>Ga0208645_1001698_pt1 | contig 18734 bp, 19 predicted proteins | sample VirMetDEL_Sep_01_FD_184519 | JGI IMG/M metagenome (GOLD analysis project Ga0208645, IMG submission 184519) | Aqueous microbial communities from the Delaware River and Bay under freshwater to marine salinity gradient to study organic matter... | ecosystem: Environmental > Aquatic > Marine >... | reverse complement strand
CAGATACATCTATTTTAGAATTATCTTGTTTAGATGCGGCATCTAGAGCAGTTTGTGTAGCATCTTTACTAATAGGTCCAGAAGGAACAGGATTATTAAAAAAATTATTTTGAAGATCACTTTGTACATTATGAATAAAATTAGCAAGAACTTGATTTTGTTTAGATAAAGCAAGCTCTAGAGCATTTATTTTATTATTACAAAAATAAATCACTAAAGTAGAAATTAGCAAAGTAAAAACAATAGATAATATTAAAGTTGGACTAATAGAAAAAAAATTAAATAAAGAGGTCATTATTATAAAACAAAACATATATTTTAAATATTAATTAAACGTATTGTTATATAGATAATTTATTAATAATTTTAGAAGCATAATTAATGATAATATCTGGATAATCTAAATCTTTTAATACTTTAACTCCTCCTTTAATATCAGAAATGCCATTATCTAACTTATAAATATATTTAAAATTATTTTTTTCAGAAACTATTTTCATATGATAATTTGCAAAGTTGCTATTAGTTTTTAATTTTTTACATAAATCTAAGAAATGTGTAGTAATCATAAATTTAATATTAGAAAAATTATTAAGATAGGATAAAAATGCTACAGCACTACCAATAGCTTCGTATGGATTGGTACCAGAATATAATTCATCAAAAATACAAAAGTGTCTAAAATTATTATTTTTAATTTGATCTAAAATATTTTTACAACGTCTAGCTTCTGCTTGAAATAAACTATCTCTACCAGAAGTATCAGGTATATTAATATAACAATGTATAAAATCAAAAGGTTTAAAATTGGCTTTATCAAAAAATCCAAATCCAATTTGCTGTGAAATTAAAATATTAAAAATAGTAGTTTTAAGAATAGTAGTTTTACCAGCAGCATTAGGTCCAGTAATAAGAGCATGTTTTTCTAGATTATATGAATTTTTGATAGGATTTTTAATAGCTGGAAAATAAGCATTTTTAAAAATAGATTTTTTATTTTTAAAATAAGTTTTATTAATAGACATTAATTTTTGATTATTTTTAAATCCAATAATATTTTCGAGATATCCATTAAATCCAAAAGAATATTTTAAAGAAGAAATATATACTTTATTATTATAAAGTTGATAAAAACATTTCATAATATGACCAAGTTCATAAAATTTGGAAATAGATATTTTATATGGGGATATAGAAAGAAGATCATTATAAAATATTAATAATGAATTTTTATGATGATTACATTTATCAATAAACGGAGTATAAGTTTTAAGAGATTTAAATTTAGTTTCGAATAGTTCCATATTATTAAGTGTAATTTGAATATAGTTTTTAATAATAAAAAGTTGATTATGAATAGTAGATATATTAGAAAAGAACTTAATACAAGTTAAAATATTTTGATATATTTGTAATATATAAAAAAATAAAGAAACAAAAATATATATACGTTTATCCCAAGAGGCTTCTCCAAGTTGAAATAACTGTCCAATATGATGTTTAGATAATATTTTTTGTAAAAGATTAAAATATACAGAAATAGTTAAACTAATACCTTGCAATTTAAGAATAAAGAATGGAAAAATAAGCATAATAATGGGTAATGCTAAAGATAAAACAGGAGATGCCATATTATAGACACTCCAGAATTGTAAAAATGATGAATTATTATTAAAATTTTTAAATATAGGCCAATCAATATATTGATATTTTTCAATAAAAGAATCATTATCATTTTCAATTTGTTTCCATATATCAATAATATTATCATGTTTAAAATCTATATTAATATCGTTAAAGTGGTTAGAAGAAATAAGTTTTTGAGTATCTTTTAAAAATGAAACATCTGAAGTATAATATTTATTCCATAAAGAGATATTATTACTAGCAAAAGAAGATTTAGGATCAAAAACAATTCTGTATAAAGAAGGAACATCAGAAGTATCTTCTAGTTCTAAATCATTAGTAATATGATTAGAAATTTCTTGCTTATTTTTAAGATAATAAATAGGTAATTGAAATTCATGTTCTATTTCCATCATAATAATAAGATAGAAATAGATAAAAATAATTAAACGTAATTAGGGTGCAAAAGTGGTAGGAAGTTCATCAATTTGTGTAGAATAATGTTGTTCAATTTCTCTGAGTTTTTTAATATCACGACGAGTTACAAAGTTAATTCCCATACCTTTACGACCCCAACGTCCACTTCTTCCGATACGATGTAAATAAGTATGTACACACTTGGGAATATCAAAATTAATAACGGTACTAACTTGTTGAATATCAATACCTCTAGCAGTAACATTAGATGAAATAAGAACACGAGAAGAACCATTAAGAAAATCATTAAAACTTTTGATTCTTTCGCCTTTTTCCATTTGACTATGAATTTGGCAAACAGGAAAATTATCTTGTATCATAGCATCATATAAATCTTGCACTCTTTTAGTACTATTACAATAAATAATAGATTGAGTAAGAGAAATAGCACCAAAAATATCTTTTAATGTATCATATTTTTGATCATCACTTTCTAAGGCAACATAATATTGTTGAATACCTTCGAGTGTTAATTGTTCAGCCTTTACAAGAACTTTAACAGGATTTCTCATAAATTTTGAAGTTAGAGCATCAACTTCATTTGGGATAGTAGCACTAAAAAGTGCTACTTGAACATTACTGGATAAATACTGAAATATATTATATATTTGCTCTTTAAAACCTTGTGAAAGCATTTCATCAGCTTCATCAAGAACAATAAGATTTACATCATCAGAAAGAAGTTTTTTTCGTCTTAACATATCATGAACTCGTCCAGGACATCCAATAATAACTTGGGGTGGATTAGAGCGTAAATTTTCAATGTCACTATCTGTAGAAGTTCCACCAACTAATAATTGAATAGTTAAATTTTTAAATTGACTACCAAGAGCTTTAACTACTTTAAAAGTTTGAATAGATAATTCACGAGTAGGAGATAATATCATAGCTTGAGTTTTATTAGATGATACATCAATATGTTCTAGAGTTCCAATAGAAAAACAGGCAGTTTTTCCAGTACCAGATTGTGCTTGTGCAATTAAATCTTTTTTATCAAACATAGGAGAAATAGCTTTTTTTTGAATAGGACTAGGTGCTTCAAATCCATATGCATATATACCACGTAATAATTCTGGTTTACACTCTAAATCATCCCAAGTATGAATTATTTTAGGTATGTATTTATTTTGATTATCATTATTATCAGTAATATTGTCAGTTTTATTAATATTATCAGTCATAGTTAACATAATGTGACGAACTACGTTTAAGTTACTTATTATAGAAAATATAATATTAATATTAATAGATGGAAATAATATTATTAATATAATATTATATTAATAATTTATTTAATACCTAAAATAAAAACACCAATAGTTTGCCTGATAATATTTAATAAAAAATTGATATAAATGTTACTATAAAATATTACTATATAATATTATTATGTCTTCTGGAACAGTGATGCAATATACAGATGAGGATATTACCCAAATAATGTTTGAAGGTTTTAATTATACATTAGAACAGTCAGTAATTGATAATATTCAAAAAATTGCTAATGAAGTTGGAGCTCCAGAATATATAAGAACTCCTCAGTTTGTAAAACAAAATACAAATTCTATGATTGATAAAAAGAAAAAATTTAAAAAATATCAATCAGAAATATTAGATGAAGATTGGGAAACAATAAGAAATTATCAAACTACAGAAATAAAAAAGAAAGAAGGTATTGATAAATCTTTGGATATAATTAGAAAACATATTAATAAAATATCTGATAAAACTTATAGAACATTAACAGATAAAATATTTGATGAAATAAATGATATTTTAGGTGAAGGGGAACCATCTCCAGAATTGTTAGTAGAATTAAATAAAGTAGGAGAAGCGATTTTTAGTATTGCAAGTAGTAATATCTTTTATTCAGCATTGTATGCAGAATTATATAATGAATTAATGACAAAATATAGTTTTATGAAAACAATTTTCAGACAAAATTATGATGAATTTATTACAATATTTAATAATTTTGAGACATGTGATCCAAATGAAGATTATGATAAATTTTGTGAAATAAATAAAAATAATGAGAAGAGACGAGCAATGAGTTTATTCTATGTAAATTTAATGAAAAAAAATGTAGTATCAGTATCATCAATTAGTAAAATTTTACTAGAATTACAAAATAATATCATTAAATTAGTAGATGAAGAAAATAAAAAAGCAATAATTGAAGAATTATCAGAAGTAGTATTTTTATTAGTTTCTACTGGAAAAGATGAATTTAAAATGGATAATGAATGGAATAAAATAGTAGATAATATTACTACTATTTCAAAAATTAAAATTAAAACTAGACCGAGTATATCTAATAAAACAATCTTTAAACATATGGATCTAATTGATGAAATAGAAAAGAATTAAAGAATAATGAACACTAATTAATAATATGACTAAAGTATCATTAATTACAGGTATAACAGGACAAGATGGTTCATACTTAGCAGAATTATTATTAGATAAAAATTATGAAGTTTGGGGAATGATACGTCGTGCATCAGATATTAATACTAAGCGTATAGAACATTTATATAATAATAAGAAGTTATATATCAAATATGGTGATATGACAGATGGTGCTAATTTTTTAAATTTATTATTTCAAATTAAAGAAAAATATGGTAATAATCTTGAAGTATTAGAAATATATAATTTAGCTGCAATGAGTCATGTTAAAGTATCATTTGAAATGCCAGAATATACAACTCAAACAGATGGTGTAGGAGTTTTAAAAATATTAGAGGCAATAAGAGTATCTGGAATAAAAGAAAAAACTCGTTTTTATCAAGCTTCAACTTCAGAAATGTATGGCAAAGTTCAAGAAGTACCACAAAAAGAAACAACTCCATTTTATCCTAGATCTCCTTATGGAATTTCAAAATTATATGCATATTGGATAACAAAAAACTATAGAGAAGCTTATAATATGTATACAGTAAATGGAATATTATTTAATCATGAAAGTCCAAGAAGAGGACCAACCTTTGTAACTAGAAAAATAACGCGTGGTTTAAAGATGATTTTAAATGGAGAAAGAGAAAAATTAGAATTAGGTAATTTATATTCAAAGAGAGATTGGGGTCATGCAAAAGATTATGTTGAAGGAATGTGGAGAATGTTACAAAGTGATAATCCAGATGATTATATTTTAAGTACAAATGAATTTCATTCGGTTAAAGAATTTGTTGAAAAAGCTTTTGGATTAAGAGGATTTAATATTTGTTGGAAAGGTGATAAAGAAAATGAAATAGGATATGATAAAAAAACAGATAGAGTTTTAATTACAGTAAATCCTATATATTATCGTCCAGCTGAAGTAGAAGAATTAATAGGTGATTCTTCAAAGGCTAGAAATCTTTTAGGATGGAAAACAAATTATTCATTTGATGACTTAGTAAAAGAAATGGTAGATCATGATTGTCCATTATAATTAATTAATATTATACTTTTTTAGAAATATTAATTAAATACAGTATACTATATATATATAGTATATGAATAATCTAGATTATAATATTAAAGAAAAGATAAATAATGAAAATAATATAGATATTAATGAATTAATAAAAGAAATAGATGAACAACATGAAGAATTAATACAAAAATTAAATAATGATGACAACTATGATAATTATTATGCATTACAAATTTATTATAAAACAAATTATAACATTAAAACATTAGCGTATATTTTAGATTATTATAAAATTAATAAACATAAATTACGTAAAGATGAAATGATTCAGTTAATAGCAATGTATGAAAATGATAAAAATAATATAGAAATTGTAGAGAGGAGACGTAGATTATGGGAAAATTTTAAAGAATTAAATAATGATTCTTTTTTTTCAAAATTTATAATTTTTGATATAGCTAATTAATACCATCTCCACCAAGAAGAATGTCGTCGTCCCCCACAACCATCACAATCAGAAGCAAACCAGCAATCATTATTACCCCATCCAGGATATTGACAACCCCAACCATCTCCAGTATTAACACAACCATTTCTACAATTATAGCTAGCAATATAAGGATCTGGATTGGAAACAACAACAACTGGTTGCGAATATCTCCATCCTCTACCCCAACCAGTACCACCACCCCAATTCCAGCCGCGTCCTCTACGCCCCCATCCTCTACCATGTCGGCTACCAGGTCCATGCGGGTGTCCTCTACCACCATGTCCATCATGAGCTTCTATAACGTCTACCTTAAATGTTGACAATATTACAATGGCTATAATAATAGCAATAATTAAACCAAATATTTCCTTCATATAAATTATATATAGAAATAAAATTGAATTAGATATAATTTATCAATTATATCTAAAAATGGAAGACTGGAAACTTTTAACATTTAATGTATTTGATAAGAATAATTCAGAAAATGATGAAGATAATTGGGAGAAAAAATCAACTAAAGAATTTATTATTCAAATGTTTGGAATAAATGAAAAAGGTGAAACAGTATCGATATATATTGAAGGATATTCACCATTCTTCTATATTAAAGTACCTGATAATTGGAAAGATTCTCACAGATGTGGAATAATTAATCAAATAAGAGAAGAATTAGGTTATTATTCAGAAAGTATAATAAATCATAAATTTGTTGAACAAAAAACATTGTATGGATTTGATGGTGGAAAAAATTATAAATTTATATTAATCGAATTTCGTTGCGAATCATCTATGAAAAAAGCAAAAAATTTGTGGTATTCTTATAATAGTAAAAAAGAACGATTTTTGGATGTATATGAATATGGTCCTGATAAAACATATTTATATGAAGCAAATATTCCTCCTTTACTACGAATGTTTCATATAAAAGAAATTAGTCCTTCAGGATGGATTTCATTACCTTTAAAAAATGTAACTAAACATAAACAACATACAACTAGTTGTACATATGAGTATACAATTAACTATAATAATATTGTTAGTTTACCAAATAAAGAAACTAGTGTTCCTTACAAGATATGTAGTTATGATATTGAAGCTAGTAGTAGTCATGGAGATTTTCCACTTGCAAAAAAAGATTATAAAAAATTAGCAACAAATATTGTAGATATTTGGAATGATAATCAATTAAATAAATCAGACAATGAATATTTAAAAGATATAATATATACTGCATTTAATTTAACAGAAAATAAAGTTCCGAATGTTGATATTGTTTACCCAAAAACAGCAATGAATTCTAGTATGTTAGATTTACAATTTAAATTATTTGAGAAAATAGAACCTATTAGTTTAAAAAATGATATTGAACAAGATAATGAAACTAATAATTATTCAAGTGATGATGAATATGAGTGTGATGAAGGAACAAATGAACAAGATATAGAGGAAACAGGTAAATGGTTTTATAAAAAATCTATATCAAAAGCATATAGAAAAAAAGGTACTATTATAGATTTATTAAATGAAGAAAAAGTAGAACGTGATACAAAAATCATGGAAATAACTAAAGCTTGTAATAAAGTATTTCCTAAATTAGAAGGTGATATAGTAACATTTATTGGATCTACATTTTTAAAATATGGTGAAGATAAACCATATTTAAATCATTGTCTTGTTAAAGGAACTTGTAGTAATTTACCACAAATAGAAAATTCTAAAATTGAGTGTGTAGATACTGAAAAAGATTTATTATCTGCTTGGACAGATCTAATTCAAGAAGAAGATCCAGATATTATTATAGGATATAATATATTTGGTTTTGATTATAGTTTTATGTATGAACGAGCTAAAGAGTTAGGTTGTGTTAAAAAATTTTTAAAATTATCAAGAAATAAACAAGAGGTTTGTTTAAGTAAAAAATGGAATTGGAATACTAAACAAGAAGAATTTGGTTTAGAAAGTAATACTTTATGTATTGCTAGTGGTCAACATGATTTAAAATATGTTAAAATGAATGGTCGTTTACAAATAGATATGTATAATTTATTAAGACGTGATTATCAATTAATTAAATATAAATTAGATTATGTAGGTAGTTATTTTATTGGAGATTATGTTACTAATATAGAATATATTGATAATATTACAAAAATATATACTAAAAATTTAACTGGATTAGAAAATGGTAATTATATTACTATTGAAGAAGAAGCACATTCGGTTGATAATTATAAAAATGGTCAAAAATTTAAAGTAAATAATATAAATGAAAATGAAAGTTCATTTTGTCTGGATAGTATTGAAACACCTGATATGAAAAAAAAAGTTAGATGGGGATTGGCAAAAGACGATGTAACACCTCAGGATATTTTTAGAATGACAAATGAAGGTCCAGATGAAAGAGCCATAATTGCAAAATATTGTATTCAAGATTGTAATTTAGTTCATCATTTACTAAAAAAGATTGATGTTATTACTGGATTTGTTGAAATGGCTAGTTTATGTAGTGTTCCTATGGAGTTTTTAGTTATGAGAGGGCAAGGTATTAAACTAACTAGTTATATTGCAAAAAAATGTAGAGAAAAAAATACTTTAATGCCAGTAATTGAGAAAACTATGGATGATGAAGGTTATGAAGGTGCGATTGTATTACCGCCTAAATGTAAATTATATTTGGAAGAACCTGTTGCATGTGTAGACTATAGTTCTCTATATCCATCATCAATGATTAGTGAAAATATATCACATGATAGTAAAGTATTAACAAAAGAATATGATTTAGAAAATAATTTAATAAAAGAAGAAGGAGAAAAAGATAGTGATGGAAATTATATTTATGATAATTTACCAAACTATAAATACGTTGATATTAAATATGATACTTATAAATGGCAACGAAAAAATGATAATCCTAAAGCAGCTATGGAAAAAGTAATTAAAGGATATAAAATATGTAGATATGCACAATTTCCTGATGGTAAGGGTATTATGCCTGCTATTTTGGAAGAATTGCTTGCAGCTAGAAAAGCAACTAGAAAATTAATTCCACAACAAAAAGATGATTTTATGAAAAATGTATTAGATAAACGTCAATTAAGTATTAAAGTTACAGCAAATTCTATGTATGGTCAAACAGGTGCAAAAACTAGTACATTTTATGAAAAAGATTGTGCTGCATCAACTACTGCAATTGGTAGAAAATTATTAACATATGCTCAACGTGTAATTGAAGAAGCATATGATAATATTGAAGTTGAAACACAACATGGTATAATTATTGTAAAAGCAGAATATGTTTATGGTGATACTGATTCTGTATTCTTTAAATTTAATCCAAAAGAATTAGATGGAACAAAAATTATTGGACAAAAAGCTCTAGAAATTACAATTGAGTTAGCTAAAAAAGCAGGTGAATTAGCTACTTTATTTTTAAAAAAGCCACATGACTTAGAATATGAAAAAACATTTTTACCATTTTGTTTATTATCAAAAAAACGATATGTAGGAATGTTATATGAAGATGATCCACATAAATGTAAAAGAAAATCCATGGGAATTGTTTTAAAACGACGAGATAATGCTCCTATAGTAAAAGATGTTTATGGTGGTGTAATAGATATTTTAATGAAAGATAAAAATGTAGAAAAAGCTGTAGAATTTACAAAACAATGTTTACAAGATATTATTGATGAAAAATATAGTATCGATAAATTAGTTATTACTAAATCTTTACGCTCTTATTATAAAAATCCTCAACAAATTGCACATAAAGTATTAGCTGATAGAATGGGTAAACGTGATCCAGGTAATAAACCAACTTCTGGTGATAGAATTGCATATGCATACGTTGAAAATCCTGATAAAAAAGCTCTTCAAGGAGAAAGAATTGAAACACCAGAATTTATTAAAGAAAATAATTTATCTATTAATTATGCATTTTATATTACCAATCAAATAATGAAGCCATTACAACAGGTATTTGGTTTAGTATTAGAAGATCTTCGTGATTTTAAAAAGAAAAAAGGTCATACATTACGAAAATGGAAAGAAGAATTGGAAGCACTTAGAGAAAAATATCCTGATATTGAAACTTACAGAAAAAAAGAAGAAGCGTTACGTAATAAAGAAGTGAAAGCTTTAATATTTGATAAATATCTTAAAGAAACTACAAAAAAATAATAAATATTTTAAATAATATTTAAAATAATAATTTATTTATAGAGTGGTTTGTTACCAATTATTTTTTATTGCTATAAAAATGCTTAAATAAAAAGTATCAATAATAATAAATGTCAAAATCCGTGTTAAATTTATTGAATGTAAATCTTCCAGATGAAAATGAAGAAATATGTGTTATTTGTCAACAAGGTTTAAGTTGTGCTCAGAAATATGAGCTGCCTGAATGTGGTCATAAGTTTCATACACATTGTATTGTTACATGGTTTAGACATCGCCCATCTAGCGAAGATGAAAGTGGTCCCGATGGAAGATGCCCTTGTTGCGGTAATACTGGTATTAATAATGTTGTGAATAAAAAATCTCAATATTATCGACAACGCGTCAGGCGTGCCATGAGTATACCTGAAAAAATTTTATTTAATGAGGCAAAAAAACAATCAAAAAAAAATCATGATATTAAAAAATTATTTGATAATTTTGAATTAGCACAAAATAAACTAAAAGATGTTCAAAAAGAAGTAAGAGATTATAAAAACACAATTAAAAATGTTCCTACAAATTTTCAAGAAACTAAAAATAATTTACATAAATTACGATCAAAAGCATGGGATGCAGAATTAAAAGTACGGGAAACTCGCCGAACAATATTATCTATACCAATAGTTCCTCTTATTATTCCAACACCAATAGATTTAAATTGTACCTAATAGTTTACATATACCATAAGTACTAGTACTCACCCACATTATATTAATTATTATTATTATTATTATTATTATTATTATTATTATTATTAGGTGTATTGGAAAATACATTTGGTATTATAAGACCAGGAGCAATACCAAAAGTATATTCCAAAGAAATATTACCAGAAGAGTCATAATTATTTCTATTAAATTGTTGTGCAACATCATTAGTAATCATTTGAGCAAAATTAGATATAAATCTATCATTACTATTTAAAAGTCTCATAGGATTAATAATATCCATAGTATTAATATTTGTACTATTAATATTTGTGTTACTAGTATTAGGACTATTATTAGAAGCATTATTAGAAGTATTATTTTCAGAAGTATTATTTTCAGAAGTATTATTTTCAGAAATATTATTTTCAGAAGTATTATTTTCAGAAGTATTATTTTCTTCTGGAGGAGGGATATCTCTAATATCATGTCTACACATTGGACAATAAACACTTGTTTCAAACCAGGAATTTAAAGCTGTTCTACAAAAATTGTGTCGACAATGTCTAATTTGTAAAATTTCATCATCATTTTGAAATTCTATTTGTAAAATAGGACATGATGTATTTAATGGATTCTGAATATCAGAAAATTTAATAATTTGAGTTGCATCACTAATTTGTTGTATAGTTGGTCTAACTACAACATTACTCTGGAAATCTTGTAAATTAAAGTTATTATTTCTCATCGCTAGTAAAGCCCACCTCCTATACTCATCTTCAAGTTGAGCGATATTATAATTATTATTATTATAATTATTATTATTATTATTATTATTATTATTATTATTATTATTATTATTATTACTATTATTATTATTATTATTAGTTCTTTGGAATATTCTTCTAACTGAAGCAGGATGTGGTGTATAATTGTTTTGATTACGTGTTAAATTTTGATAACGTCCATCTGGTCTAAATCGTACATGATTACTAGTAGGATGTGATTCTGCTCCACCAGAAGAATGATGATTATTATATAAATTATTTCTTGAATTAGCTGAAACATTATTAGTTACAATGTATGGATAATTATAAGGATATGTATTATTTAACATATTTTGTAATGTTCTTTCCTGATTTTCTAATATAGTAATCATTTGTCTAAATAGATTTCTAGAAGAAGAAATGTTAATAATATATTGATCAATAACTTGTTGATGAGTAATATTATTCATTTATATAATATAACTTTATAATGTGTTTAAATATAAAATATATAAATTATTTAGGATTTATCTATGGAAATAAATAAGATTTATTCAAAATATGCAAATAAAGGATTAACAGGTTTAGCTAATTGTGGTAATAGTTGTTATTTAAATGCATGTATGCAAATATTATCGCATACATATGAATTAAATGAATTACTAGAAAGAAATGATGGAGAATATAAGAAAAAAATTAATAAAATAGCTGATTCAGTTTTATTATTAGAATGGGATGATTTAAGAAAATTAATGTGGAGTGAAAATTGCACAATAGCACCAAATGGATTTGTTAAATCTGTTAGAAAAATAGCAGTAATAAAAGATAGAGATTTATTTTCAGGAAGTTCACAAAATGATGTTCAAGAATTTTTACTTTTTGTAATTGATTGTTTTCACAATGCTCTATCTCGTGAAGTAGATATGCAAATAACTGGTGAAGCAAAAAATAATAAAGATAAATTAGCTGAAACGTGTTATAAAATGATGCAAAATATGTATAAAAAAGAATTTTCAGAATTATTAGGAATATTTTATGGGATTCATGTAGCTGCTATTACTTCTAATAAAACTACACTTAGTATAACACCCGAACCATTTTCAATATTAAGTTTACCAATACCCGAAAAAGAAAACATATCTTTATATGACTGTATAGATTTGTATTGTGCTAAGGAATTTTTAACAGGTGATAGTGCTTGGTATAATAATAAAACAAAAAAATATGAAGATGTAAATAGAGGAATAGTATTCTGGAGTTTACCAGAAATTCTTATAATAGATTTAAAAAGATGGGATGAGAGAGGAAAAAAAATTTATAAAATAATAGATGCCCCTCTAAAAAATTTAAATTTATGTAAATACGTTAAAGGTTATAATTCAGAAACGTATATTTATGATTTATATGGAATATGTAATCATCATGGTGGATCATTGGGAGGACATTATACTGCATATATAAAAAATTCAAATAATAATTGGTATGAATTTAATGATACAATAGTCAATAGAATTAATGAAGAAAATGTAATAACATCAATGTCATATTGCTTCTTCTATCGGAAAAAAAAATAACAGATTAAATATATATAATGGATGTTAAGTTAGATTCGATTACTGGAGTACCTGATTATTCTTATTTAAATAATATTGCAACTAATCCAATTGTATTAATAATAGTAACTATTATATTAATAGGATATTATGTACTTTTTGCATCTTTAGGAGGAGGTCCAGGTAGTGATAATTTAAATAGTTCTAATAATGGTAACGGAATAATAATGTTAGAAATATTATTATGGGCTGTATTTGTAGTGTTAATTTTATTAAATGGTATGGCTTACATTTTTAATGTAGATATTACAGCTAGTATAAGAAATTTATTTACTGATACACCCGAAGTTGATATTATTGTTGATCCTACAAATTATGATGGTAAGAAAGAAGAAGAAATATCGGGAGATAAATTAACTAGAGATAAATTAAGTAAAGATAAATTAACTGGATATGAATTAATTGAAGATGAATTAATTGGAGATAAATTAACTGATTCAACTGTTCCAGAAATTAAAAGAGGAAAACAAGTATTTCATGTACCAAATAATTTGTATACTTATAGAGATAGTAAAGCTATTTGTAAAGCTTATGGAGCAAGATTAGCTAATTATAAAGAAATAGAAAATGCATACAGAGAAGGTGCGGATTGGTGTGGATATGGGTGGTCTGAAGATCAAATGGCATTATATCCAACACAGTATGAAAAATGGGAAAATTTACAAAAAATAAAGGGTCATAAACATGATTGTGGAAGACCTGGTGTAAATGGTGGATATATAGCAAATCCAAATGTACGTTTTGGTGTAAATTGTTATGGATACAAACCAGAAATTACACCAGAAGAGAGAGATTTAATGCAGAATACTTCTATCTATCCAAGAACCAAAAAGGAAATAGATTTTGAAAAAAAAGTAGATTATTGGCGAAATAAATTACCAGAGATTTTAATTTCTCCTTTTAATCATAATAATTGGAGTAAATATTAATCTAAATAATTATAAATCTAAATAATTATTAATTATAAATCTAAATAATTATTAATTATATAATTATTTAGATTTAATTAGATCGTGTTTATTCACTTACTTTAGAATTGGTAGGATCAGATGCAGGATCTGTAGGATCAGATGCAGGATCTGTAGGGTCAGATACAGAAGCTTCAAGCTGGGGTGGTTTAAACATTTTAATAGATTCCCATGCCTTACTAGCTTCTTCCATAGTAAATGCACCTCGTCTTTGTGCCTGATTTAGTAGAGCAATCATTACATTTAATGCTACATTTTGATCAGTAATATTAATTTCTGATAAAGGAACACCATTATTTGATTTAGAATCAGCAGTTTTATTATCTTCACTCATTATATATAATTTTAATAAACATATTTTTTTAAATGATTATTTGTAATGTATATATATTATTATAATTATCATTAATACACCGTAAAGTAATATACAATTTAATAATATTCTTTCACCATCACCATGATAAAAGTAATCTGTATAAATTTCAGTATCTATATTAGTATCTATATTAGTATCTATATTAGTATAAATATGAGTATCTACATTATTTTTAATTAATATAGTATTACATATGGGACAACAAGGTTTTTGTTGTATCCATTGATTTAAACAAGTATCATGTATATTAAAATTACAGGTGCATTCTCTTATAAAATTTGAAGGTAATAAATTTATACTATTAGCATTATTTTCTAGACAAATAATACATTCATTAGAAGAAGAAGATCTATTATTATTATATAATGGACTAAATTCATCTTTATTTGTTTGTATATTATGTTCAATAATCATAGAATATAATATATTATATTATCTCTTTTTTTTTGTACCCTTTTTAGTAGTAGTAGTTTTATTTTGTTTACGTGTTAATTTTGATTTAGAATATTTTTTATTATCATCAGCTAGAGCAATTAATTTATCAAATAAAGAATTTGAAATATAATCATTTTCATTATTCTTTGTTATATTATTTTTTTTTAATAAATTTTGTTGTAAATATAATAATCCAGCTGGAACAGCTAGATCTTGAAATAAACTAGATACATTACCACCAATTTGTTTATTAGATGTATTAAAAGTTCTAATAGGACTACAATTATTATTCATTAAACAAGAATCTATTGTATATGCTCCTGCTGTAATTATAGATTTATTACCTTTATTTTCTTTAATATAAACTAAATCTCTCTGATCTAACATATTATAATATATATATTTACTTCTTAAATTTAATTTTGATAAGTTCTTTTAATATCAGGAATGTATTTTATATCTCTTGACTCTTTAATATATTTCATTATAGCATCGACTTGTTCTTGTTTTCCAATACATTTAATTAAACAATCATGTACATATTTTAATGTTAAAGATTGAGTTTGACGAATAGAAGTAAATTGAAGTTTACCATCTGATATTTTAACAGTTGCATTTTCTAGATTTTTTTCATCTACATGTTGTAAAATATTATTACATATACTATTTTTATTTTCACGTAATTCTTTTAATTTATCATTTAACATTTTAATCTGATTATCTAATGTTACCCATTTTTGAATATTTTCTTCAAAAGACATATATGTAAATAATATAAATTATATCTAAATTATTTACAATTCATTATTTAAAATAAAAAGCATTTTTAGAACACTTACGCATTTTTAGAAAGCTTGCGGGCCTTTCTTTTCTGAGCAAGTTTCTGAAGACCAAAAAGTCCAAAAGGAAGAGCTGCAGTGGCTAAAGCAGAAGAACCACCATTACCATTTCTATAGCGCATAGTATTCTGGTTATGCTTATTTGAGCGGTTGTGGCGAGTGCCACCCTGCACACGACGTTTTGTATTCTTTCTCATATTATTATGGCGATTATTTCGGGAGCGAGTGCCACCCTGCACACGACGATTTGTATTGTTTCTCGTATTATTACGACGATTTGTATTGTTTCTCGTATTATTACGACGATTGTTTCTGCGACCACCAGTCTGATTACCATTCATTGGCAGATTGCTATTATTTGCATTATTTCCGGGCATTATATATACTAATTAAGAAAAAATTATATTGTTTTAATCAATGTTTTATTACGCAATAATAAAACGAATATTCCTAAATGTAAAAGAAAACTAATTATTACAAATATTAATGATAAATATATATATGGATTAATTTGAACTAAAATTAAATCAATTAATGGACTTAATAAATTTTTTAATTCTTCTTTAACATCATTTCTTTTTAAAATTAATAAACATTGGTTAATAATATTATCTTTCATATTACAATAATTTCCTAAAATATTTAATATAATTTTGCGTGTTATTATAATCTATATTTTCTTTATTTTAATTAATGCAGATATATACTACAGACAATAATAATTTTAATTTTGATGATTTAAGTTTAGGAGACCCACAACCAATTCAAGGAGGTTTAACATATTTTACACCGTTGTTAATAGATAATAAACCTATGTATATTCAATTACCTAAATGTGAAACAAAAATAGGTATAGCTAAAACAAAAAGAGGAAAATATTGTGATTTAAAATATGAAAGAGATACAGAATTACTATTAGGAAAATGGATAGAAAATTTAGAAGAAAAATGTCAAGATTTAATAAATAAAAAAAAAGATTTATGGTTTCAAACTGAGTTGACAAAAGAAGATATAGTAAATATGATGCAACCAGTTTGTAGATTATATAAATCAGGAACATATACACTAATACGTTGTTACATAGATGTAGGAAAAATTTCAGGTAAAGATGAATGTAAAATATATAATGAAAATAATATTGAGTTAGATAATTTAGAGCTTGATAGAGAGATAATACCTTTAGTATTAATTGATGGAATAAAATTTACTTCTAGAAGTTTTGAGATAAATATAAAATTAATGCAAATAATGGTACTTAATAAGATAATAAATAATGAACATGGTTGTTTAATTAAAAAAACAGATATAAAAGAAGAAAAATTGCAACCAGAAATTCCAATAAAATTAGATTTAAATACAAATAAGATTAAAATGGAACATAATAATCATGATAATAAAGATGATAATGATGATAATGATAATTATAATGATAATGATGATAATGATGATGATGATGAAAATGATAATAATGATAATGAAAATTTTCTTGATAAATTAGAAATTAATAATTTAGAAGAAAATCTTGATGTAGAACCAGAAAATTCAAATTTTAAAGAAAAAGAAAAAAATAGTTTAGAAGAAACTTTAGAATTAAATTCTGAAAATAAAATGAATTCTTTAGGTGAAAACAATAATTTTGGATTAGAAGAAGTAAATCTTGAACCAATTGATAGTGAAATAATTACATTAAAAAAACCAAATGAAGTATATTATGAAATATATAAAGCAGCTAGAAAAAAAGCCAAAAATATAAAAAATATGGCTGTAGCAGCCTATTTAGAAGCTAAAGACATAAAAACAAAATATATGTTGGACGATATTTCTGACAGTGATTCAGATAATGATAAAGATGGTGATGATGATGAATTAAATGATGCATAGATGAGTAGTTGTTTAGCAATATATTAATATATTTATTGAAAAATATTTTATCACACATTTTATATAATGAGTATGCTTAAAGACTTACAGAAGTATGTTAAAACCCATCATGTAATTGCTCTTCTAGGATTTTTAGTCCTAGTTATTGCTCTAGGTCAATATTCAAGTGGATTAGGTGGTTCAATGGATGGTATGAATAGCATGAATCGTGAAAATAGACAGCAGAGTGGTGGTATGCCTCGTGCTAATGCAAATCAAATGGGTGTAAATGATGCTGCCGCTGTTCCTGCAAATCCTGCTGGTCAAAATGAAGTATTTGCTTCTGCACAAGGAGTAACTACTTCATCTCAGGGATTGCCTCCATCGTGTGCGAAGGGTCCTACCAATACTCCCGATGATTTACTTCCAAGAGATGTAAATTCTGAATGGGGACGTTTAAATCCATCCAATAATAATGATCTTTCTGGTGTTAATTTATTAAAAGCTGGTTTTCATGCAGGTATAGATACAGTAGGTGGAACTCTACGTAATGCTAATTTACAAGTTCGTTCCGAACCACCAAATCCAGTTATTAAAGTAAGCCCTTGGATGAATAGCACTATTGAACCTGATTTAATGAGAGTACCTTTAGAATTAGGATGTGGTCCCCAATAATTACTTTAATTTATTAATTGTTTTCGAATAATATTTTATTCAAAAAGAATTATATAAACTAATGTCAAATGGTTATGTTAATATAGGAAGTGATCTAAATTTAAAAGATAATAAAAATATAAGTAAATCAGATTTATTATATAATACATTTTTTGCATTACCTTACACACCACCACCATTAGCTGAACAAAGTATAGTATATACTTTTCCTGAACACATACAATATTATCCAGTACAAGGTGAATTATATTTATCAATTCGTTATCAAATAATATTTATACTAATATATTTAATAATATGGTTTGTTATATCATATGAA
>Ga0208645_1001696_pt1 | contig 18760 bp, 23 predicted proteins | sample VirMetDEL_Sep_01_FD_184519 | JGI IMG/M metagenome (GOLD analysis project Ga0208645, IMG submission 184519) | Aqueous microbial communities from the Delaware River and Bay under freshwater to marine salinity gradient to study organic matter... | ecosystem: Environmental > Aquatic > Marine >... | reverse complement strand
ATTTGTAGCTTATTGCGACTGGTTAGAATCTTTTGAGGAACTGACAGACGAAGAAGCTGGGAGACTGGCTAAACATCTATTTAGGTACGTTAACGACCTTGACCCTGAAGCACCTGACAAGATTACCAAGATGTGCTTTATTCCAATCAAACAAAGTCTGAAGCGCGACCTTGTGAAGTACGAGGAACGAGCGGAAAGGGCTCGGTTAAATGGAGCAAAAGGAGGACGACCGAAAACCCAAAAAACCCAGTCGGTTATTTCAGAACCCAAAAAACCTGATAGTGATAATGTTAGTGTAAGTGTAAGTGATAATGGTAATGTATCTACTGACGTAGATATTCCCGCGTATGAGGATTTTAAAGAGTATGCTTTGGATAAATGTTCAGAGTTGAATTTTAACGTTCCTGAGAATAGCATCAACGCGAAGTATCAAAGCTGGAAGGCTAACGGCTGGAGGAACGGAAACGGCAAGAAAATAAAGAACTGGAAAACCACTATTCTAAACACCTTGCCCTATCTTCAGCAAAAAGAAACCATTGAGAAAATAGAAACAAAAGAAGAACGAGAGGCGCGGGAAATGATGGAGGAAATAAAACGACAAGCAATTCACGAATCACTTTACGGAAATAATCAAATCGGCAATGTATAATCTTGTAAGCACAATTACTCAACTGCCGTCGATGGTCGGTTGTCAGGAGTTCCCGAACTCTCCGCAAGGAATGAACCTTATTAAACTGATTCAGGACTTTATAAACGAGGAGTATAAATATAATAGCGACACGGTACGAAAAGCATTTATGCTGGCGGCAAAGCAAGAACTATATCTTGACAACAAAAGAATAGACGCTTCGACATTCGGTCAGCACTTGAGCGTTAACGTAGTTGGCAAGGTTCTGACTGCATATAAAGAACACCAAAGACAAAACAAGTCTCGACCGGGTTACAATCCGATGCAGTTGCCTGAGTTTAAAAAGAAACCGATAACCCCAAAGGAAGCGCACGAAATGATAGTTGAATGGATAAATAGAGATAGAAAGCTACCATTTGCCGCTCCGTATCATTTAGCCTACAAGTATCTATTAGAATGCAAATTGGTCAAAGAAGCACCAGTCCAATTACATAACAGATTTAAAGCGGCAGATGACATTGAGTTGAAACTCGCGCAAGATTGGTATAAACAAAATTGTTTGTAGTTTTAACATTGTGAAACAACAAGCCGCAATAGACCTACTCGCAGACGAGGAACTCCACGAACTCGCGGAGAAGTTGTGCAACTGCCCGGACGACTTGATTCAGGAAGTGGCAATGGTTTTACTTGAGATGACCGAAGAGAAATGGCAACAGATAAACGAAGGCGGTTACTTGCGGTTTTACGTGGTTCGGACGATGATGACAATGGCAACATCTCCGCGCTCCAGCTTCTCGAAACTCTACGACCTCCACAACCACAAGAAGGTCGACCACGAGCGAGAAGATTACGACTGGGAGAAGGAAGAGGACATTTCGTTGATTGAAACACTTATGCAAGAGTTGCATTGGTACGACCGCGAAGTCCTGAAGCTATGGCTGGAAGAGGGAAGCTACCGAAAGGTCGCTAAGAAGGTCGACATTCCTTACAAGTCAATCGGGAACACCGTTAAGAAAACAATAGAAACACTTAGAGCAAACTATTATGGAATACATCTTGAGCGGCTTATCCGCGAGCGTGTTAAGCTACCTTTGGATTGAAGTCTTTGGCATTGACCTACTTATGAAAAAGTGGCTGGCAATGGACGAGAGCCAGTCTTTTAAGCCGTTAGACTGTCGGCTTTGTTTGTCGTTTTGGTTTGGAGTTCTTTACTGCGCCAACGACCCGGAGGCACTTCTTTACATTCCTCTTCTGAGTGTATTGGTTGAGCGTTTGATGTGGAGGTTTGAAATATGAGTAAGATAGTCAAGTTGAACGCTCGAAAGCTGAAGACTGAGAAGATAACGCGAAAGGTTGACAGAATAGTTCGGTCAATTGAAAGACTTGAAAGGTTAACCCAAAACAAACAGAGATGAAAACAATAGCACAATTACTTAAACACGACTTTGACAAAGGTTCATTATACCTTTATGATTCAAATAATAAACTAATCTATTTTGAGCATTCAAATGGATATTGGGGGAAAAGTGAATTTGATTCCAACAACAATGAAATCTATTATGAGCAATCAGATGGATATTGGGTGAAACGTGAATTTGATTCCAACAACAATGAAATCTATTATGAGCAATCAGATGGATATTGGGTGAAACGTGAATTTGATTCCAACAACAATGAAATCTATTATGAAAACTCAGATGGTGAAATCAGAGACAACAGACCGAAGGAATCATGTGAAGGTAAACAAATACGGGAAGAAATGACAAACAAAGAGATTGAAGAAATGGCGTTGGAGATGTATCCTAAAAATGAAGGTTACGCTAAACACGAAAGACTGTTTGCACAAGCATTAGCTATGAAAGTACGCGACAAGATGGAACAGAAGCAATGCCCCAAGTGCCACAGAGACACAATCAAAAACGGAGCTTGCGAGGGTAAGATAGTTGAGATTGATGGTAAGACTTATAAACTTGTTGAACTAAACAAATAAGATGAGCGACTTAGTTCTATTGTGTTTGATGTTGTTTTTATTAGTCTGGGTTGTACGAATTTTAAAAGGCGAAAATTTTAACTAATGGACAAAAAACAAGTTTTGCTATTTATCAAAGAAAGGCAAGAGGCACTCAGTAGAATGAAAGCCGCGAAGTTTTCAGGACGAATAACACGAGAAGAGCAGAAACTCTACCAAGAGGCTTGGTCGTACATTGACCCGAAAGCAAAGGTTTGTTTTACTTGTGGAAGAAGTCCGCAAATTATGAGTGTTGCGCTTCTGAATTATTACGAAGCCAACAAACCAAAGAGACGCAAAAAGAAGTGAAGTTCAATAACGACTTTCGACACGACCTTGAAGTAGGACAACTCGGGGAGAAGCTACTGGCGGACATCTTAGAGAACCGAACCATTGAAGTCAAGAAGGACTTGAAAGCAATGAAAACGGGAAACGTGTTTATAGAATACTCTTCACGAGGCAAGCGTTCCGGGCTTTCTACTTCTGAAGCTGACTGGTGGGCTTTGATAGTTTCGGAGGAGGTTATTAAATTGGTCAAGACTGACTTTTTAAAAGAACTCTGCCGACCGTATCTCGGAACTAAACGAGACGTTAAAGGCGGAGACAACGACACGAGCAAAGGAATACTTTTACCAATCTCAGAAATATGAGAGAGAACAAGCAACACGAAAATTACGGGCTTTACATAACCCAAAACACTTACACGATGGAGTTCTATTGCTTCAGTCGAGAAGTGGCAGACGACTACTGGAACGGCAACCCGTGCAAGAAAGCAAAAGGAAAGACAAGCCACGAGGCTCTAAAGAATTACAAGAATGGAAAGTTTACCGATTAGTAAGGTCAGACCAAACTCGGACAATCCGAGATACATCAAAGACGAGAAGTTTAAGAAGCTGGTTCAGTCTATTAAGGAGTTTCCTGAGATGATGCCAGTCCGTCCGATTGTGGTCAATAAAGAAATGGTTGTTCTCGGTGGTAATATGCGACTCAAGGCAATGCAAGAAGCTGGACTCGAAAAAGTTTGGGTTGAGGTTGTTGACTGGTCAGAAGAGAAACAACGCGAGTTTATCATCAAAGACAACGTAGGCTTCGGAGAATGGGACTGGGACGAGTTGGCGAATACTTGGGAAGCTGAAGAGTTGAACGAGTGGGGACTTGACACTCCCGACAACTGGGGAGGCGAAGAACTGGAAGCAGAAGAGGACGATTACGAAGTGCCTGAAGAACTCAAGACGGACGTTGTATTTGGTGATTTAATTGAGATTGGAGAACACCGTTTACTTTGTGGAGATAGTACCGATAGCGACCAAGTGGCAAAGTTGATGAATGGGGAGAAGGCGGATATGGTATTCACCGACCCGCCTTATGGAATGTTTCTTGACACTGACTATTCGGAAATAAAGGGTTCAAAAAACGCAAAGATTCAGGGAGGCGGTAAAAAATATGGTAAGGTAATCGGAGACCACAATGACTTTACTCCTGAATTAATAAATACAATTTTTGCTTGCTTTGATTATTGCAAAGAAATTTTTATTTGGGGAGCAGATTATTTTGCTGAATTAATACCCGACAAGAATGAAGGCAGTTGGATTGTGTGGGATAAAAGAGGTGGAGAAGATGCTGACAAAATAGTCGGTTCATCTTTTGAGCTTTGTTGGAGCAAGCAAAAGCATAAAAGATTAATTGCACGAGTAAAGTGGATGGGTGCGTTCGGATACGCAGACGCAAGAGACCGAGTGCATCCAACTCAAAAGCCATTAAAGTTGGTTGAGTTCTTTCTAAATAATTGGGGCGATAAAACTAAATTGATTGCAGACCTTTTTCTTGGAAGTGGAACTACAATGGCAGCAGCACACCAACTAAAACGAAAGTGCTACGGAATGGAACTCGACCCGAAGTATTGTCAGGTTATTATTGACCGAATGACGAAACTCGACCCGACTTTAATCGTTAAGATAAACGGAAAGGAGTACGTTAAAACAACGATTGAACAATGAACGAAGGCGGAACACCAGAGAACTTGAAAAAGTGGGGCAAAGGACAAAGCGGCAACCCTAACGGCAGACCGAAGAAAGTCGAGACGCTACTGAAGGAACATTTCTTAGACGAGCATAATGTAAAGCTATCAAAGGGACAAGTTCAGGACATCATTAAGAACGTGCTGGGCAAGTCCCGGACTGAGTTAGTCGAACTGGCTAAGAATGACGAGTTGCCTTTTTGGATTGCTCTAATTGCAAAGAAAGCACAACGCGATTATGAGAAGGGTTCGATTCATATTCTCGATGTTCTATTTGACCGGGTTTACGGTAAGCCGAAAGAGGAGGTTGAGCAGACCGTGAACGGTGGTAAGCCTGAGAAAGTTGAAGTCGTCATCCATCGACCTGACAAAAAGAAGTAATTTGTCAACCTATAACCTGACAAAAAGAAGTAATTTGTCAACCTATAACCTGACGTGAAACTTGAAGGAACTGGAGTATTTGATGACCTGTGGCAAGCCCTTAATAATAAACAAGTTCGGGGAATTGTGCTTGAAGGTGGCTCACGTAGTTCCAAGACGTGGAGCATCTGCCAAGCGTTATACCTTACGGGACTACAAGAAGAAAAGAGAATTGCGGTCGCAAGGTTCAGGCGTACGTGGATTAAACCAACGGTGCTGGATACGTGGAAGAAGGTACTTCAAAGCCTCGAAGCGTGGAACGATGAGGCATTTAACAAGACGGATTTAATCTACTCCGCTCACGGCTCTACGTTTGAGTTCTACGGACTTGATGACTCGCAGAAACTTCACGGTATCGAGACCGATTACTTTTGGCTCAACGAGGCAATCGAAACAAGCAAGGACGACTTCGACCAACTGGAGCAACGTTGCAAAGGGAAATGGATTCTCGATTATAACCCAAGCACGGACGAACATTGGATTTACGACAACGTACTCAAACGAGACGATGTGGTTTTGATTCATTCCACGATGTTGGACAACACGTTTCTCGACCAGCATATTCGGGACAAGATAAACAGTTACGAGCCGACTACTGAGAACAAGGCAAGAGGAACGGCAGACGAATACAAATGGAAGGTCTACGGACTTGGGCAAAGGTCAAGAAGAGAAGGAGCGATTTACGAGAACTGGCAAGAAACCAAAGACTTTCCAACGGGCTACAAGTGGAAAGCGTACGGGCTGGACTTCGGTTTCACTAACGACCCGACCGCACTTGTGGAAGTTGTTTACCAAGAGGGCAAACTATGGGTCAAGGAATTACTTTACGAGTCCGGGTTAACGAATGCAGACATTGCTCAACGTTGCGGACTACAAAGGTCGGACGAGATAATAGCCGACTCAGCAGAGCCTAAAAGCATTGAGGAAATAAGACGGTCAGGCTTCAGGATTAGACCAGTTGCAAAAGGTCAAGACTCGGTAAGGTCGGGCATCGACAAGCTAAAGAGCGTTCAAATAATGGTGCACCAAGACTCAGTTAATGTTATCCGAGAACTCCGCAACTACGCTTGGAAACGAGATTATAAAACAAACCAAGTAACCAACCAACCCGAAGACGATAACAACCACGCTCTCGATGCTTTGAGGTACGTGGCAATGGAGAAGTTGAAAGCGAACGCGGGGAAGTACACAATACGTTAGACACAAAAACACGGATTCGCTATTTATTATTGAAATGCTTGAGAGACTGAACAAAATTTGGCGGATGCAAGAGTCGTACACCGACTACCCGAAAGCCGCTTCTGAGAACGCAAAGACTGCCTTAAGATGGGCTGAAAAGAACGGCTGGAAAGGTTGTGGTACTGCCGTAGGAAAGGCAAGAGCCAACCAACTCGCAAACCGTGAGCCGATTAGTTTAGAAACCATTGAGCGAATGGCGGCATTTATACGGCACAAAAGGAACTCAACCCGAAAGCTGGGCGAAGGTTGCGGTCGTTTGATGTGGTTAGCTTGGGGCGGAACTGAGGGCGTTGAATGGGCAAGGCGAAAAATAGAACAACTAAAGAATGAAGATTGAGTTACCTAATAGCTGGGAGGGTGTAACGGTTAAACAGTTCCAAGCACTTCAGAAGATTCTCGCAGAGAAGGGTGACGAGTACGCCACCAACGTGGCAATCATCTCGATAATGTCGGGGACTCCGATGGACGAGATAGAAACCTACTCTCTAAAAACCTACGCTAAGTGCATGAACACGCTTTCTTTCCTTACTGAACAACTGGTCGGGGAAGTACAAAAGGCGGTTGAATTTGGAGGCGTTAGATACGATGTTATTACAGACGTTTACAAGCTGAACGGAGGGCAATACATTACCTTAATGCACTTGATGAAAGACCCAGACAAGGTTATCGACCAGCTTCACGAGATAATGGCGGTTTTCCTTGTGCCTAAAAAGCGCACTTGGTACGGCTGGAAGAAACAACCTTACAACGCGGACAAGCACAAGGAGATAGCCGAGCAGATGCTTCAAGCACCGATGACAATAGTACAACCGTTGTCCGCTTTTTTTTTAACCAGTTATCTCAAGTCCGCAAAACATATACTGGAATCTTCGGTCAAGAAAGCGGAGAAAGTCAAGAGACAAGCGGAGAAAAAGTTGAGACGTTTGAAACAAAATACGGATGGTTGAACGTGGTTAACAATCTGTCAAATAACGATGCGACCAAATGGGGTTACTTCTTCGCTCTTCCTTTGCGGGAGTTCTTGAATCTCATCTCGTTCCAAAAGGCTAAACAGTCTTACGAGTACCATCAACAAAAGCAAAATGGCATTCGATAAACTGATAGACGCGCTTAACGAGTTTCGTGGCGAGTACGTTAAGGAACTAACCAACTCACTAACCGAGAAGAACCTAATTTCTTCGGGTCAGCTTGGGGAGTCTATCAAACTTGCCGTACAACCAAAGGTTAAAGTTTTCGGGCAAATTTACCGACTTCAGATTCGTATGGCGGCATACGGGGAGAACGTGGACGAAGGTCGAAAGCCGGGAAAGGGTTTGCCTCCGGGAGTTCTTGAGCAATGGTTAAGTTATCCGAACACCTTGCAGAAGGTAACGGGACAAGACAAGCAATTGAAAGACTACGAGCGAAAGTCTTTGGCGTTCGTTATCAATAGAAGCATTAAGCAGAAAGGAATCAAGCCGAAGAACTGGATACAACCAGCCGCAGACAAAGCAAATAGAAACATTGCGGGAGTAGTTGAGGCGGCACTTGCGGAGGACATCGAAATAACATTTGAAGAAATCAAGAAACTCATCGAAAGCTAATGGCTATCTTTCTTACACAAAACGGAGAACCTGAACAGTACGGACTTGCGTACAACGACAACGCTTACGTTATCAAGACAACGAATTACACGCCAACGGTTCGTTTCAATATTGCAATCGTCCCTCCTACGTTTCCAGTTGACCCGCTAATCGCACAAGTCAAGGTTTACCCAACACGAGCAGAGGACGGTGGAACGGTTTACTTCGACCGGGCTTTCTTTGACCCGTCTCGGTTTCTTCAGTCTTATCTGAACGGTCAGCTTGATATTTTCGGAGCAAACCACAACGGCTTCTATGTAACGAACCAAATGCACAAAGAGTATTATTTAACGATACTCGAAGAGGACAAAAACGCTCAAGGGGTTTACGAGTCGGGCGACTTATTCATAACCAAAATAAAGAGCGTTTGGAACGGAGTACGAAACGAAATCGAATGGCTCGACTTTGATTATACGGACTACATTATAAACAACACGGCAAGTACCACAAAGAAGTTCTTAACTGATTCTCCGCGTACAATACGAATAGACTCAGACCAAAGCTACCAGCTTCAGTTTATAGCAAACGAAAGGTTCGGGGCTTACCAGTACAACATAAAAGCGTATTCAGGTTACAACGCAACGGGGTCGTTACTTGCTGACGGTATCGTTTCTAACAACATCGCGGTTGCTGATTCTTGGGACAAGATTTACTTCAGAATACCAGTCGGCACTCACGACATAGGCAACATCGACCCGGCACTTTACACAGACACGTTACTCGGTTCAACACCTTCAACGGCTCTCAATGGAGCGGCAAGTTATACGATTCACTTGGAGGACAACACGAACCAACAAACGAGCGAACGGTTTACCTTTAACGTTAACGAGACTTGTTCAAAGTACAACGAGGTTCGGGTTCACTTCCTTAATCGTTTAGGCGGTTACGATGGGTTTAACTTTTATCTGAAGTCAATCCATACGACCGACATTAAAAAGGACAAGTACGACCAGCAGCACCACGACTGGAACGGTTCAAGCTACACGTACACAAAGAAGAACAGAGGTACAACGGATTACAACGTAGCACTAAACAAGAAGGTAACGGTAAACACCGACTATTTAACAGAGGACGAAAGCGTTTGGCTTGAAGATTTAGCAACGTCTCCGAGCGTTTATATCGAGGAGAACAACGAACTGATTGCGGTTAACATTGACCCGCGAAGAATCCAACGCAAAACGAGCCTGAACGATAAGTTGATGCAGTACACTTTTGAACTGAACTACTCAATTAAAAACAGAAGACAACGTGGTTGAGGTTAGAATAGAGGGTTATCGGTTAGACGTTTTCGAGGGCTTCGACTTCTCGTTCAATTACGGAGTTGCTGATATTCGTAACCCTGAGAAGAGAAGCACGGAATACTCGAAGACAATCAAGTGTCCAGCAACAAAGTCAAACGATGAGTTGTTTGGACATATTTACGATGTTAACATAAGCAACAATTACGATGCTAACATTAGCAATATATCTGTCAATTTTAACCCTAATAAGAAAGCGGAGGCGCGAGTAATAGCTGACGGGGTGGAGGTTATGGCTGGAGTTGTCCAGCTTCGGAAAATAGTTCAAAAAGGACACGCTTACACCTACGAGGTTGTGTTCATTGGAAAGCTGATAAACATCTTCTCGGTACTTGGAGACAAAAAGATAAACGAAACGCTTGACTTCAGCGACCTAAATCACGAACTAACTCAAACCAATATTGTAAACAGTTGGTCGAATACTGACGGCTACGTTTACCCTTACATTGATTACGGCAAGAGGACAGAGTTTAATAACGTTGGACGAGTCTTTTACCCGAACGACCTTCGCCCAGCTTTATATGCAAGTACGATTCTAAACAGAATATTTGCTTTCGCTGGGTTCAGTTACGAGAGTTCATTTTTTAACTCAACGCTTTGGAGCAAGTTAATTGTTCCGTTCACAAAAAAGACTTTGCTTCCTGACGGCTCTCAATCTGCAAACAGATTATTTAGGGCTTTACTTCCAGCAGAAACAACACTAACCAACTGGTTTAACGTTTCTACGGGTTTATATTACAAGACGCTCGACATTAGCAACGATTCTACTGGAGGAGGTTTCGACACGGGAAACAATTACACGACAACGGGTTTGAATTATCTCGTTCCTGAGACTGGTCTTTACACTTTCAACCATACGGCTACAATCAAAGTGCAAAGAGACACGGCTTCAATTAGTCGCATTTACAGTTCAACGGGTTCTAACTTGCGCGGTCAAATATTCAAAGTTGATACGAGCGGACAACAAACGGTTCTGAGCGAGACAACGTTTCCAATACAAACAAATAGCTACTTAGAGCAGACGTTGACTTTCAACCTTACGGCTTCAGAAGAAGTCTTATTTGCTGGAGACAGGGTCTATTATCGGCTTTGGTTAGATAATCAAAACTTGATAATAAGCAACGCTCTTGGCTCTATCTTGCCGCTTTCTAACTTCTTTACTGACTTTGATATAACTGCGGAAGATGCGGAGTTCAGCAACGATGCAATAATAGACGCTTTTGAAGGAGACCTTTTAGACTTTTCAACGATTGCGCCTGAGTGTACTATGTCGGACTTTCTAACGTCCGTATTTAAGATGTTCAACTTGTTTGTTGAGGTTGACCCGAATAACGAGAAGAACCTACTTATTGAAACGCGAGACACATTCTACTCGCAAGGCGGTACAAAGGACTGGACGTATAAGCTGGCAAGGGACAAAGATATTACTCTTGAACCGTTGGGAGTTCTGACTGACCGGGAATACATTTACACCTACTCGGAGGACGGAGACTACTACAACGAGCGGTATCAAAATAACAGAGGACACGTTTACGGACGCTCAAGGGTTGAGATTGACAACGACTTTGTTCAGTCAAAAAAGGAAGTCGAAATAATCTTCTCGCCTTCTCCTTTGGTTAACGATAACCCTTCAAACCGAATCATTCCGAAAATTTACGATGCTGACATTTCGGAGGGGGCAAAGCCAACGGATGCGAATATTCGGATTCTTTACTTTGAGAACTTACCGAGTAACCCGTCTTGGGAGTTGGCGAGTTACTTAAACCCAACACTTACACAAACGACTTACCCTTACGCTGGGCACTGGGACAATCCAATAACACCAACGGTTGATATTAACTTCGGACTTCCTTTTGAGTTGTTCTATCAAGCAAACAGTTACACGGGTACGATTCAGGTAACTAACGCTAACTTGTTCAACATTTACCACCGTAACTATATCAACGAGGTAACAGACAAGGACTCGAAGGTTATGACTGGACTGTTTTACTTAGAGCCGACCGACATTAACACGCTTGACTTCCGCGACCAAATTGTAATAGATAACGCTTACTGGCGTTTGAACAAGGTTATGAACTACAACCCTTTCAAGGAGGGTTTAACGAAGGTCGAACTCATTAAGATAAAAGAACCCGTTACTTTCCAAAAATCCGAGAAGAGTCTAAATTCGGGCGGTTCTTTAGGTTCTGAAAAAATGCCTAACCCTTCAAGCGAAACAACTAAGGACGGCAACAAGTACCCGGTTTTTCAAGGCAAGGTAAGCGGAGCAGAAAACATAGTCGGACAAAGCGTTACGGCTTTCAAAGTTGTCGGGAGCAGAAACACAATCGGAGAAGGCTCAAAGAACATTACAATCTTCGGAAACGAAAACGAGGTCGCTTCAGGGCTTCACAACGTCCAGTTGATAAACACTAACGGAGTCGTTGTAAGGCGTTCAAACGTAACCTATGTCAACGGTAAGCAACAAGATAACGTGGAGGTTCTCGAAGGTGGAGAGAACGAAGTACGAGCTTTATACGGTGGCACTAACATCTTCACGGTAGATGGTGGCGAGAATATAGTTCAGACACAATTTAGCGAAATCGCTATTTATAATATAGAAGGAGGAGTAGACTAATGGCAACACAAGACTCACGTATCAAGATTAAACGGTCAACCATAACGGCAACCGTTCCAACCGTACCAAGTTCTAACGACCACACAGATGGCACTTGGACGGCTACCGACATCTACAAGGGAGAACTTTTCTTCAACCAGGCTGACGGAGTTCTTTGGTCAAGAGACGACAACGGAGTTGTTTGTTTGGGCGGTTCGGCTTCTGTTGAGTTAACACCCGCACAAGTCAAGACTCTAAACACTACACCGATAACCATAGTCGGAGCAGTTAGCGGTTATGCTATTGAGGTAATTAGCGCAAGTGTTAAGATTGCATTCAATACAACGGCATACGCAACTAACACGAGTTTACATTTGCACATTGACGGAGCAGATGACAATGTTGGGCAAATAGGCAACAACATTCTACTTGCAACCGTTGACCAAATTAGTTCAGCCTATGCACCTTCTAACCCTTCAAGCGGTCAAACTCAAGTCTTGGCTAATGCGGCTCTTCAAGTAAAAGTGCCAAACGGAGACCCAACAACGGGGGATTCTACCGTAACCGTTTACGTTAATTACAGATTGATACCAGCTTAATGGCGACCAAAGTAGCAATAGAAGTAGATGTTAAAACGGGCGAAGCCAACGATGACATTATTGCGTTAAGGGAAGAACTCGAAAAGGTCAAGCAGACTCAGAAGGAAATGAGCGACCAGTTCAAGGCTGGTTTCGAGGCGGCAGAAAAAGGAGCCAAAGGAGCGTCTAAGGGAATGACGGGCTTCGGTAATTCAATTGGAGGAGTTCTAAAGTCGTTGGGTCTTGTTGCTATTGCGGCAGAGGTCTTTATGTTCATTCGCGATTTACTTATGAAGAATCAAGCGGTTATGGACGCATTTAACACCGCGACCATTGCGTTTGAGATAATTGTAAAAAAGCTATTTGACACGGTTTCCGGGTTGGTTACACCAATGAAGGAAGCCTTCGAGAACCCTCTTGAATCACTTAAAGCAATAGGTTCATTTATCAAAGAACGGCTCGTTGTAATTATTGGAGGATTCGTTAACCAGTTTATCGCTTTGGGCGATATTATGAGAGCGGCTTTCGAGTTAGATTGGGACGGAGTAACAAAAGGAGCGGAGAAGTTCGGAGAGGCGGTTGTCCAGACTTTCACGGCAACAACCAAACAAGAACGAGCCAGTCTTATTGAGTCAGTTACTGAGTTCGCAAACGAGACTATCAAAGCAACGAAAGCGGCAGTTGACCAAGCGGACGCACTCGTTAAACTTCGCAACGAGGTTAAACTACTGGAAGCCGACCAGCGAAACTTAATCTTAGTTAGACAAAAAGAAGCCGAAGAACAAAGGCAGATTCGAGACGATATAAGCAAAACACTTGCGGAGCGAATCAAAGCAAACCAAGAACTCGGAAAGATACAATCGAAGCAATTAGAGGAGGAAACTGCGATTGCAAACAAGCGAATCGAGTTAGCAAAAAGAGAACTTGCACTTGACAAAAATAACGTTGACCTACAAGTCGCGCTTAAAGACGCAAGAACAGAACTCGCAGACGTTGAGGAACGAATCGCGGGGCAAAAGTCCGAGCAGTTAACCAACGAAAAAGCACTTGAACAAGAACTGTTTGACCTTCAAAATGAGTTAAGACTTGCAAGGCTTGACGGAAGGGAAAAAGAACTTGAAGAAGTCCAACTTTATTACGATGAATTAGCAGACAAAGCAAGGCGTTCAGGAGAGGACATTTTCGAGATTGAAGCGGCAAGAGGACGAGCAATTAACGAACTGAACGAGAAGTTTAGAAAGGAAGATTTAAAGAACGAAAAGAAGAACGCGGAGGACATTAAAAACGCCAAAATTAGCGCGGTTACTGAGACGGCTAATGCTATTGGAGCAATTAGCGACTTGGTACAACAAATGGCTGGAGAGAACGCGGTCGCGGCTAAAGTATTGGCGGTTGCTGAACTTGCTATCAATACGGCAGTTGCAATTAGTAACGCAGTTGCTACGGCTTCAAAGGCTTCTAACGTTTACGAAATGGTTGCGGGAATCGCGGCTGGAGTTGCGGCAGTCGTTTCAACTATTGGACAAGCGGAAGCGATTCTTAACTCCGCACCGATACCCGGAGGAGGTGGAGGTTCTGCGATTGCTTCAGTAAGTGCGCCAACCGCTCCAGCTATTCAACCAGTAACGACAAACACGACCGAACTCGGAGGAGTAGAACAAGCACAACTTGCACCTATTCAGGCTTATGTCGTGGAGACAGAAGTAACGGGCAATCAAAACAATGTAAACCAAATAGAATCACAAGCAACATTCGGAGGATGAACAAGCTACCAGTAATTTACTTAACAATAGATGACGACCACGAAACGGGTCTTGACGCAATCTCAATAGTTGACCATCCAGCAATTGAGCGGGAGTTTTTGGCTTTTAATAAGCAACACAAATTCAGCTACAATGACGAGAAGCGAATAGTAAGCGGCTTTGCTATGTTGGCGGACTACCCTATTTACAGAAGGGACGAGGACGAAAGAGAATATTACGTTGTCTTTGATTCGGATTCCATTCGTAAGATTGCTTACAAGTTTATGAAGGAGGGCAAGACCTCCGCGACCAACTTAGACCACGAAACACCGATTGACGGAGTGTTTATGTTTGAGAGTTTCTTAATTGACGAAATGAAGCCAACGCCTAAAGGTTTCGACAAAGCACCGAACGGAAGCTGGTTCGTTAGTTACAAGATTGACAACGACGAAGTTTGGGCGCAAGTCAAGGACGGAACGTTTAACGGTTTCAGCGTTGAGGGCGTATTTTCAGAGTCCCGGCAAATGGACGTTGACAAAATGATTATTGAAGAAGTCGAGAAGGCTCTGCGTTCCTAAGTGGCACAATCTCGAAAAGTTGCTATTTACTAAAAAATTACCTATGAACATCTCAGAATTAGTCGGGTCTAAACTTCCCGAAATCAAGAAACTGTTATTCAGCGAAACCGAAGAGAAATTCGAGGACGCTAAACTTGTTGACGGCACTATTGTACGTTACGAAGTTTTGGAAATTGGCGCGGCTTTGTCAGTAGTTGGCGAGGATGGAGAAATCGTTGCGGCTCCTGACGGAGAACACGAACTCGAAAGCGGAGTTGTTGTAAGAACTGAAGGCGGTCTTATTGTTGAAATTCTTGAGCCTGAAGCTGAACCAGTTGAAGAAGAGGCTGGAGACGAAGAGAAGGAGGAAGAGATGAGCGCAGACGAAACAACCGAAGAGACTACTGAAGAGGCTACTGAAGAAGTAGTTGAAGAAGTTGCTCAGTTTGACGCTGAAGCGTTCAAGTTGGACATTATGGACTCAGTAGCTACCTTGATTCAAGCGGAGGTTGACAAGTTCGCCAAGACTGAGAAGGTCGGAGAAATCGAGAAAGCGGTTGGTCTAATTACAGACATCGTTGAGAAGATGGCGGCAACACCGAAAGAAGAGCCAACCAAAAAAGTACCAAACCCTTTCAACAAGGGAACTAATTATGCCGAAATCGCTGAAAAGATGAGAGCGGCAATCACTAAGAAATAAACCAAAAAACATTTTTAAACAATGGGATTTTCACCATCACCACTAACAAGCGGACTTCAAGCTTACATCGAGGAGCAGAATTACCCGCTAATTGCGAAGGCTTTGACATCTTCGCCAACAATGGCTTTAGCTGAAAAGCAACTAAACGTAAAAGGTAAGAGTGCTATCAACTTAGCTGACATTGACGTAACCTTCCAAGATGGAAGCGGTTGCGCTTGGAACGAGGACGGAGACATCACTCTAACTCAAAGGTTTATCGACCCAGCGAAATTGAAGTTGCAAATGGAGTTCTGCCCGAAAGAATTGGAGGCTATCTACCTTAGAACTCAACTTCCTTCGGGAGCGCATTACGAGTCTATTCCTTTTGAGGAGTTCTTTGCTAACCATTTGGTTGGTAAAATTTCTGCTGAATTGGAGAAAATGATTTGGAGGTCAGTTGGTTCAGTTCCTACTTCATCTCTTCCAACGGGTTCGGGTAACTTCCAATTCTTTAACGGTTTCCGAGATGCTATTCTTGGAGGTTCTTACATTGACGCAAACACCGCTAACTTCGGTTCGGGTACGCCATTGACTGCGCTCAACGCTACAACGATGTTGGAAGCAGTTCAGCGAGTTTACGAAGCTGCGGCTGACGCAGTTGTTGAAAGCGATGACGCGGTGGTTTTCGTATCTGCAACTAAATTCAGAAGCCTTGCAATTGGAATCCAAAACGGTCTTGGTTCTTTCGTAAGTGACGGTGGTCAGCTACAAGGATACCAAACTGAAATGGGCGGTTTGTCAATGGTTATGCCGGGAACAAACTTAAGAATCCAAGCTACAAGCGGACTTGGCGGAACTGAGGATGTTTACCTTGCAAGAACTTCCAATATGTTCGTTGGAATGGACTTGGAAGAAGATGCTTCACGTATCGAATCTTGGTACTCTCAAGATGACCGTAAATTCAAAATTGCGGTTGAGTTGACAGTTGGTGCACAAGTTGCGTTCCCAGACCAAATCTCGGTTATCAATATCTAATTTAACGGGGCGGCTTTCGGGTCGCCCCTTCACTCCAAAAAAATAAAAAAATGGCATACACTTCTTGTGCATTAACAACGGGTTTTGACCTTGACTGCCGCGACGCAGTTGGCGGAGTGAAGAGCGTTAGCTTTGCAAACCTTGACGACTATCTTGCGTTGACTCCAGTTGTAACGGCTGGAGCAATTACTTCGATAACCGCAACGGCTACTTTCTACAAGTACGAGCAACTGAAGGAAACTTCTTCAATGACGGAAACAATAAACGGTTCTTCACAAAACGGAACGGTTTATTACACTCCTGAAGTTGTGGTTGTTCTTTCAAAGTTGGACGTTAACAAGCGTAACGAAATTAAAGTACTTGCTCAACAAAGACTTGTTGCAATCGTTGAGACGAATGACGGTTCTTATTGGATTGTTGGTTATGAAAACGGTCTTGAATTGAACGCTGGAACTTCAGCTACTGGGACTGCATTTGCCGACCTTTCAGGTTTTTCGCTTACACTAAGCGGAATGGAAAGCGAACCAATGGTTTCAATTTCAGCTTCTGACGCGGCTTCGATTACGAATTAAAAAGCTATCTTTGCTCACTCTCGATTGAGAGTTCTTTTTCATAGTTCTGTTGGAGATGCCCTGACTTCGGTCGGGGCTTTTCTTTTTAATGTGGCACAAAAAAGAACTTTTGCTATTTAAAGAAAAAGCACAATGGCATCGACCGTAACACCAGCAACCGCAACGGTTCAAATAGTTGAATCTCTAACGCTCGGAGGAGTTGACAGAGGAGGCTCACATACGCGCACAATCGACAACGTGGCAGAGGCTGACCGTAGAGTTATGACAATCGACTCATCGGGAGAGACAGACGTTGTTGAACTGAACACCAATAACGGGCAAGGTAAATTCGTTAGGGCTTCAATTCGTTACATTCGGATTACCAACCTTGACAACACTAACCACCTGCGCGTTAGATTCAAGAAGAGCGGAGCAGAGACCGCAGATGTTAAAGTAGATGCGGGTGCTACGTTTATGCTTTCGACTGGTTCAATGGATGCAGACACAAGTGCGGGAGCGTTTAGTGCATACGTTGACATTGACGAGATTACGGCACAAGCGGATACGGCTGACGTTGACATCGAATACGTAGTATTTGCGGTGTGATAAACATCGAGCGAAATAGCGCAAACGAGATAGCGTTAACCCTTACGGAAAGGGGAACGGCTACTTATTACTTGTTCAAGTTCCAATCGGATAACACGGAGGCAGTCAAGTATTGCATTGCTACGGATTCAAGCGCATATCCTGAACGGTTTAACAAGTTCACTATTACTGAACAAACAAGCCCGGACAACTTGAACGCGGAGGTCGAACTTCCAACCGAAGGACAATGGCGGTATTTTGTTTACGCTAACTCATCAAGTTCAAACCTTGACCCGACTGGGTTGTTGGAATTAGAAAGCGGAATCGTGAAAGTAACGGGAACACAAACACCAGTTACCAGCTACTCAGGCGGTAACTCAACATACGTAGTTTATGGGTCTTAAAGTATTGAACTTCGGAGCGCACAAAGTGCCGACCTTCAAGGAGGCAAGGGGCAAGGATTGGATTCTATTCGGAGACGAAGGCGAGTTCAAAAACCGTTACCCGGAGTACCTTCTAAACCTTTACAGAAGAAGCGCGAAGAACCACGCTATAATCAACTCAAAAAAAGACTACGTTGTCGGTCAGGGTTGGGCAATAGACAAGGAAGGACTCGACACGCTTGGACTTGCAAGACTTCAGCAGTTCGTTGAGGAGCCTAACCAATACGAGAGCCTAAACGACATCTTAGAGAAAGTCGCACTTGACTACGAACTTTACAACGGCTTCGCTTTAGAAATCGTTTACAACCAGCTTAACGACAAGATTGCGGCTATCTACCACGCTGACTTTGCACGTTACAGAAGCAACGAGGACGGTTCTTGTTATTACTATTCAGAGGACTGGGCAAAGCATAACCCGGTCGTTGAGAAGATTGACGCTTTTGACTGGAAGAATCCAAGCGGAAAGCAACTACTTTACGTTAAAGGTTACTCGCCTGATTGCAAATACTACCCTCTTCCGACCTACTTAGGTTCTACGGGTTACATTGAACTCGATGTTGAGATTGCTAACTTTCATCTGAACGCGGTCAAGAACAACTTTGTCGGAGGCACGATTGTATCGTTTTACAACGGAGAACCAACGCTCGAAGAGCAAGAGGAAATTGAGCGGCAAATAAAGGACAAGTTCACGGGAACGGATAACGCTAATTCAATAGTGTTAAACTTCGCGGACTCAAGAGACAGAGGAGTCGAGATTCAGCA
>Ga0208645_1001694_pt1 | contig 18786 bp, 12 predicted proteins | sample VirMetDEL_Sep_01_FD_184519 | JGI IMG/M metagenome (GOLD analysis project Ga0208645, IMG submission 184519) | Aqueous microbial communities from the Delaware River and Bay under freshwater to marine salinity gradient to study organic matter... | ecosystem: Environmental > Aquatic > Marine >... | reverse complement strand
ATGTAAAATCTACATCTAAGATAACACAGTTGCGATAAATATTATTACCGTCTGCCGTACCCTGAACCGACACATTATTAAACTCGCAGAACTGTACATCTGCCGAAGGGTTTACTGTTATAACAGTTGTCCCCGGATTGTCTGATGTGAATACAAAGCCATCGCTGAAATCAGTGTTAGCTAAAGTGCAAGAATCAAGAATCCTAATAGTCCTAGCGCCCTCTTTTATAGCAATAGTTCTTGCGTCATCAAAATTATTGACGGGCTGAGTTCTTGTCCCGATTGGTACATCTGTTCCAGACTGACCATTGTTTACATCAACACATACTTCGCCGTTATATGCGGCAGATAGAATAACTGATAAGTCTTGTAGCCCTGCTGAGTTAGCAGATCTAACCGAGACTTGGTTAACATTTACTACGTCCCCTACGTTACTGTTTGCTCCTACTAGGTTTACAGCATATTGCCCATTTTCAAATGTAACCGTGTAGCCGTTAACAATCTCAATTACGCGAGCAAGTGTCACCCCGCCTACTGTAACAGATGTGTTGTGGTTGTGCGTCTTAGGCCACGGCATACCAGCAGGGTCGTCTTCTAAATCTTTTAACGCAAGCCTAAAAGTATCTAGGTTTAGCTGGCGTATTTCTGTGGGAGTAGACTGAATTAAAGTCATATCCGCTTTAGGTACTGTTATGACGCCCGTAGGCCAGTCAATACTAATTGCCACTTGTAGCGCCTCCCGTAAATAATTTAACTTGTAACGTCTGTATAATCTTACGCATCTCTTCTAACTGAGCTTTAGTCCACAAGACTTCAGCTTCTAAAGCAGATACTTTATTTTCAAGATCGTTAATTAAACCAGTATTTCTTTTAGAATGCTCAAATACTGTACTGATGTTTCGTTCTAGTACGCTACTCATCAGGAATCATCAAGCTAGTTATTGATAATCCTGAGCCGTTATTTATTGTTCCAGTAATAGGTGCGTTCTTATATAACGGACTAGCAGATGATTTCCTAGCATAGCCCGTAATAGGTTGATTGCTTGCTAGACTTCTAGTGTCAGACACTTGCCCGTTAGAATCCGTCAAAGTATTAATGATAACCGTCCCTTGAGCAAGAGGCCCACCACTATCAGCTATGATGTAGACTCTAGCACCCTGAATGGCTGTCTGAGTATTTACATCTTTTACTGTAATCGTAGTAGTAACCTGCCCTGCAACAACGCTAACAGTTCCAGATCCATCATTCTTTATAGTTGGAGTAGACTTGCCAGAACCTACGTTAATAGTTAACGTTTGTCCTGATGCGACGTTTACTAAAATTGTTTCGTTGCCTGTACTACCATCTGTCCCAGCATAACCTGAGTCGTTGTTGTTGTAGTTCATTGTGTCTGATGCTGAAATTGTACCTAAGTCTATAGCATGACCAGTCCCACCAGACGTAAACGTACAATCAATAATATTATCTAAGTCGTTAGTAGATACAGCAGATGTTGCAGTGCTGTTAGTGATAACGCAATCATTAAGAGCTGCATTACCATTTAGGACAACCTGACCACTGGCCACAAAGGCACACTCAAACGCTGTTGATCCTGTGACAAACGAAAAAGAGCCACAACCTGAGATTGAGTTGCCTTTAAAGTTATGACTTGCTGCATCAAAGCTTAATGTTCCGCTTAAGTTTTCAAATGAACAGCCTAAGAAGTTACCCGTATTAACATTACCGTCAGAGAAGTCAAAACCTATGTTGTAGGTATCGTTACCCACTAGAGATATACCATTTCTTCCACCAGTAGAACCTACCGCTTTACCTAACGAAACCTCGTTAGCGCTACCGCCGCCTACTAGCTCAACACCAAAGGATGTAAGCGGAATAGATGTTGTTTCTGCCGTGTCGTAATACTTTGGATTGCCTGCGAAGATCTTAGAATCTACATCAGTTAACGTAGAGGCTGCAGTTGTATCTCCTAATACTAACTTTCCTAGAAGCTCTATAGCTGTTCCGTCATCGTTCAGAGATCGGACGACACCATATCTATTAGTCGCTTCGTTAGTCAGTATTTCGGAAAACAGAGTATCCCCTGTAGTGGTTCCTGTTACTGTAATCCCAGTGCCAACATCGCAAGCGTCAAGGATTAAGTTATCAAAACGTGCAGTAGTACCGCCTACGTCTGCAAACACCCCAATGTGGGTAATGTTTGAAAGACTTAATGTGCCTGCCCCGCCTGACCTAGTTTCATTAGGATCTAACACCATGCGCACCCAGCCGCCTGAGTAGTTATCTGATCCATAAAATGAGTAAAGAGAATAATTAGACGCAGTGGGTGTGCCAGAGCTTAAACAAATGCCAAAGCCATTAGCAGCTTGAGTATTCAGTAACGACGCAGCTAGGAAGTTACCCCAGACATAGATCAACTGCCCTGCTTCTGTTGAAGTAAAATCTAACGCAGTAGGCAAGGCAACAAACAGAGCAACGCCCTGCTTGCTTACCTGTACCGTTATAGCTGTTGAGCCTTCAATAGAACCATCAGCAGCGGCAGCAGAGGGCGTACCACCAGAGCCGTTGTATTTTACGACGGTGACAGTATCCGTTGCGTTATTCGCAGAATACTGCCGCCCATTACCGTTGAATGCTACTGATATAGCCATTATTAAGCGTCACTTGTCCTAATTGCTGCTACTGAACCTCCATTAGTTCCCAAGGTTGCACCAGTAATAAACTCTTTAATTGGGCTACCGCCACCGTCTCTGACTTTTACCACTAGATTTCTGTCGGTATTATATACAGAAGTAAATGTTGCAGACGCTGCGCTTGCAAGCTCGTCGATGTAAGCAATCCAAACATTTCTAGGAGCCGTTGCGTTAGTACCGCTAAAGTCTGTAGAAGTTACTGTAAATGTACTGCCAGTGTAGCTAGTGTAAGGAACTCTGACATAAAAACCATCATCATCTTGAACCCTAATAACACCAGAAGCCGGAGTATCTGAAGGGATCGTTGTAGTAACAACAACACTGGTGGTGGTTGCTGATGTTAAACTAGTATTAAGTGTGAGCTGTGCTGTATCCAATGTAGTACCGCCAGAAGATGGCCCGACTAATACTCTATCTTCACCACTAACCAACCCTGTAACGCTAAACGTTACATTGTTTGGAGGCGTAATCTGTGTATTGGTTAAGTCAAATACTTTGTCGTTTGGCCCTAAATCGCCAGCAGTCACACCTACACCATAAGCACCGATAATTGCAGAGCCTGTAGATACACCAAGTCCGGGTGCCGAAGTAGCTTCTACTGTACGTTCTGTAGCAGCTCCTGAAGTCGTTGCAGTTGCGCTAGATGTTCCACCAGTAATTAACGTAGATCCAGCAGGAGCTGAACCAGTTAAAAGCTGAATGTACATCTTGGTTGCAGAAGATGCTGTAGTATTATCAATAGCAAGCATTTGCCCAGTACCACCAGACCAACTGACAGGCTCAAAGGCGCTAAACGTGCCTGAGTTAGTACCGCTTAATGAAAGCTCATGAGTAACACCACGGAACAGTAGACCATTCAAACCAAATAATGTTTCAGCAGTGCCATCACGGGTTACATACTTAACATATTCGTAAAGATCATTGATTGCTGTACGAGTACCAAGATCCCACTGAATGTAATAATTCTCGTCAACTCCATTGTTGTCTACATCTAAAGCTACATAGCCTTCAGTGAGCGCAGAAGTGTCATAAGCTGCAACAGTTCCTGAAGCAGTCTGGTTGTTTAAGTCAGTTGCCCTTGATAATGCTAGAACGTTGTTACCTCGGGACGTAGCAGAAATCGCAAACTCTGCGTATGTAAACCCGTAGTCGCGAGACAAACCAAGAAGCTTTCGTCCGTCAGTATCAGCACCGCCAGTCCGTACTTTTACCATAAACCGATGTGAGATACCGCCAGCAGGATCTGAGTTCAGTCCTAAGCTGTTACCTTGTGGATCATTATTCCACCAGTCGTCAGCAATAACTGTACCGTTCTGAACAACTTGAATGGTCGGCGCATTACCAAAGTTTACGATACCGTCATAGATAACATCACCAGATGATTGAATAATAGAACCGTCATATAGATGTTCAGAGGCTGCATCATCAATGTTATATGAACCTAACAGCGTAATAATGTTATCCGTTGAACGATCAGACGGGTTATCGTCTGTGATGTCTAACTGATCATCACCCGAAGAACTTGCATCATCTGCAAAGTCTTGTAAGGCCCGGTGAAACTCAATTACCGTTGCGTAGGTCGGGGTTGTTCTTCCGTTAGTCCCAGCGGTTCCGTCGTGGTCTGCACCTATGTAACGGATATTCCCGCTAGAACGCGTTATTTCCCAGTCTAATGGTTCAAATGCCATATATAGCTCCTTTAAATTTTAATAGTCTTCTGTACTACGAGGCCAGTTAAAACCCCATTTTCAAATCTCTTATAGAAAGAATCAATAGCTGAGCCAGAAGGCACTAGCCTATAAAGACTTCCGTTAGTATAAGTATATTCATACACATCTCCATCTGCTATTGTTTGTAATAGCGTTGGCTCTGCTGAATAACCTATTGCATAATCATTCCAGTTAAGTTTTTGTTTTTTATTATCTGGAGCGCCAGTGTTGTATTGAGTAATGTTAGTAAAAGCTACCCACTCACCCCACACTCCGGGTTCTATTTCAAAAGCTATACGCTCATCTTTTATTTTATGTTTAGGCATCGGGCCTATTGGGCCTTGTTCTCCTTCAACACCTTGTATACCTTGAGGCCCTGCAACTCCGTCAAATCCTTTAGGGCCTTGAGGGCCTATGTCTCCTTTTGGCCCGACCTTTCCGTCACGGCCTTGAGGGCCTGCTGGCCCCTGATAACCTCTAGGGCCTTCAGGGCCTTGCTCACCTTTTAAAGCTTTTAACTGCTTTGCTTTATTTTCTTCTTCTAAAGCCTTGTCTAATTTTTCAGCAGCCTTTAAAATCCTTTGAAAGGGGTCTTCAGCTAAACCTCCTCCAACAAAACCTAGTCTTCTTAAAGAATCTTTCTCGCCTGTAAAACCTAGCTTCTGTAAAGGATCCATTAATAACTCCATACCCAAGGACGAGGACGACCTTCTTCATTCTCTAAATCATCTAAATGTATAAAGCGTCCTGAACCTTTTTGATTAACGCCAATACCCGTCATACCTAAGCGTAGAGCAGCCTGTAAGAGCCTGTAAGCCTTCTCACCAGACACCCCTATGTCTATAGCCCTGCCTGACTCATGCGCTCCCGGAGAGCTTTTACGGGCTTCTATGGGGTGGTCTTTGCAGCGGTAAGCAGAAGTAACAACAAAGGGGAAATTTAATTCATGACGTAGTGCTTCTACTTTAATCATAAAAGATTTATTCATTCCTTCAGCTCCGCAGTGTTGACATTGAAGCTCTTCTGTGCTAAAATATTTATACATTAATTTACCTTATTTAATAAACTTAAACCACCTTTAGATTTATTTTGTCTTGGATCTCTTTTATCAAACTTAGAAGCAAAGGTGCTTTTAAATTGTTGAGGATCAAAAAGAATATATGAATAAGGACTTTCTCCTTTTAATCTTGTTTCTAATTTATTTTTATATTTAACACTATCAAAACCAAAATCCTTTAAAACACTTTGAAGTTGCTTATTTAATTTAGCATCATATATATTATAACTTAAACTATCAGACATACCTTGTTGAGCTAACTCTGTAACCTTATCAATATAAGGAGATACTTTACGTTTTATAACACTTGAAACAACCTCTGAGTTTACTCCTTTTTGATCTGTTTGTTTAACAATAGCTGAAATAAAATCATCTACGTTTTGATTGTTCAACACTTCTATTGCTGCCCAAAGTCCATAGTCATCTTCAATAACTAAAGGTTTTTTAACATTTATATACCCTTTAGTTATTGCTTTAGGTTGTTCCATACCAGACATTAGTAAAGCTTCATCCATAGTTTTTTCAGAAACCACACCTAAAGGCATGGGATCTTCAGGATTTCTTGCAAGTATAGATGTTGCCTGACCTCTAGTTCCTACATGAGTTCCTAACTCTTTAGGCATAGCAAAACTAATTTCATAGTCGGTATCAAACCCGTGTGATGTTCCTCTATATACAGGTTCTTTTTCTATAGAGTCCTTTAAAAATTCTTCTAAGGCTTTGTCGCGGTCAACTTCTGCAACAGTGTCTGCTCTTAAAGGAACATCAGGAAGCTTAAAAGATTTTAAAATTTCTTGTTCTTCATCAGTTAACGTACTGGCTTCAAAATCAAGAGCTGTTCCTTCGTCAGCAACATCAAAAAAATCATCATCATAATTATCTACTATTTTTTTCTGTAGTAATACATCAACTAATCTTTGCTCAGAAGAAGGTGCTTTTTGAGTCAAACCTTTAGAATCTAATACAAACTGTATGTTTGCTTTAACTTCATCCCCAAACTTATCTTCGTATTCACTTGCTAAATTATAAGTTTCTATTTCTTCATCTGTATAATCTCTAGCTTTACTAAAGGCTTCCCCGCCTTTAATGTTACCCTGCTCGTCTACAAACTCTGGAAACTTTTCTTTTAGTTCATCTGTAGTCAAGTCTTGTTTTTCTTCAAGTAAAGCTTTTGTTTCTAGTTTTAAAAAGTCTGAAAACTCTGGGTCTTCTAACTCTGAAGGCATATCAGCATTACTTCTATATACGCTTAAAATTTCTTCAGCCGCCTCTTCAGCTTCTTCATCTCTAACCATACGCTTACTATAATCTTTAATTACATCTTTTAAACTTTTAGATATAATTTTAGCTAGTCCACCTGCTACAAAATTCATACGCTGTAAAGGATCTTGGCGATCTTCTATATCTGTAAAGGCTGTACCAGCTTGTTGGTTGTAAGGCATGCCTGTCATTTTGTCTATACGCTGGTCAGGCTCAGAAGGAGCATTAGGTACGTCTAATACTTCGCCACCTGTTTTATAAACAGATCTTTTAGGCTCTATTAAAGCTTCTTTTAATTCCGTACCTTTTTCAAATGCTTCTTTTCTTATTGCTCTTTTATCTTCTTTAGATAAAGCACCATATAAAGGAAAAAACATAGGAACAAACGCGCCGGGATTTCCTGTTTTTATAGATGAATATGTAGATCCTGCTATAGGGCCAAACAATGATGTACCTGCTGCAAAAACATCACCCTGTCTTTCAGAACCTTCTTTAGCTCGGTTTAGTACGTCTAAATATAAACCATTGCCTCCCCAACGAGCAGCACCTTCTAAAACTTTATCGCCTTCAGTTTTATATCTATACTGAGTATCCCTACCAAACAGCTCATTCCGGGCGTAGTTATTTAACATGCCACCTGCTTGTAAAGCCAATACTGTACCTACTACCTGTGCAGAAGCTCCTACATCGCCCTTAGCTATATTACGGGAAGTACGTTTCATAAGATCTTTAAGTACAGTATTTGTAAAAGCTGACGGGTATGCCGTTAATTGAAACAACAAAGTTGTAAATGGATTACCCGAAAGTACTTTAGATCTTAAACCAGATTCTCTTGAAGGATTTAAAATTATTTCATTTGTATAACGAGCAGCTCCTTGATCAATAAACTGCATAAAATCGTCTTCTGCATTTACATCACCACCAGTCCTATTAATCCAAGCTAGTCCTTTATCAATATCTATACCTAATTCTAAAAGCTCATCGCGCTTAGTAGATAAACGAGTCGTTAATTCTTGACCTTGGTTTTTTGCAAGAGCTTTTAAATTATTACTAATAATGTCTCTTCCTACATTAAAGCTAGTAAGCTGTACGGCTTTAGTCCAAGGCTCTAATAAATTAGCCTTAAAAAATACATTATTAGTTTTACGCCAATGATGTAAATTATCACCGCTTAATCTTTCAACTTGATCCGCTACGGATTGATCTAAAGCAATACTAAACTTTTGCATTTTACGAAGTGCTTGGGGCTTAGTCATGTTATGATTTTTCATAAGAAGATCTAAAGCGTTATATGTCAGTATTTTACCGCCTTCTTTTAAAGACCCTGCAAAATGTTTACTTGTGTTTATAAGACCTCCTCTACTCATATTTAACATGACTTCCGTTAAACTGCTTAAAGTAGCCAAAGGCAATAAAGAAATACGAGTAAAAGTACTTACAGTATCTACAGCAAATTGTTTTCCAGCACTTAAAGGAACAACACCTTCTCCAGTTTGTGCTGACCACACACTATATAAATCTTTTTCAACTGTTTCTGCTAATCCCTGCTCTCCTGAATTCATTAATTCTTTTTGTATATTACTTAAATAAAGATCTTTAAGACCTTTAAAGTTTGTGGCTCCAAACACTTTTTGCTTAGCTATTTGTTTACTAATAGAATTATAATAACTTTGCAGTACATTATTTGCATCGTTATCTAAAAACTTTTCAAACATTGTGTCATCAGTAATTTTATTAAACTTTCTTTTACTCAAAAAAGAACCGCCTGAAAAAGTACCCTCGTCGCCAGCATCAAACTTTTTAGTTAACATACCTAAAATAATATCATTAGCTTCTGCTTCATTTTCAGCTTCGCCCACTTGAAGCAATAGTTTTTTAAACTCAACTTGATTTTTCTTTATTGCATTTCTGTCCCAAAGCCTTGGAAAATAATTGCCTGTAATTAATTCTGCTTCTTCATATAAACCTACTTCTTGAAGTTCTTTAGCGGTGTCATCTAATTGCATTCTAATTTTTTTAGCTGCTTCATCAATAACTTCATCACCACTAAGTTTGCCACGTACAGCAGAAGCAAGTTTTGCATAAGCTCTTTGACGTTCCCAACCGTAAGTTGATACCAAAATAGGATCAAAAGTTTGTTTATATCTTACAAAATTTCTACCAAAAACTTCTCCGAGAACTTCTGAATAATCAGATCCTTCAACAGCGCGTTCACCTGTAATAGATCTTTGTTGATCGTATCTGAATTTTTTCTGTAGCTGAGCCATTGTAGAAGATTTACCTACATAAGGATCTAGTAAAGTAGAAACTTTACCTCCGTAGTAAGCTGGAAGTTTCTGTAAAAAATGACCTGTATTTGCTATTGCTTGAGCAATACGTCCTTTTGTAGGCGCTCCTGATAGGAGTATACCTTCAACCATTTCTTCAATGGCATCATCACTTAAACCTTCTTTTCTAGCATAAGTATTTACAACTTTAATAACTTCTTTTGGATCTTCAATAACACTAAAAACTCCTTCAATAAAATCAGAGCCTTCATTATTAAACCCTAAACGCTGGGCGTCAAAAGCTATAGCTTGTTCTCTATCTAAAAGTTCTCCATCTAAACCGTTTTCAACTAAATCTCTTGTCGCTGTATTTTGAGAGCTTGCTGCTTGAGATACTTTCTTTTTTTCTAAAGGACTTAAAAAATAATCAAAAACTTTTTTACCGCCTTTACCTATTCCTTTTACACCAGCTTCTAAACCCCTACCTAGCACAGGTGCAGCTGTTGCGCCTCCAGCAGTATACAAAGCTGTTTCCGTTAAATTTATTTCTTCTTGAGCACCTATAGCAACATTACGTGTTTGTTCAGCATAGTTTCCTAAACCAGTAAACACAGCGCCTTCTACGGCCATAACTTGATTAGCTCTATTACCTGCAAAGTTTTTTAAAGTTTGTGCGATTGTTTTTTTAGCGCTTTCTTTAGCTGCTAACTGTGCAGCAGCGCGTGTAGCAGCACTGCCTCCACCGCTTAACGGAATCAAAGCTAAACTAGCTACATTTAAAGGGTCTGTAAGAAAAGCTTCTCCATAGTCTCCAAAAGCAGTTAACCAACTATAACCATCGCCGCCTACTTTAGCAGCATCAAAATAATCTTTAATATATACATAGTCTCGTATTACATCTTCTGGAGCATTTTCTAACATAGAAGCTCTTGAAAAAAGCGTAGGTATCTGCACTGCTTCTTGACGCAGCCACTCAACAACATCTGGACTTTGTTTTTTCTGGGCAACCCGTTTAAAATTTTCTTTTCTAACAGCTACATTATCTAACTCTGGTTCTGGAGTATCAAAAGCTGACCAAAGAGTTTCTTGATTATCATTCATATAGCCAAGAACATTAGCATACTTAGCTTGCATTGTAGGATCAGCTCTTAGCTCATCTAACGTATAAGATGTAACTGGATTGTTAATTGCTATTTCTTGACTAGGCTCTGTATACTCTTCAGGCAGATCTATTTCTAAATCTTCCTTTTCTTCTTCTTCAATAGGCCCATATATTTCTTGCATCATTTTAATTCTATAATTAACATCTGCAAATTTATTTGGCTTTAATATCGGCATTTTGTAATCCTATTGTGATTTAAGCTGAATAAAAAATTCGTTAATATAAGGTCGGCCTGTAATAGGATTAATTTTTTGCAATTCCTCTTGCTCCGCAAAATAAGTATAAAAATGATTTTTATTTGAAACAGGTAGTTCACTAAAACTATTTAAAGCATCATTAAGAAGAGCATCAAACTGTGGCTGTGTTAAGCTTACCTTTATTCCAGTTTCTTCTGCTGCTAAAAAAGCATCTAAAGCATAAACAGAACCAGCTCTTCTAAAGTTAACAGGGTTTAATCCTGTGCTGCTATCAAAATCAATATCTGCCCAGTTAGGGGATCTATTAATAAAACCTGTTTGCCTAATATAACTTTCTTCTTTTCCTTGAAGTCCTCCAAAGTATCGTGCTTGGGCAACAGCAGATAATGTAAGAGCAGCGTCTTTATCTAAAGAAGATAAGTCTCCATTTTGTAAATCTGCCATTCTTGATTGTAAAGAAACTGAATAGCCATGTATGTTGGCATATAACATATCTTTTCTTTTTCCTAAGTCTTTAACTTGTTCGCCACCTAAGCCTTGACTTAATACAGTTTCTGCAATTTGAGAATCTAAAACTCTTAATTGCTTACCACTGCCGCTAACAAAAGGAGTTGTGATTACTTGTGCAGCACTGTTATAAGCTTCTCCTGCAGTTCTTATATCTCCTGCTGTAGCTTTCAAAGCTGCTTGAGTAGGTGGTTTAGTTTCAGGATTTAGGTTTACTGATATACTTTCTACAGTGCCATCTGCCATTCTTTTAGTAGTCGTTTCTCTTATATAAGTGTAACCATAACCACTATCTATTTGTTCCCTTTTAATATCTTCAAGTATAGTTCCTTTTCCAGAACGTACCTGCTCTAAAAGTCTTTCTGATCTTTCATTACCTTTAATAGGAAACCATTTTTTAACAGTTCGTGCAGGATTATTAGGATGTTGGTATGTAACTTCAATAGCTTTTACAGTAGCAGTAGTACCATCATCAAAATTAATTGGATAATTTTTAGCCGCGCTTTTTTCTTTAACAATATAATCTTGTTCATTAATTTTAAACTCTTCTACATCTGCAGCATATCCAGCAAGAGCCGCTACAGAAGTATCTTGTCCTAAAACATTCATTGCTTGTCTTATAGACTCGCTTCTTAAATTTTTCTGTTGCTGTAAAAAATCTAATCTTTGCTGTCTTATATCTTCTCTTTTAGTACCTTTAAAAGGGTTAGTTACTGCACGACCTAAAATAGATAAAACATCTCTAGAACCGTAAGCTTTAGACAAAGCAGCATCTAGCTCTGCTGGGGTTTGTACATTTAAAGATCTTGCATATGCCTGTTCTAAAATCGGTAAAGCTTTAGCAGCCTCTTCACGGGCTTGTTGATAAAAAACTCCATTCTTACCTTCACTATATTCTTCTTCAGGATGCTCACGATTAAAATTATTTACTTTTTGATTATAAAATAAATCAGTATAATAATTCATTGCACCTGTTTCATGCTCTAAAGCTTTTTTATGTTTAGCTTGTAATGCTTCTGCTTTTTGTCTTAAAACTTTTTGGCTATGTCTTTGAGCTACAACTTGTTCAGACTGTAAAAATTCTGCATATTTTTCTTCTTCAGGGCCTGTGATTAAACCAGTAACCCCTTCCGTAAGAGCCTCTCCTGCACTCTTTAAAAGGGGCGCAGTTAAATAGCCAAAAATTTTATCTCTTCTTGCCTTTCTACGATACTCATCTTCTTCTTTACGTCTTCGTTTATATTCAGCCGTAGTAGCCTGTCCAAGAATTGAATAGGCTTCTCCTAATGATCCAAATTCATTAGCCATTTATCTTTCTCCTAACAAAGAACGCTGTTTAGGCGGTTCTATTTTATCTAACTTACTTGCTACACTTGCAGGAAAATCTTCATCCATCTCAGGCTTTTCAATAGTTTTCATTGCCTGATTCATAATAGAAAGATCTTCTTCTTCACTAGAGGGCATCTCATCTTCATCGCCCATAATAGTAAAGTCTACCTCAGCTCTTTCAGCTAAAGCAGCAATCATATAAGCTACAGGCTCCGCAATCATTAACATCATGTCAGGATTATATAAACCTTCTTGAAAACCTTGCATCAGTAAAACCTGTACGATTTCCATAATAGAAGTACCTGCCTCTAAAGTATCTAGTACGGCTTCATAAGTATCTTCTTCTGTTAAAAGATCAAAGTAGTATTCTAGTACCTTAGTACGATCAGTAAACTTAGGAGGCCCTTCAAAAGGTCTAGGAGCCTCTGGAGAATCTGTTAAAGATTGTCCGGGTATAGGTCTTTTAAAAGATGTACCAGCTTTAAAGAAAGCATCGTCTAGTTCTGACATAATATATTCCTATTTAAATTCCGGGCGCAAAGTTTTTCATGGTTTCTCTATAAGCCGAACCGCCCCAGCCCATCATAGGATTAGGCATAGGTTCATAACCTCCTTCAAGAAGATTTAAGCTATTCATTCTTTCTATAGTTTCTGACGCTGATGTTGTCACCCTGTATTTATCGCTGGCTTTTTGCTGAGAAATATACATAGGATCAAAGCGTTTAGAAGCTTTTGGAGTATCTGGTCTATTAAGAAGTGATATAGGCTCAGTAACTTTTGCTAAAGCATCGCCAGCATAGTTACTTATAGTACTTTTGGGATCTTCAAAAAACTCTTTGTAAGGAGCTAGCATTTTATCTTGCATGTTTCCAAAAAAGCCTTTAGTTTCTTTTCCTAATGTTTCTGTAACAGAGCCAGAAGGCGCTGCCGAAGGCTCTACATCTAGCACTGGATCTGAAACAACGGCTTCAGGCATTTCAGGTGTTAAGTAATTTGATTCCGAAGCTATTTTGTCAGTCGCCTCAGTTAAATTAACAGTAGGTGCATTAGTAGCTTTAGGCAAAATATCGCTAATGTCCATAGAAGCCGCACTAGCTATATCACCTTTAAAGTCTTTAAAGGAAGTTGCTATAGCTTCTGAAGCCTGTGACCAAGCACCGCCTTCACCAAATATACTGGTAGGTGCGCTAGCAATATTAATACCGGGAATTTTATTTAAAGTATATTTTGTTATGTTTTCAAAAAACCCTTTAACACCTTTAGTAATGTTAACAAAAGGCTTAGCTACAGCTCCTACAAACTTAGCAGCAGAACCAATAACACTAGCGGCTGCTGAACCTACAGCGCCTTTTTTTGCTAACCAGTCTAAAGCCTCAGACCCTGCTTTACCTAAACCTGAAAATAAAGTACTTAGTCCCGGAATAGGAATAAACATCATAGCAATTTGTCCAACTATGCCTAGCTTATTTACAAACTTTCCAATAGTTTTAAAAACTTTTTTAATAGGTTTAAAAATTTTTTTAAAAGTTTTTTTAACACCTTTCCAAAGTTTACTAAAAATCCCCATGTATAAAACTCCTTAATTTAACCGCCACCTGTACCTACTTTACCTGTGATTCTGCTTAACATATTAAACAGTTGTTGCCTTTGACTAGCAAAGTTTTTATCTGTCATAAAGGCTTCGTTCTGTAAAGCTGCATTAACTACGTTTATCATTCTATCTTCGTCTGCTTGCCCTTCTTGAAAGTCAAAAGCCGCTTGATCCCTTAAAGACTGCCACATCTGTGCCTGCGTAGTTTTGTCCATATCAAATTGAAAAGCTGCTTGTTGCTGGTTAGCTGCATTCTGAGCCGCTGTCTCAGCAGTGTTAGCAGATCTTCTCCATGCTATATTAGACTGCTCAATAGCCTGTGCATTAGCTGCGTTCCACTGTTCAGCTTGTGCATCCATCTGAGCATTGAACTTACCAACATCTGCCGTAATCTGTGCATTAATTTGATCAGCTTGTAACTGGTTCCCGGCGTTCTGAGCAGCTATTCTGTTTTTCTCTGCCGTATTAAATTGATTAATAGCATTGGTCTGAGAAGTATTAAACTGGTTCATGTTAGCTTCCATAGATGCCATGAATTGATTAGTTTGATTTTCTGACGTAGCATTAAACTGTTTAGCTGCATTTTCTGCTGCTTGATTAGACAACATTCTTTGCTGTTTATTTTGCTGATCAAGTATGTTAGCTTGCTGTTCGTTAGATAAATTAGCCATATCCATTTGTAGGAAAGCTTGTGCATTTTGTACAGCTAACTTAGTTCTTTGATCTACATTAGCTAGATCTAAATTAGCAAGAGCCGTTGCGTTTTGCATTACAGCTTGTTGTTCGTTAGATAAATTGGCTAACGTAGCAGTCTGCATAAACTGGCTATTAGCTAAAGTCATCTGTTGATTAGCATCAAACTGTTTCATATCCATGTTAGCATTTATTTGAGCATTAAACATAGCAGATGCTTGTTCATTAGATAAGTTAGCAAGGCCCATCTGCTGTGCTAACTGAGCATTAACCTGTGCAGCTTGCATTTTCTTTTCGTAGACTTGAAGCTCTGCCATGTTTTCAGCAGTCATAGACTCTGAAGCAGCTTTATTCTTTTCACTTAAGTTAGCTAAAGATATTCTTTCTTCCATAGAAAGATTGGCTAAGTCAGCTTGTTGTCTTAACTGTTCATTCTGTGACATCACTTGAACAGTCGTATTAAGCTCTGCTAACCTAAAACGATTATCTTCAGTAAAGTTAGCAGCGTCTACCTCTGATCGTTCTTTAAGGTTTGCAAGCTCCATCTGCTGTTCATTAGCCATATTAGCCATGTCCATCTGCTGAGCCATTGCCGCATTGGTCTTACGGAAATCAACAAGAACATTCAAGTTAGCAAGCCTTGTTTGCTGCTCTGCAGACATGTTAGCTCTAGACGTAGCATTACGTTCTGTAAGCTCTGTAAGCTCTACTTTAAGATTAGCATCAAGATTAACTTCTTCCATTCGCTGATTAAGTTCAGCTTGTCTAGCAGCTCTTTGTACCTTTGCATTAAGTTCTGCAAGCTCAAATTGATTTTCTGCGGTAAAGTTAGCAGCATCTGTAGCAGCCCTATCCGACAACTCAGCCATACGCATCTGTTGATCATTAGATAAGTTAGCCATCTCCATTTGCTGTGCCATAGCAGCATTAGTCTTTTTAAAGTCTACTAAGGTTTGTAAGTTAGTAAGCCTTTCAGTCTGCTCTGCTGTCATCGTGTCTTTAGCAGCAAGGTTCATATTATTTAAGTTAAGCATCTCTGTTTGCAGAGAAGCGCTTAAATTAGCTTTTTCCATATCTTGTTGAAGCTCTGCTTGCTTCATTACACGATTTATTTGAGCGTTATAATTAGCAAGCCTAACTTGTTGCTCTACGCTTAAGTTCTGAGAACCTGCTTGGTTTAAAGCCTGTAAGTTAGCTAAATCAGTTCTAGAGGCTGCATCAAGATTAGCTAAAGCAGCCTGTTGTCTTTGACTAGATTCTTGTTGTGCTTTTTGTTGAGCAGCTTGGAAGTTAGCTAGCTCAGTCTGTTGTGTCTGTTGGCTAGTAAGAATAGTAGCTTGCTGACCAAACTCACCTTTTTGCAGTTTAATCTGCTGTGCCATTTGTGCAGTCTGTGATGCCGCTGTCTGGCGGTTAGCAAGATTAGCCATACGAATCTGCATAGTATTCTGAGCAGACGCTAAGTTAGCCTGTTGTTCGTTAGTAAGATTCTGTTGTGCGCGTTGCTGAAGGGCCTGAGCGTTGCTCTGAGCTATAGGTAAAGCACTTTGAATAATGGCATTAAAAAGTGCATCACGGCCCACAGTGGATGCTGAGAGTCCCCTAGCAGCCATCTGTTGCTCTATAGCAGCTACTGCGGGTCTAGCCCATGCAGGAGTCTTACCTTCTTCCATACCTGCAAGTAAGTTTTCCATCTGCGTAGATACAAGAGCTTCTTCGGGCAACGCAGCTACAGCAGCTTTAACTTCAGGAGCTGTATTAGGATCCTCTAATTGAGCTTCTACCGTTGCAGGGTCTTCTGATATTGCAGCAGTAACTTCTTTAGGAAGGTTAGCAACAACAGCAGCCATATCAGCAGCAGCAGTTTTACGTGCCTCGCCTGTAACAGCTTGCATGGTTGCAGCAGCAGCCGTAGGAATACCACCAATTTGTGAGGCATTTCCTTGCGGTGCAGTGCCTGTAATAGCTTCACGACCTTCTAAATCTACAGAAGGCCCAGTACCTAGTTTTTGTGCAATACCTTTAGCAGCTTCACCAACTTGAGCAGTTCTTTGTGCAGCTACTTTAAAAGCAGGTACGTCATCAATTTCAGTTTTACCACCTTGAGGCGTAAAGTCTGCCCCAAAGTATTCAGCCGTTGCTGCTATAGCTTCAGGAGTTTCTCCAAGCTCTTGAGCAGTACCTGTAACAGCTTCACCAGTTTGTACTTGCCTTTCTCCTATTCTTTTAAACTCAGGAAGGTCTTCTAAAGCTACTCCACGGCCTTCAGCAATCTTGCTAAGCCTTGCTCGTTCTTCATCGCTAATTTGAATAGCATCTCTAGTAGTGACTCCGGGGCCTGTTACGTCTCCTACTGTAAAACGCTCATCAGTAGTAACACCAGTTGCATAGTCTTTAGCTTCAGGTCTAGTAGCAGCAGTCCCCTGAAGAGCTTCCATTTCTTGCTGTGTCATTGTGGCAGCTTCAGCTTCTTGAGTAAGACCTGTTATAGGATCTACTTTAGCTTTAGCATCTTCACTTAAAGTTCCTCTGGCAACCTCTGTGGCTCCTACATCACCTACTTGAGAAGCTTGATATGTTTGAGTCGTAACTTTATCAGGCATTGCTGCTTGTGCTGCCGCAGCTGTTTGAGCAGTAATATCTTGTGCAGAAACACTAGTGGCGGTAACGTCTGCAGGGCCTGACACTTGTTGTATATCTTCTTTACTTGTTTGAAGACTAGGATCAGCAACAACAATCTCAGCTTTAGGGGGTGTATAAGGCTCTGTGCCTGTACCAAAAGCAGGAGGGGGAGTAGTCTCAGGCGTAGAAGTTTGCGTAGTAGTTGAAGTCTGTTGTGTGTTATCTCCTGCAGGGCCTCTACCACCACCACCAGTACTACCTAAAGAATTTTGCCACTCTTTTAAAGCCTGTCGATATGCTTCATTACCTTCTCTGCCTCTTCCATAGTCTTCTCTTTGAGGCATCCCATCAATATTAAAATTTGTGCCGACACCAGCAGATGAAGCCGTAAGAGCGGTAGCAGCATTTTGAGCTTGTTGAGAAGCAACATATGTAGGAGAAGAACTCATAATAGCCTGTTGTCTTTGTTTAAAAGGCTGTTGCATAGCTTCTAATTGAGCTTTAATTTTAGGATCGCCTTGAGTATCTTGGTACTGCTTTAAAAGACTTTTATATTCAGGCGTATTCATTGCTGCCGTTGCTTCTTTTTGAAGCTGTGCAATTTTTTTATTTTGTGCCTCATTAAATCTAGGGTCATTAAAAAAAGGTGCTTTAGGCTGAGAAGCAACTGTTTTAGCTTCTGCACTTTTTAAAGCAGAAGCTACTTGAGAATCAGTAAATCCTAAGTCTCCAAGCCCTGAACGAGAAGTACCGCTAGGAGCAGAAGTTTTAATTGTCTGAATAGGCTGCTTTGTAGATTGACTGCTACGCAGTTTATCTGGGTCTAAAAACTCAGAATTAAAGCCAGCTCCTCCACCTCTTCTATAAGAAGACCTTCTTTTCAAAGCCTTTAAAGCCTTATTAGTGTTCCTATTTTTTTTACCCATAATGCTTACTCTTCATCTTTTTTAAAAAGGTTTCTTACAGTGGGAGTCTCCCAAATTCTAATACACGTCCATATAAGGGTCGCTAAAGCAGCGAGAGGTGGTAGCCAACCAGCCAACGTCCCTAGAGTGCCGCCAACGGCTACTGCATCTATCACTGCTTTAGTTTCCTCCTGCATTACTTCTTCGCCTTGCCTACTACTAAAGCACCAATTTCCAACAGCTTGTACAACTTGCTAACGATCTTGTCGTCTTTAGGCGTTGGGGTTAAAGCCGTAATCGCTGAACATGCAGTGACCAAAGCTGTAATTGCGTTAATATATTCTAGTATTACCATGGTACACCTGCTCCTTTTGTTGGGTTCTTGTCAGCCTCAATCTTTGCTGATAGTGATGCTTCAGTTGCGTCCTTGTCTACGCCATTGGCCCAACACCAGCCTAAAGCCATGTCCTCTGTGATGCTGTCGTAAGCAACAAATGAAGGGTCTGAAGGGTCTGGAGTAAAACCACAAGTGCCATAAGATGAAGCTGAGTAAGTTACAGCGTCATCACCAGCGCCTACGGTTTCAGTTGCAGTAGCTCGCCAGTGGGCTACTACTACGCCACCGTCTGCTAGCTCACGTTCTAATGTTGATATTGTCCAAGTTGTCACGGTGCGTCTCCTTGTTGTGTTGATATATATGCTGTGTATGCGTCTTTACAAGCCTGTGTGAATACGGTGGTACAGATAGCAGCCACATCAGCATCTTCTGCGCTTAGGTCAGAATCAGGCATTACTA
>Ga0208645_1001689_pt1 | contig 18825 bp, 15 predicted proteins | sample VirMetDEL_Sep_01_FD_184519 | JGI IMG/M metagenome (GOLD analysis project Ga0208645, IMG submission 184519) | Aqueous microbial communities from the Delaware River and Bay under freshwater to marine salinity gradient to study organic matter... | ecosystem: Environmental > Aquatic > Marine >... | reverse complement strand
CAGCTCGAAGTCGAACAGCGAGAACTCCAGCTGGCGCACCATCATCAGCCCGGACTGGAAGTTCTTCGCCGCCAGCATCTTGTCCAGCATGGCCTGCGGCAGCGCCTCGCCACTTTCATAGTGACCGGAGATCAGCGCCAGGCCTTCCGGCTCCCAGCACCAGTTCTCCATGAACTGGCTGGGCAGCTCGACCGCATCCCAGGCCACGCCGTTGATACCCGAGGCGCCGGCATGTTCGACGCGGGTCAGCAGGTGGTGCAGGCCATGGCCGAATTCGTGGAACAGGGTGGTGACCTCGTCGTGGGTCAGCAGCGCCGGCTTGCCGCCGACCGGCGGGGTGAAGTTGCATACCAGGTTGGCCACCGGGGCGATCAGTTGGCCGTCGGCGTCGCGGCGCTTGTCGCGGGCGCCGTCCATCCAGGCGCCGCCGCGCTTGTTGGCGCGGGCGTAGAGGTCGAAGAAGAAGCGGCCGACGTGCTGGCCGTTCTCCTGAATCTCGAACAGACGCACGTCCGGGTGCCAGGTGTCGAAGCCTTTGAGCTCGCGAATCTCGATGCCGTAGAGCTTTTGCACGATGGCGAACAGGCCGGTGAGCACCTTGTCCACCGGGAACCAGGCGCGCACTTCTTCCTGGGAGATGCTGTAGCGCTGCTGGCGCAGGCGCTCGCTGTAGTAGCCGACGTCCCAGCTCTGCAGGTCATCCAGGCCCTGTTCGGCGGCGAAGGCCTGCAGCTCGGCCAGATCCTGTTCGGCGAAGGGCTTGCTGCGCACCGCCAGGTCACGCAGGAAGCTCAGCACCTGATCGGTGGATTCGGCCATCTTGCTGGCCAGGCTCAGTTCGCTGTAGTGGGCAAAGCCGAGCAGGCGCGCCAGCTCCTGGCGCAGGTCGAGAATCTCGGCCATCAGCGGGCCGTTGTCGTTCTGTCCGGCATTCGGCCCCTGGTCGGAGGCACGGGTGCAGTAGGCGGCGTACACCTCTTCGCGCAGGGCGCGGTCGTCGGCGTAGGTCATCACCGCGTAGTAGCTGGGGAATTCCAGGGTGATCAGCCAGCCGTCCAGGCGCTTGGCCTGGGCAGCCTGCTGCATCTGCGCCTTGGCCGAGTCGGTCAGGCCGTTCAGGCGCGCTTCGTCGCTGATGTGCTTGGTCCAGGCCTGGGTGGCGTCGAGCAGCTGGTTGGAGAATTTGCTGGTCAGCTCGGACAGGCGCATCTGGATCTCGCCGTAGCGCTTCTGCTGCTCGGCTGGCAGGTCGATGCCGGACAGGCGGAAATCACGCAGGGCGTGTTCGAGGATGGTCTTCTGCGCCACATCGAAGCCTTCGGCCGCCGGGCTTTTGGCCAGCGCATCGTAGGCCTCGAACAAGGGTTTGTTCTGGCCCATTTCTGTCCAGTATTCCGACAATTTGGGCAGGCAGGCCTCGTAGGCCGCGCGCAGCTCAGGGCTGTTGCACACTGCGTTGAGGTGGCTCACCGGGCTCCAGGCACGGCCCAGGCGCGCGCCCAGCTCGTCCAGCGCCAGTACCAGGCCATCCCAGCTCGGGTTGGCCTGCTGCTGCTCGAGCAGCTTGGCGATGGCGGCGCGACTGTCGGCGAGGATCTGGTCGACGGCAGGCTCGACGTGTTGCGGTTTGATCTGCGAGTAGGGCGGCAGGTCGAAGTCTTGCAGCAGGGGATTGTTCGCGGTCACGACGAGGCACCTGTGGCGAAGGAAGGAGGGCGACAGCCGGCAAATACCGGGGCGATTGCAGTCGATATGGGGGCCATCTTAATTACAATCAAGCTTTCCCGCAGCCCAGGAGCCTCTATCGTGGCGATTCGCAAATACCAGCAACACTTCCCGCAACTGGGCGCGCGCGTCTTCGTCGACGCCAGCGCCGTGGTCATCGGCGATGTCGAACTGGGCGAGGACAGCTCGGTGTGGCCGCTGACCGTGATCCGCGGCGACATGCACCGCATCCGCATCGGTGCACGCACCAGCGTGCAGGATGGCAGCGTGCTGCACATCACTCATGCCGGGCCGTTCAACCCGGACGGCTTCCCGCTGACCATCGGCGACGAAGTGACCATCGGGCACAAGGTCACCCTGCACGGCTGCACCCTGGGCAACCGCATTCTGGTCGGCATGGGCAGCATCGTCATGGACGGCGCGGTGGTAGAAGACGACGTGATCATCGGCGCCGGCTCCCTGGTGCCGCCTGGCAAGCGCCTGGAAAGCGGCTACCTGTACGTCGGCAGCCCGGTGAAGCAGGCGCGAGCGCTGACCGACAAGGAGCGCAACTTCTTCAGCTACACCGCCGGCAACTACGTGAAACTCAAGGATCAGCACCTGGTCGAGGGCTACGACCAATGAGCGCCGAACTGATCATCCGCCCCATCGAGGCGGCCGATTTCGACCAGGTCTGGCCGATCATCGAAGGCGTGGTGCAGGCGCAGGAAACCTACGCCTACGACCCGGAAATGACGCGCGAAACCGCCTGGAAAACCTGGGTCGAACTGCCGAGCGCCACCTTTGTCGCCGAGCAGGACGGGCAGATTCTCGGCACCTACTACATCAAGGCCAATGCCGCAGGCCCCGGCGACCATGTGTGCAACTGCGGCTACATGACCGCTCCCGCGGTGCGGGGCAAGGGCGTGGCCAGTCAGCTCTGCGCCCACTCGCTGGAGGTGGCGCGCGAACTTGGTTTCAGCGCCATGCAGTTCAACAGCGTGGTGGCCACCAACACAGTGGCTGTGGCGTTGTGGCAGAAACACGGCTTCGAGATCGTCGGCACCCTGCCCAAGGCCTACCGCCATGCGCGACTGGGGCTGGTCGATTGCCATGTGATGTTTCGCAGTCTGCTGGATTGAGAAGCATGCGCCAGCAAGGCGGATAAGTAGCCTGGCCTCTGCATCGACTGCAGCACGTATACAGGCTGTCGCACTTTCTTCTGTCGCCAGGGGCGTTATTCTCCGACCACCTCCAAACGGACTGTGTCGACGACAAGGATCGCCCTATGACCGAACCCAATCCCTTCGCCCCGGAGCCGCTCGCGCCGACATTGGCCTCACGGCAATTGCCGGTCTTGCCGCTGCATCTGGTGGGCGTGGTGCTGTTGATGAGCCTGATCAGCATCGCGGTCACGCTGGTCGGGTGGCTGATCAGTGATGTCGACACCGATGCCATGTTCTGGCTGCGCTACGTCGCCAGCTACTGGATGACCCATTTGCTGATGGCCGGGCTGTGCGTCTACTGGCTGGCCAATGCCTATATGGAACGCCATCGCCTGGCGAGCTATCGGCAGCCGGCGGGGTTGCTGATCGGTTATGGCCTGGTCTACCTGCTGTTGTCCTGGGCACTGGGCTTTGCCTCTGGGCAACTCTACGCATGGCTGTACCAGCAACTGGATGTCTATGGCGTCGTGCGCCTGCTGTTTGGTCTCGGCTGGTGGGGCGTCGGTTTACTGATCTTCTGCCTCGAGGCGCTGCTACCGCTCTGGCTGCTGCTGCACCTGTTCCGACACCAGGCCGAAGTAGTCGCTGACGACTTGCAGGTGTCGGGGACGACACTGGCCTGGTGCTTCGCGCTGGCTGTCGTAGTGGCTTCCCTGCAACTGGCCGGGATGACCACCCAGTTACTGAGCGGGATGGCCTATGGGTATGAGCTGCAGGGCTGGGAGGGACTGGTCAACCTGGTGAATGCCGGGCTGTGTTTGCTGGTCGCGTTGTTCACCGCACGCGCGGCACTGCCAGCGCAGGTGCGAGGATTCAATGGCGGACGGCTGGCAGCAGCGGTGGCGATCACCCTGTCATTGTGGATAGGCAGTGCACTGATTTGCGGCATTGTACTGCTGGCGCTGCTTTGGTTTGGACTTGGGAGCAGTCTCGTATTGATGCTGTTCTTCAGCCTGCTGCAACTGGCGCTGCTTTGGCCATTCAGCCGTCTCGGCCTGCGTTGGGGCTATCGGGCGCAGGCTGCCTGAGCGTGAAGCCGGTGACAAAGGCGGGTATCCTTCGCCACCGTTCCGATTGCGAATAGGCGCTCGCCATGCATCACTCCACCATTCTCTTCGACCTCGACGGCACCCTGACCGACCCGCGTGAGGGCATCACCCGTTCGGTGCAGTACGCGCTGGCCAAGCTGGGTATCGATGAGCCTGATCTGGCCGCGCTGGAGCATTTCATCGGCCCGCCGCTGCTGCAGTGCTTCATGGCCACCTATTCGCTGGATGAGGCCACTGGCTGGCAGGCGGTCAATCACTACCGTGAGCGCTTTCGGGTGACGGGCCTCTACGAGAACCGCGTGTTCGAAGGCGTGGAGGCACTGCTCGAGGCGTTGGTGGCGCAGGGGCGCACGCTGTATATCGCCACCAGCAAGCCGACGCTGTTCGCCGAGGAGATTGCCCGGCACTTCGGTTTCGCCCGTTACTTCAAGCGCATCTATGGCAGCGAGCTGGACGGCACGCGTACCAACAAGGTGGAGCTGCTGGCGTATCTGCTGGAGTCGGAACGCCTGGTGCCCGGCTCGGCGCTGATGATCGGCGACCGCAAGCATGACCTGATCGGCGCGCGCAGCAACGGCTTGCAGGCGGTGGCGGTGGGGTACGGATTTGGCAGTCGCGAGGAGTTGCTCGGCGAGGTGCCGGACTTTCATTTCGAGACGCTGGAAGACATGCGCCGGGCGTTCCTGCCCGGCGTCTAGGCCTGTGTATCAGTCGTTGCGCTGATAGACGATCTTCTGGGTACCGCCGTCGCAGCTGCCGACGACCATGCTTTGATCCTGAACTTCGTCGTTCGGCACGATTTCCAGGGTATAGCTGGGCACGTTGTTGGCCTGGATCTTCACTTCGATTTCCTGCTTGAGTTCTTCGCAGGGCTTGGTCGCGGCCAGTGCGCTGCCTGCAAGCAGCATCAGGGCCAGAGCGGGAATCAGTCGTTGCATCGCTTGTACCTCCGGTGTTGGGCGAAACCTGAGTAGGTTGGACTGGCAAATGGCCGCTCAGTTCTGGCTCTTTTGCAGCAGGCCTTGCAGCTCGCTCAGGCGCTCGTCTTCCGGCAACCGACCAAGCGCGGCAACGGCCGCGTAGAAGGCCGGCCAGTTGCGCTGGGCACGCTCGAACAAGGCGGCGAAGGCCGGCACCCATTGATCGTAGAGGCCGAAGGGCAGCAGCTTGGCATTGTTCAGCGGGCTGTCGATCCAGGCGTCATAGCGACCCTGGCCGCCCCACTCGCGCTGGCGCATGGCGCGGTAGTCGCGGCGCAGGCGTTCGAACTCGGCCTGTTTGGCGATGCGCATGTCTGCCTCCGCGAGGCCGCTGGCGTAGAGCTGGCGCAGACGTTCGCGACTGGTCAGCACCAGTTCGATGAACTGCTGGCGCTGGCGATCATCCGTGGCTGGGGGCGTTTCCCCGCGGCCCGCGTGCCACTGGCGCAGGCCTTCGCGCTCGACGAAGGTGGCGAAGGATTCGTTGAAGGCCGTGTCACCCGGCAGGTAGTACTGCTGGTGCGCCAGCTCGTGGAAGATCACCGCGATGAAGCGCTCGTCGTTCCAGCGCAGCATGGTGTTCAGCAGTGGGTCGTCAAACCAGCCCAGGGTGGAATAGGCCTCGACGCCGCCGATGTAGGTGTCCAGTCCCTGCTGGCGCAGCAGCGCGGCCGCACCGCGGGCACGGCCCTGCTGATAGTAGCCGCGGTAGGCGACGCAACCGGCGATGGGGAAACAGTGCAGCTCGGGGTCGAGGGAGAACTCCGGCGTGGCGAAGACATTCCACGCCACGAAGGGGCGCTTCAGGTCGGCGTACAGGCGATAGCTGCGGTTCTCCGGCAGGTGCAGTCGTGCACTGGCGAATTCCCGTGCCTGCTGGCTCAGCGTCAGGCGCCTGGCCAGGTCGGGATCGGTAGTGGGGGCTTCGAGCAGTTGCTCTACCGGTTGGCGCGCCTGCAACAGTTGCCACTGGCCCTGGCCAAGATGGGCGTAGTAGTCGAGGGTCGAGCAGCCGCCCAGCAACAGGGCGAGCAGGGGAACCGCGAAGCGGCGCAGCAGGTCTTTAGGGGAGGCGTTGGGCATGGCGTCACGCTAGCTGATTGCACGGGTTGTCTCCAGCCCCGGCGGCACGAATACGCCCGCTTCGCCTCGGTTTTACCCGCCTCCCGGTGTAGGCTGGTGTCTGAACCCCATTGTGGAGGCCGCCATGCGTGCCCTGCTTCTCGCTCCTGCCCTGATGATGCTCGGGGCCTGTGCATCATCTGTTCCTCAACCTGACCCGCAGCAGGCCTGGGTCGAGCTGTATTCCAGCGCCGACACCCTGCTGATGGCCCAACGTCTGGATGGCAAGCGCTGGCCCGATGGCCGTTACTTTCAGGTGACGCCGGGCAAGCATGAACTGGAGACCCGCTTTCAGTTCGAGGTGCGTAGCGGCGGGTCGATAGGCATGCAGAGTGAGCCGTTGCGCATGACCTGCGAGATTCGCCTGCGCTATGACGACTTCGCCGCCGGCCAGCGCTACCGCGTCGAGGCACGCCAGCTGCTGATGAAGGCGCAGGCCTGGCTGTACGACGATCAGCGTAATGTGCTGGCACGTGGTGAGGTGCTGCGCTGCGGGACGGGGATCTAGATCGGATCTGCTCGGCGTCCCCGGCTGCTGCCGGGGGCGACGCGCAGGCAGGTTCAGGCTTCGAGTATGCCTTCGAGGGTGATCGTGGCGTTCAGCACCTTGGACACCGGGCAGCCGGTCTTGGCCGCTTCCACGGCTTTCTCGAATGCGGTGCGCTCGGCGCCAGGGATCTTCGCCCGCAGTGTCAGGTGCACGGCGCTGATCTCGAAGCCGCCCTCCACCTTGTCCAGGGTCACTTGCGCGGTGGTTTCGATGCTCTCGGCGGTCATGCCGGCGTCGCCCAGTTCCTTGGACAGGGCCATGGAGAAGCAGCCCGCATGCGCGGCGCCGATCAGCTCTTCGGGGTTGGTGCCGGGCTTGTCTTCGAAACGGGTGTTGAAACCGTAGGGCGAGTCCTTGAGGGCGCCGCTCTGGGTCGAGATGGTGCCCTTGCCGTCCTTGATGCCGCCCTGCCAGTGGGCCGAAGCTGTCTTCTTCATGTGCGTCTCCCATCGAATGAACGAGGCCGCCGGTCTGGCGACCTGTTCTGATTCAGAGGGCTGTCACGCGCACAAGTTCGAATTCAACCGCGTTGCAGCTCGGCGAGGATGTCGAAGGCATGCAGGCGGTCGCTGAAGTCGTACATGTCGCAGGTGAAGATCAGCTCGTCCGCTTCGGTCTGTTCCAGCAACTGTTCCAGGCGTTGGCGCACGGTCTGTGGCCCGCCGATCGCCGCCAGACCGAGGAATTCGCTGACAGCCTGACGCTCATGCGGCAGCCACAGGCCTTCCATGCTCGCTACCGGTTTGCGTTGCACCAGGCTCTGGCCACGGATCAGCGACAGAATGCGCTGGAACGCCGAGGTGGCCAGGTACTGCGCCTGCTCGTCGCTGTCCGCTGCCAGCAGCGGCACACCGAGCATCACGTAGGGCTTGTCCAGCACTTGCGAGGGGCGGAAGTGATTGCGGTAGATGCGGATTGCCTCGTGCATGAAGCGCGGCGCGAAGTGCGAGGCGAAGGCATAGGGCAAGCCTTTGCTGCCGGCCAGCTGGGCGCTGAACAGGCTGGAGCCGAGTAGCCAGAGCGGCACATTGGTGCCGGTGCCGGGCATGGCGATCACCCGTTGCCCTTGCTGGCGCGGACTGAGGTAGGCCTGCAGCTCTTCCACGTCACTGGGGAAGTCGTCGGCGCTGCCATCACGACTGCGGCGCAGGGCATGGGCGGTGAACTGGTCGGCACCGGGCGCACGGCCCAGGCCCAGCTCGATACGACCAGGGTAGAGCGTGGCGAGGGTGCCGAACTGCTCGGCGATCACCAGCGGCGCATGGTTGGGCAGCATCACGCCGCCTGCTCCGAGGCGGATCTTCGAGGTGCCGGCGGCCAGATAGCCGATCAGCACGGAAGTGGCGGAGCTGGCGATGCCGTCCATGTTGTGGTGCTCGGCCACCCAGAAACGTTCGAAACCCAAGCTCTCGACGTGGCGCGCCAGCGCCAGCGAGTTGTGCAGGGCCTGGGCAGCGTCGCCATCGTCGCGAATCGGTGCCAGGTCGAGGGTGGAGAGCTTGATGGAGGCCAGTCGGCTCATGGAGAGTCTCCTCGTTGCGTGGCTGGCTACTCTAACCCTTCGGGTCGAGGCCGCGCACGCCAGGCGCAGGCATAGTCATCATCAATGTGGCTGATGCGCTGGCGGCAAGACCCCTTTGCCCAGCCCGGGTGCGTCGCCGCGTCGTTGTACAAAGCGCTTGGGATCTGGCGTCCGCTGCCGGGCTGGTGGTGTCTCACGTCTGCACCTCCGGGGTCGGCTTTCCCTCGTCCTGGGTGCTGCGCAGGCCGTCGAAGCAGTCCTCACCGCTGAGCAGGCGCTGCAATTCCTGCGGGGAGCGCGGGCGGCTGAACCAGAACCCCTGGGCGTAGTGACAGCCTTCGCTGGTAAGGAAGTCGAGCTGCGCTTGTTTCTCCACGCCTTCGGCAACCACCGCCAGGCCCAGGCTATGGCCGAGGCCGATGATCGCCCGGCTGATGGCCAGCGATTCGGTGTCCTGCGGGGCGCCGGCGATGAAGCTCTTGTCCACCTTGATGATGTGCAGGGGGAAGCGCTTGAGATAGCCGAGCGACGAGTAGCCGGTGCCGAAGTCGTCGAGCGCCAGCTGAATGCCGAGGCTGGCCAGCTCGCGCAGGCAGGCCAGGTTCTGCGCGCTGTCCTCCATCAATTGGCTTTCGGTTATCTCCAGCACCAGGCTGGAAGGTGGCAAGCCGGTTCGCTGGAGGATGTCGGCGACGCGCGCGGCGAAATCACTCTGCTGCAACTGGCGGCTCGACAGATTCACCGAGCAGCGCAGGTGCGGCTGCCCGGTGCGCTGCCAGATGCGTACCTGGCTGCAGGCCTGCTGCAGCACCCAGTCACCCACCGCGAGAATTTCACCGGACTCTTCGAGGCAGGGAATGAATTCCAGCGGTGCGACCTCGCGGCCCTCGTGCTGCCAGCGCAGCAGCGCTTCCACGCCGATCAGTTGCGGCTGGTTGCCGTCGAGCTGGCAGATCGGCTGGTACGCCAGGTGCAGTTCGTGTCGCATGCCGGCCTGGGCCAGGGCATTTTGCAACTCCAGCTGGCGCTGAGCCTGTTGCTGCAGTTCGTTGCTGTAGCGGGCGAACTGCGCCTTGCCCGCACTCTTGGCCCGGTACAACGCGAGGTCGGCGGCCTGCAGCGGATCCAGCGGCTGGCCGCTCTCCTGCAGGGCGGCTATGCCGATGCTGGCGCTGATGGCCAGAGTCTGCTCCTGCAGTTTGAGCGGCAGGTGCAGGTTGTCCAGCATGCGCTGGGCGACGCGCTCGGCGTCCCCCATGCAGGCCAGGTCATCGAGCAGGGCGACGAACTCGTCACCACCGAAACGCGCCAGGTGATCGCCGGGGCGCAGGCAGTGGCTGAGGCGTTCGGCCACCTCCACCAGAACCCGGTCGCCGGTCTGGTGGCCGAGGCTGTCATTGATCAGCTTGAAGCGATCCAGATCGATGAACAGCAGGGCAGCCTCACGTGCCCCCGGACGTTGCTGGCGTTGCATGGCCTGTTGCAGCAGCTCGCCGAGCCGCGCGCGGTTGGCCAGGCCGGTGAGCGGATCGTGACGTGCGGCATGATGCAGTTGCTCCTCGGCTGCACGACGCTGGCTGATGTCGCTCTGCGAGCCCGCCATGCGGCGCAGGCCGCCACTGCAGATTTCCACCACGCCACGCACCAGCACCCACAGGTAGCTGCCGTCCTGACGGCGAATGCGATATTCGTGGTTGAGGAAGGGCGTGAGCCCGCGCAGGTGGTTGTCGATGGCCTGACGCAGGCCGGGCAGGTCGTCGCCGTGCACGCGGCTGAACCAGCTCTGGCTGGTGGGCGAGAGGCTGTCGCGGTCGAGGTCGAGCATGCGAATCCAGCGCTCGGAGAGGTATAGCTGGTCCTGCTCCAGCTGCCATTCCCAGAGTCCATCGTTGGCACCGCGCATGGCGCGGGCATAGCGCGCCTCGCTGTCCTGCAGCGCCTTGCGTTGGGCGGCGCCGTAGCTGTCCAGCGCCAGGCCGATGTCGAAGAACACCTTCTTGATCAGGCTGGAGAAGCAGTCGCTGGCTACGGAAGATCCGAGCAGCTCGCCAAGCAGTCGGTCCAGGTACAGGCGGTAGGCACCCAGGTACCACTTCAGGTCGACGCCGGTGTGTTGATGCACCCAGCCGATGCGCAGGCGTTCCAATACGTACGCTTCGTCCAGCGGGCTTTGCCACAGGCCCCGGTAGTAGTCGGCCTGGCGCTGCTTGAGGCGTTCGGTCGTGGCCGGATCGCCGAGGATCGCAGCCGGGGCCGGGTAGTCGGCCAGTTGCTGGTAGAGCGTGTCGACGAAATGCTGATTGGCGTGTTCGGCCCGTTGCGCGCAACGTGACAAGCGCTCGTTGTCGGTTTGTCTCCAGCCGAGAAAGCGCAGGCGCTGGTGCAGCTCATCCGGGTCTGGCGCGATATGTTGCAGCAGGTCTTGGAATTCTTGTTCGTTGCCCATTTCAGCCTCGTGCTTTTCCTCAGCGCAAAAAAAAGCGCCGCCGACCGCACTTCCTCGAAGGAAGGCAGCCAGCGGCGCTCTGTCTTGCAGGCCCTGTGTCCTGCCCGGCAAAGCCGGTCTCCGCATGGGGCGGAACCTACTGTGGCTAGCATTTACCGCATTGCCCCAGAGCGGACAACTCTTCGCGCAGCTGGCTCAGGCGTTTGCGCAACTGGGCCAATTGCACGGACTTGAATGCATGGCGGGTGCCCTCCAGAACTGCGATGGCGTCGTCCAGATGGCTTTGTACGTCGCCGAGGCTGCCCGCCGGCAGGCGTTGTAACCAGCCACACAGCGGCTTTTGCTGGCAGCCGTCGAGGCTGTCGATGACCTGACAGAGTGGCGCCTGCTGGCGCACAAGCCTTGCGATGCGCTGACTGGACGCGGCGTCCGGCAGGCTGAGCAGTAAGTGAGTCTGAGACATGACCGTCGCGCTATATGGCAAGTGGCCATTTAATGCTACGGCGCCGCCGCTGGTGGTTTATTGATCAGGATCAGTCCGGCTCGTGCTCGTACCGAGGCTGTACCAGCCGGCTGCAGCCAGCACCGTGCAGCACGGTCTGCGGCGGGCTGGCGAGTCTCCGGCTGCCTGGAGCAGGCCCTGGCCCGAGCCTCACACACGCCGTTACGAGCGATTGGCCGACAAGGCGTGCATATTCGGCCTGAGGGGTTAGACTTCCCTCCCGGACGTCGCCCATAAGGCGCGCTCGCTCAAAACAACAGAAAAAGGAGATTTCCCATGAAAGGCACATCCTTGGCATGGGTCCTGTCCGCCGCACTCGCGGGCACTGCCCTGAGTGGCATGGCACAGGCCGAAGAAAAATTCGTCACCATCGGCACCGGCGGCCAGACAGGTGTGTATTACGTCGCCGGCCAGTCCATCTGCCGCTTCCTCAACCGTGGCACCGCCGAGCATGGCATCAAGTGCAACGCTCCGGCCAGTGGCGGTGGCGTGGCCAACGTGAATGGCATTCGCAGCGGCGAATTCAACTTCGGCATCATGCAGTCCGACCACCAGTACAAGGCGCTCAACGGTCTTGCACCGTTCGAGGCCGAAGGGGCGATGAGCGACATCCGCGCCGTCTTCTCCCTGCAGAGCGAAGTGTTCACCATCCTCGCCCGTCGCGATGCCAACATCAAAAGCTTCGATGACCTCAAGGGCAAGCGCGTCAACGTCGGCAATCCGGGTTCCGGCCAGCGTGACACCCTGGAAGAGATCATGGCCGTCAAAGGCTGGGATCGTTCCGCCTTCGCTCTGGCTGCCGAGTTGAAGCCGGCCGAACAGGCCAGCGCTCTGGGCGACAACAATATCGACGCCATGACCTACTTCGTCGGTCATCCCAATGGTGCGATCCAGGAAGCCACCACTACCACCGACGCCGTTCTGGTTCCGGTGACCGGTCCCGAAATCGACAAGCTGCTGGCCGAGAAGACCTACTACACCAAGGCCGACATCCCAGGCGGCCTGTATCGGGGTAACGATCAGCCGACGCCGTCCATCGGCGGCAAGGCGGTGCTGTCCACCAGCGCCAAGGCCGACCCGGAAGTGGTCTACCAACTGGTCAAGTCGGTGTTCGACAACATCGATCGCTTCAAGCGTCTGCACCCTGCCTTCGCTGACCTGAAGGAAGAGGACATGATCAAGGTCGGTCTGACCGCCCCGCTGCATGAAGGCGCTGAGCGTTACTACAAGGAACGCGGCTGGCTGTAAGTCAGCACTTGCGGTGATGGACGAAACCGCGGCCTGTGCCGCGGTTTTTTTGTTCCCGGTTTTGCCTCAACCCTGCTCACCGAGCAGGTCGATGGCCAGTGTCTGCAGGCGTTTCAGCAGGGCTTGCTGAATGCCGAGGGCATGATGAAGGCCGGACTGAGCGCTGCCATGCACGAAGGCGCGCTACGCTTCTACGAGGAAAAGGGCTGGCTCCAGCTGAGCTTGAGAGACTCAGACAGGGCTCTAAACTCTTGGATAACGGGCGCGGCTGGGCGTGCAAAGGTAAACTGCGTGCTCAGAGACCCTTGAAAGGGTCAAAAACCGAGCCCCTCCGTTCGCGAGGGGCTCGCCGTTTTTATCAGAATGACAACGTAGGTGTCCTACCCTATGGCCGAAAAAAAACTGTCCACCGAAGAACTGATTGCCCAGGATGTCGGCGCGCGTACGCCCGTCGGCCCGATGGCTCAGGTGATCACCGGGCTTGCCTTGCTCTGGTCGCTGTTCCAGTTGTGGATCGCCTCGCCACTGCCGTTCATCTTCGGTGTCGGCGTACTCAACGATACCCAGACCCGCGCCATCCACCTGGCGTTCGCCTTGCTGCTGGCCTTTCTCGCCTACCCGGCGTTCAAGAAATCGCCGCGTGATCGGGTGCCGCTGCTGGATATCGCCCTTGGCCTGGTCGCCGCTGCCAGTGCCGCCTATCTGTTCATCTTCTACCAGCAGTTGGCCCTGCGCCCTGGCAGCCTGACCACGGGCGACCTGGTGACCGCCTGCATCGGCATCCCCCTGCTGCTGGAGGCCACGCGCCGCGCGCTGGGCCCACCCCTGGCGATCATTGCCCTGGTGTTTCTGGTCTACAGCCTGGCCGGCCCCTACATGCCCGGCCTGCTCGCGCATCGCGGGGTCAGCTTCACCGCGCTGGCCAACCACCAGTGGATCACCACCGAAGGCGTGTTCGGTATCGCCCTCGGCGTATCCACCAGTTTCGTGTTCCTCTTCGTGTTGTTCGGTGCGCTACTCGAGCGTGCCGGTGCCGGGCACTATTTCATCCAGCTGGCGTTCAGCCTGCTCGGTCACTTCCGCGGTGGTCCGGCCAAGGCGGCGGTGCTGGCTTCCGGCCTGACCGGGATGATTTCCGGTTCGTCGATCGCCAACGTGGTGACCACCGGTACCTTCACCATTCCAATGATGAAACGCACCGGCTTCTCCGCGGAGAAGGCCGGTGCGGTCGAAGTGGCCTCGTCGGTCAATGGCCAGATCATGCCGCCGGTAATGGGGGCTGCGGCCTTCCTGATGGTCGAGTACATCGGCATGCCCTATGTCGAGATCATCAAGCACGCCTTCCTGCCGGCCGCGATTTCCTACATCGCGCTGCTCTACATCGTGCATCTGGAGTCGCTCAAGCTCGGCCTGCAGCCCATCGGCGGCCATCAGCCCAAGCCGTGGCTGCGCCGCCTGACCGGCTTCGCCTTTGGCGCGGCGCTGATCAGCGGCCTGTCGCTGGCGGTCTACTACGGTCTTGGCTGGCTCAAGCCGGCGCTCGGCGACTACGCCCTGCCGGTGATTGGCGCTCTGCTCGCGGTGGTTTACCTGGCGCTGTTGAAAGTCGCTGCCAGTGTGCCCGTGCTGCCGGCCGAAGACCCCAATGCACCGCTGGAAGAGTTGCCGCAGACCCGCGCGGTACTGCTCTCCGGCCTGCACTTTTTGCTGCCGGTGGTGGTGCTGGTCTGGTGCCTGATGATCGAGCGCCTGTCGCCCGGCCTGTCGGCCTTCTGGGGCAGCGTGATGCTGATCATCATCCTGCTCACCCAGCGCCCGCTGCTGAGCTGGATGCGCCGCGACGGCAGCCATGACCACGGCACCTTCGTCGATGGCGTGGTCGACCTGCGCGAAGGCCTGATTGCCGGTGCCCGCAACATGATCGGTATCGGCATCGCCACTGCCGCCGCCGGCATCATCGTCGGCGCCGTGTCGCAGACCGGCGTGGGCCTGGTGCTGGCCGATCTGGTCGAGTTGCTGTCGATGGGCAACCTGCTACTGATGCTCATGCTGGTGGCGGTGTTCAGCCTGATCCTCGGCATGGGCCTGCCGACCACGGCCAACTACATCGTGGTGTCCAGTCTGCTGGCGCCGGTGGTGGTGGCGCTGGGGCAGCAGAGCGGCCTGATCGTGCCGCTGATCGCGGTGCATCTGTTCGTCTTCTACTTCGGCATCATGGCCGACGTGACCCCACCCGTGGGCCTGGCCTCGTTCGCCGCCGCGGCGGTGTCCAAGGGTGATCCGATCAAGACCGGCCTGGTGGCGTTCTTCTATAGCCTGCGTACTGCGGCGTTGCCTTTCCTGTTCATCTTCAACACCGATCTGCTGCTGATCGACGTGGACTTCTGGCATGGCGTGCTGATCTTCATCGTCGCGACCATCGCCATGCTGATCTTCGCCGCCGGCACCCAGGGCTTCTTCCTGGTGCGCAGCCGCTGGTACGAGAGCGTGTTGCTGCTGCTGGTCGCCTTCAGCCTGTTCCGCCCCGGCTTCTGGATGGACATGGTGCACGACCCGTATCAGGACATTCCTCCGGCCCAGCTGGCCCAGGCGCTCGATGGCGTCGAGGATGGCAGCTCGCTGCGCCTGCGTATTCGCGGTGAGGATGCAGTCGGTGATCCGCGTGACTTCAGCCTGCTGCTGCCGGTGCCCGACGGTGCCACCGGCGAGGAACGCCTGCAGAAGCTGGGGCTGAACCTGTATGAGGAAGACGGCAAGGTGTTGGTCGACAGCGTTACCTTCGGCAGCATGGCGGCCGATGCCGGGCTGGAGTTCGACCAGCAGATCCTCAAGGTGCGCGCGCCGACCGACCGCTGGGTCAAGGAGCTGATGTGGATTCCGGCCTTCGTGCTGTTCGGTCTGATCGTGCTCCTGCAGCGTCGTCGCCAGGTGCCGCAAGCGGCATAACCGGGTCGACGCGGCACCAACAAGGCAGCTTCGGCTGCCTTGTTCGTTTATGGCCGATGGCCGGGTTGATAGACTCGCCGGCCTGACCATTCGGACAACAAGGACTCAGCCCGTCATGTCGACGCCGCGCGTGCATTACCCCTGGTACAAGAAGGAGGACACCGACGCCTTCTTCGCTCTGTTCCAGAACAACATCGCCAACTTCGTGATCATCGCCATCAGCATGCTGGGCATGGGCTTTCCTGCCGAGATCGTGTTCGCTCAGGTGTTGCCGGGTGCGGCGGTGGCGGTGATGGCCGGCAACTTCTACTACGCCTGGAGCGCCGCACGGCTGGCGCACAAGGAAAACCGCGCGGACGTCACCGCGTTGTCCTACGGCATCAGCACGCCAGTGATGTTCGTCTTTCTGTTCGGCGTGCTGCTACCGGCCAAGACCCTCACCGGCGACGCCGAGCTGGCCTGGAAGGTGGCGGTGGCCGCCTGCTTCATCAGTGGCCTGATCGAGGCCGCCATCAGCCTGATTGGCAACTGGGTGCAGCGTCATCTGCCGCGTGCCGCCATGCTTGGTGCGGTAGCCGGGGTGGCGCTGACCTTCATTGCCGGGGAAATGCTGTTCAAGACCCTGGAAGTCCCGGTGATCGGCCTGCTGGTACTGGCCATCACCATCGTCGGCCTGGTGGCGCGGGTGAGCATGCCGTTTCGCCTGCCGGCCTCGCTGTTCGCCATTGTCGTCGGTACGGCGCTGGCCTACCTGATCGGCGCCGCTGACGGTGGCAAGTTCAGCGACGCCTTCACCCACCTGGGTTTCTACCCGCTGCTGCCCAACCTGGCCTGGTACGAAGGCCTGGGCCTGCTGTTCACCAGCCTGCTGGCGCTGATGACGGTGATCCTGCCGATCACCCTGTACAACGCCATCGAGACCATGAACAACGTCGAGGCCATGAGCGCCGCCGGTGACAGCTACAGCGTGCGCGAGTGCCAGGCCGTGGACGGTCTCGGCACCTCGCTCGGTGCGCTGTTTGGCGGTGTGTTCCCGACCACCGTGTACATCGCCACCGTCGGTTCGAAATGGATGGGCGCCGGGCGCGGTTACAGCCTGCTCAATGGCGCGGTGTATGGCCTGGCGACCATGTTCGGTCTGATCGCCTTCATCGCCGCGCTGATTCCGGTGTCGGTGGTGGCGCCGATTCTGGTGTTCGTTGGCATGTCGATGATCGCCACGGCGTTCAACAGCAACCACGCCCGTTACTACCCGGCGGTGGCGCTGGCGATGCTGCCGTACTTCGCCAATTACCTGATGACCCGCTTCAACCGCGGCGCACCCGAAGTGGTCGAGGGTATCTCCAGTGCCATCGGCGCGCTGGGGCAGGGCGCCATGTTCAGCGCCATCCTGCTCGGTGCCATGTGCGTGGCGGTGATCGATCGCCAGTTCCGTCAGGCCACCACCTTCGCCCTGGTGGCGGCGGCCATGGCTTTCTTCGGCCTGATGCACGCCCCCAAGCTGGCCTGGTACGCCGCGCCGGACTTCGTCCACGGCTATCTGCTGATGGCGCTGTTCTTCGCCTGGTACGCCTGGCGCGGTGTGCAGCCGGCCGAGCCAGAGCGCGTGACAAGCGCCGACTGAGTCATTCGCCACCTTCGAGCTTGAGGGCACCGGTCTCGCCGCCCTCCAGCACCACGTAGGCACTGGCGCAGAACAGCGAGTTGAGCCGTTTCATGTCGGCGATCAGCTCCAGGTGCAGGGAGCTGGTTTCGATGCTCTGCACCACCTGCCGTTGCAGCCGGCCGATATGAGCATGCGCCAGGCGCCTTTCCTGGGCGCGGAAGCGTCGCTTCTCCCGCAGCAGCTGGCTGGCGCTGGCGTGATCGGCACTGAGGAACACGTTCAGCCCCAGGCGCAGGTTGGCCATCAGTTGCCCATGCAGGCTGGTCAGTTCCTCCAGCCCCTTCTCGGAGAAGGCCCGGCGTTGCGCGGTCTTCTCGTTCTGGATCTTGCCGAGCATGCGTTCGATCAGGTCGCCGGCCTGTTCCAGGTTCACGGCCAGCTCGAGGATCTCCGCCCAGCGCCGACTTTCGTGCTCGCTCAGCGCTTCTCGCGGGATCTGCGCGAGATAGAGTTTGACCGCGCGACAGAGACTGGCGACATCGTCATTGAGGCTGCGCAGCTCCTTGTTCAGCGCCGGCTGGTTCTGCTCCAGCACCGGTAGCAGGCGGCCGAGCATGGCTTCGATCTTGTCGCCCACGCGCAGGGTTTCGCGCACCGCGTTGGACAGCGCCAGGCTCGGCGTGGCCAGGGCTGTCGGGTCGAGATGGCGCGGCCGGGCAACGCCGCTGTCGTCGGCCCGATCCGGCAGCAGCCAGTTGCAGAAACGCGCCATCAGCCCGACGCTGGGCAACATCAGCAGCGTGCGCAGGGTGTTGTAGAGCAGGTGGAAAGCGATCACCACCTCTGCCGGGCGCCAGTTCAGGCTGTCCAGCCAATGGGCCAGGGGCTGCAGTACGGGGAGCACCAGCAGCAGTCCGATCAGCTTGTAGATCAGGCTGCCCAGCGCCACGCGGCGCCCGGCCGGGTTCTGCAGGCTGCTGGTGAGAAAGGCCAGCAGGCCGCTGCCGATATTGGCGCCGATCACCAGGCCGATGGCCACGGGCAGGCTGATCAGCCCGGCGCCGGCCAGGGTCGCGGTGAGCAGCACTGCCGCCAGGCTGGAGTAGGTGAGCAGGGCGAACATCGCGCCAACCAATGCGTCGAGCAGCAGGTCACCGGTCAGCGAGGCGAACAGCACGCGTATCCCGCGTGCTTCGGTGATCGGCGTGGCAGCGGCGACGATCAGTTCCAGTGCCAGCAGCATCAGGCCGAGGCCGATGGCCACGCGGCCAAGCTGGCCGGCACGGGTCTGCCGCCGCGAGAGGAAGAAGATCACCCCGAGAAAGATCAGCAGCGGGCTCAGCCAGCTCAGGTCGAGGGTCAGCACGCGCGCCATCAGGGCGGTGCCGACATCCGCGCCGAGCATGATCGCCAGGCCGGGCGCCAGGGCCATCAGGCCCTGGGCGACGAAGGAGGTGACCAGCAGGGCTGTGGCGTTGCTGCTCTGCACCAGCGCCGTGACGCCGATGCCGGCGACGAACGCCAGCGGCCGGCGGCCGATGTTGTGGCTGAGCACCTTGCGCAGTTGTGAACCAAACACGCGCAGGATGCCGGTACGTACGATGTGTGTGCCCCAGACCAACAGGGCAATGGCTGACAGCAAATGCAGCAGGGTCAGCATAAATCGGCCCCCTGAAAGACGGCCGATTAGAGGTTATGGTTTCGGCCTGTATAGATGAGCATCGGCCGAAATCGCTTATAAAGCCAGTCAACCGTCGCGCAACACCTTGAGTTCGGCGTCGTCGGTAGAGAAACCGCGCTCGAGTTTGAACTTGAGGCTGAGGTCGGTACGCGAGTCGGCGAACTTGAGCGCTTCGGCCAGGTTGATGCGGCCGGCTTCGAGCAGGGCGAACAGGTGCTGGTCGAAGGTCTGCAGACCTTGTTC
>Ga0208645_1001688_pt1 | contig 18827 bp, 23 predicted proteins | sample VirMetDEL_Sep_01_FD_184519 | JGI IMG/M metagenome (GOLD analysis project Ga0208645, IMG submission 184519) | Aqueous microbial communities from the Delaware River and Bay under freshwater to marine salinity gradient to study organic matter... | ecosystem: Environmental > Aquatic > Marine >... | reverse complement strand
GAGGTGTTCTAGGCGGCTAGAAACACCGAAATAAGCGGGTTATCTGATCGTTTTTAATCGGTTTGCCGCTTTCAAAATCGGCGGAGGCTGAAGTCAGCCAGAAATGCATGTCTACTTCAGACCATCCTTAGGTCAGAGGGGTTCTCCTTTCCTTGTTCATACTTACTTTCGTGAGACGAATTCCGGCTTTCTTTTGCAAGCCATCCCCTTGCCCCTGCCGGCAGGAACGTCATGAATATCGGGATCTTTCCCAAGGCCCTGATTTCATCAAGTACATGGGTTGCAGTCAGAAGCAATCCGGGCGCGACCATCACGCCGCTTCCAAGAAATGATGATCCTTCGTCATCTATGTAGGCTACCGCAACCAACGAATCACCGGCTTCATGCAAAGAGCGCATGGGGCCGATTCCGTCATCAGAGGTAAATTCACTGCTTGTCCAAGACAGCTTCAGCTCTGCCAACAGCGGATTGTCTTCGGTAATTTTGAATGACTGCTGATCGCTCATGCTTAGATTTTATCCAGTTCAATAATTCTGAGTTGGCATGCAAATGTATAACCTCGGCTTAGTGGAAAGCTCGTTCAAAGGTTTCATGAGGCACGCATCGCCATTAGCCAAGTTGATCTGAGTAGCGAGTACAGCTGAAACAACGCTGTTCCTATTCCGAGCAGTGCATGTTGCTAGTGCGGTTTGGGGAACCTATCCTGCGGCGACGTCGAATGCGCTTCGAATCGCTGTTGACGAAAACGGCTGGGAGATGTGTTCCCGATTAAAGCCGCCACTGTGTATGAGGGGTTTGTGATTGGCTCCGCGATAAGAGTTCACGTTTCCATTTGGGAGGCATACTTGGTAGTTGGGCTGTATGCCTTTCCCCAGTTCACCGAACTGCACAGTCGTACCTTTATGGGGTGGCAGATTCTCCATAACTTTGCGCAAAAAAATATCACCCAGTGAAGCGAGGCTGTCGTCAGTCCATTGGAGAGGGTTCATGGCGGTTTTCCTGTTGAGGGGCACAAGGCTGGAGGTGTGGGCTATGAAGACGCGTCAATCACGCGTGCCTCGGTGGCGTCAGCAACTGCGCTTCGATTAGAAATGCCTCCTCTACGGAAAGGCCATTCATGATGTTCTCGATGATGATTTCCCGAAGAGCGCGAATGCCACTTGGGTAATTGTTCGCCGGGTCGTGGTAGTGGGCGGACATTAGCTGTTTCGCTTGCTCGCGAGGTACACGCCGTAGAGGAGTAACCGCTTTTTCGCTTTGTTGGCCGTATAGGTCAAACGCCTGATGGGCTGTGGACCAATCGAAGGCAAAGCAGCGTTGTTGTTCGGCGTGGCAATCATGTTGCCACATGGCGCTGCCAGGGTACTTATCCTCGGCGCTGACGATGATCAAGGTCAAACGCGGTAGGTCCCGCTCCGCCACAAAGTCGTAGATCACCCACAGAATCCGCCCCATGCGCACTGGAATTAGGTTGGCCACACGGTGATCATCCGGGTAACGGGCTTGGGCGAGTTCGATCAGTTGTCCATAAGTCAGGATTTGACGGGTTGTGGCGAGTTCGATGAGCAGTGGGTAGAGCAGTCGAGCGAGTTGGACATCCAGCAATGTACGGGCCATGGCGCATTCCTTTGAAGGTGTGGAGTGGTGAATCGCAGGTCCTGCATGTATTTCCGCCGCCTCGGATAGGTCGACGCGCCGTGTTGGTACGTGGTTTATTCTAGGGCAAGCGCTATAGTGACTTTATCGTTTGAGGCATCAAGCTTTACTATAGTGCATGTGTTTAGGCTGATTCCCAGCAATGCCTCTAGTGCTTCTTTGACGCAGGTTTGTACGGCCAACGGGGTCACCGCTCGCAGGGCGTCGGCGGCGTTGCCAGTAGGCCTGGCGGTAACACCCGCCGGTGCTGCGATAACGGTCTGGGCAAAGTTCACCAGTGCTTGAACCCGTGACGCTTGCCCCGAGTCATTTTCTCGCCAGCGGCGTACACCCTGCTCGGTGACGCCGGCCGCTTCACCAATTTTCTTGTAGGAGAGGTGAGTGTGGGTTTTGATGCTCTCTACCAAGGCGCAGGTACCATGGATTAGGTCATCCTTGGTGGTAAGTTGGCTCAGTGCGGCGTGAATGGCGTCGACCATTGGGTGTCCTGTTTGGTAAACTGTTGGTGTTGTTGTGACTCTAGGCCAACCTGTTTCGGCTGTCAACGATTGTTTGGCAACACTTTGGTATCCAGATGTGCGGTCTTTACCATTTAGCGTGTGTGACGCGTGATCTACTCAGGCGTGGGGTAATTGATCCAGGGGCCTCGGGCCATGCCTAACTATCCCTGCAATACCCAGCCCGCAAACAAGGATGTATAAGGAGTTTCAATGCAATCCCCCGAACTCTTGCTGGCCGGAAAACTGGATATCGGCCTGACCAAGGGTCTTTGCCTGTTGTTGGGCTGGTTTATCAATGCCTTGATATGGCTGCTGGGCCTACTGGCCCTCGTTGGCCAAGCTATGCAGATCTTTGAGTATGGAGAAGGCCTAGCAGACCTCTCCTGGCACGAATGCGGCTTCATGCTGTTTTTCGCATTGCTTCTCAGGAGGCATGTCCACTATTGCCGGTACTTTGCTGCTGGATTTTGGAGTGGAGTGAATCGGCTGCTGACCTTTCAGGGGCGGCTGGTATGTCTGGGCTTAAGCATTTTCGGTTTTGCTATTGGTCTTGAGCAGGAGCTAGGGACTTCAGTTGATCTACTGAGCACTGTTGCAGACCCCGTCACAGAGCTAGCTGCATTCGGGTTTGTCCTTCTAGCTCTCTATTTGGCGGCACCCACCGCACCTACTGAAAGCACGCGACCAATCACTGCTGCTCGCGTTGAGCCTGTGTTCGCCAGCGCTGAAAAGGAAGTCACTGAGTGAAAGCTTTTAACCTTGCGCTTTTTCTGCTGCTCGGCAGCGTGGCTGCTCCTTATGCATTGGCTGATGACGACTCAAAGCATCTGATCAACAGCTGTCAGCAGTTGCTGGAAATTTATGCCAAACGCGATCAGCAGCACTTACTGGCTGGCCTTACGACGTCAACCTCTGCGGCCCTGCGGGCTGGTTACTGCCGTGGTGTACTTGATGAGTACCGGCGAAGCGTTAGTTTCTGTGCCCGGAGCGATTGGTTCGCCCAAGCGGCTCGCATCGCTGAGTATCCCGCGTACGCAGATGAGTTGCCGTCCGTAGACGCATTGTTGGAACAGTCCTGTGCGCTGTAACCCAAATCAATGGCCTGAGCACACGGTGGTGTTGGAGCGATTGCTTTGTCCGCCACTGTCGGCCCCGTTGTCTCAAAAGCAGTACGGTGCCCTTAGGGTTGCTCTTAACACGCTGGTTGAAGCGCTCGCGACTGGGACAGTAAAGGGGCGCGGTGCACTCAAAGCGACACTCCCGTCATTGATAAAGATGGAGCGTTGTCGAACCGATGGCCCAGGTGGTTCAGGTAGCCGAGAGCATTGGTATCTCAACCCAGCTGATGAGGCGCTGATCTGGAATGCAATCGTATTGCAGGGCCTATTTGGCACACCAAAAATTGCAATCATGCTCATCAGAGATCACTCAGAACGGCAGGCCTACGTGGACTGGGCTAGGCAGCTGTTCCTTGATCGTCAGTCTGTTGCGGGGCTGGGGCTGTTACGACAAGAGCTGATCCTCCTGCTTGATCGCTTGGCTGCTGCCGACCTTTCCAAAGAAAAGTTAGCCAATCCCTTTTCCGATGTATGGCCGCAAATGGGACTCGGCCCGCATCAAGGTAATCTGCTCAAGACTCTTGCGAGTCAGACAGCTGCCCTATCGGTGGGCGATAGCATGATGGCGCACTATTTAAATGGCGAGCTTGAGCAAGCCTACGAGAAGGCAAATGGAGTGGTTACAAACAATGCTCTGCTGCTGAAGTACCGCGACCTAATCCTGAGTGAATATCAGGACGCTAAGGAATTTGACGACTTGTTGGATTTTCTTCGCTGACCCATTGGTTGTGGAATCCACACACCGAAACTGGCTCCGACACCACATACGGAGCCAGTCATGCACACCATTCAATCTGTTCTCTCCAGTTGTCCTCATCATGTAAACAGCTGTCACCAAGCTAAAGCTCTGGGTATTGATCAGGCCCTGCTGGCGGGAACGCCTTTTACTGCTTTGGGCGGCAAGCGTGTGCGTTGCCGTGAAGGTTTGTTGCGCTTCAAGCTCGGCAGTGAATGGCGTTTGCTCTACCAAGTCACAGCTACTGGCTATGCACCTTGTGCGCTGGTCAGCCGCCAATGTTTCGAGCGTGAGTTGAAGCGAAGGCGGGCCATTAAGGCCTGCAACCTTCAATCACAGGAGAAACACCTATGAATGCCATCGTATCGCTGAGCCAGCCCTTGCTGTCGGCCAACGGCTTGGACGTGAACGTCAGTCGCTTGGACTTCAAGCGTTTGAAGCACAAGTACACCGAATCTACTGAAGCAGAAATGTCGGGGGCTGAATGGGATGTGGCGGAGCAGGAGTACCGTCGCTTCCTGACGCTTAAGCGCTTCTACCCGTCGATTGCACTTGTTCCTAGCAAGACGGTAGATGCCATCTGGCATGCCCACATCTTAGACACCCGCGCGTACCGCGAAGACTGCCAGCAGGTGTTCGGTCGCTTTATTGACCATTACCCTTACTTCGGCATCTACGGTCAGGATGATTACCAAGAGCTTAAGAGTGCCTTTGCCCAAACAGTGGCGCTGTATGAAAAGCACTTTGGTGAGTATCCGGGTGCCGGCAGCGAGGCTCAGGCCATGCGTTGCAAGGATCATGCGTGCCACGTGGATACCAAATGTGCTTGTCGTGTTGAGGGTGCCTGCAAAGATCACGTAGCAGCTTAATAATTTTTGGAGAGATGACGATGACTAAGCAACCACAAAACCCAATTCGCCCGAACCCTCATCCAGCCACTCGTCCAGTAGTGCCTAATCTGCCAAGCACCACGGGCAAAAAGTCAGGTGGTGGTCGCGGGAATTACCCGCCAGTGAAATCTAAGTAATTTCATTGGACCAACAGGTTCTGCGTCAGAACCTGTTGGTCTTTCGTAAGCTCGGCTAAACCGGCTCGCCACGACGCGGTATATCCTGAGTCTCAGGCGTGGTCCATCCAAGCACGTGCTTCAGCAAAAAGTGCCGGGCCTCCCGAGAGGCTGCACTGATGCTGCTTGGATGCTGGATGCGATAACACTGAATTTTCCCGTACAACTGAAACCGCCATAGCTGATCGTTTGCAATGCCGTGCTCACGGTAGTCAGCAAGGTCGGTGCATACGCTTTGCTCGCCTGTATGTGGGAAGTACTTTCGCCGGAATTTGGCGCTACTGACACCATTAGCGAAGATGATTATGTCTGGCTTGAGAATTTCGATCTGAGCTTTTAACAACCGCTCGGAGATATCCAGAAGCGTAGGGAAGCTCGGCCAACGCATAGGCGATTTCCCATTCCAGGCAAAGCAAAACAAATTGGCCCAGGCGATACCACCGTAGCCGTGCTCGGATGCTAGGGAGCGAAGTAGGTTGAAATAGCTGGCTCCTTTGTCGGGTGGCTCTGGCAGGTACCTGGCCAAATGCGCCTGCTGTTTGGCCATGGCCCGCTGTATGTATTCGTCTAAATTCAGGAATGGATCCTTGTTGGTGACTAGGTTCCATTTTCGTGTTTCACGGCCCACTACCATGATGCGTTTGGGAGCCTGCTCGTAAGCCGGCGACGTCCCTGGAAGAAACAAACCTGAAAGCTTTGCGAATTCAGGCTCGTGGGCCCGACTACGGTCAAACCAGTGCAGCGGAAGCTTGGAAAGAGTCTCACGGTAAGTGCTGGTTAGTGCTTGGTGCGTACTGTTCATCGCAAGGAATTCTTGTATAGGGAGTCGTTAGCGGCAAAAGGCTACTGCACAGGCTAACTCTATGCATGCTGTCGAGTCTGCCGTACCTGTCCGGCAGATGATGAAGGTAAAAAGTAACCCGATTAGGTTGGCAGTGACCAAGCGGTTGGCGGTACAGAGGTGACGCGATCCCTCCGGCCTGCTCGACGCGGGCTGAACCTCCCGCTAGAATCCTGAATAGGCGCCCGCCCAACTTGCACACGAGTTAAAACAGGCATTCTGCTCCTTCGCTAACATTCTCTTTAGCTGAGAAACCTCCAAAGCCTGCGCGTCCGGGGCTTAAACGTGTGCCGACTGCTCCGAGTACGTCAGGCGATGAGGATGGTTTCATGGCTATCAAAGCATTCGTCTACACCACCAAGCACAAGCTTGAGGCTGCTACTCAGCAGTCGTTTCGTCATACCCACATTTATGAGCTGCTTGCCGCGACCTTTGGGTTTAACTCCAGCGCAGCTTTGGGCGCGGCCCACGTCCATGCAGTTGTGAGGCCTGCGTATCAACCGCCACCGGCTTCCCTTGGAATACTCCATAAACGATTGATTGAGCTGGGCTACCAAGAGATTGCTGACCTCGCTGGAGCCGAATTGCTGAAAGTAATTGCCGAACGCCGCCTGGGGGCAGTTACGGTTGAGTCAGTGATTGATGCGTTGCGGAGCGACCACTGGGAGTACCCAGATGAATGGAGGGAGAATGACGACGATGAGGATGACCCTTTGGATTACGGGGTCTTTAGCAGCGCATGTCCGACCATTGATCTCGGCGATGTCGGACTGCTGGTTGATAGCCTGAGCGGGGCGGCTGCCAAAGGGAGTGCGGCTGCCCACTACGCGCTTGCACTTATATATAGAGGGGATGACCTCGACGAAGAGGTAGGTTCGGCTCACTGGCATTCGCTGATGGAGCAAGGTCGTGAGCTGGAGGGGGTGCAGCTTGAATGGGCCATGGCCTACCAGAACGGAATGCTCAACGCTGAGCGGGAGGCTTTGCACTTGAAGGAGGCTGCTCGTCTGGGGTGGCCGGATGCCAGATTGGACATCGCTCTTGAGTGCGCTGAGCGTGCTGAGAAGAAAGATGATCTTGAGCAAGCCCAGCATTGGTATAGGGAAGCTGCGCTCTTGGGTCATATCGAGGCTATGCGTACATTAGTCTGGATGGCCGAGGACACCGACGATTTGGTGTCTGCAAAGCATTGGAGCCATCAGGCCGCTTTGCTTGGGGACACCGATGCCATGCGTGCGCTGATTGACGACTATGACCAGCAGAACCTGCTCCAGAACTGGGTATGGGTTTATCTATCTGAGCGCCTAGGTAAGGATCTTCGTGTAAGTACGATGCGTGCCTACCACGATGGAGGTATGTATGCAGGTCAGGAGTACGATGATGGTCAGGGTGGCCCGCTGTACGTTGATGGTGATGAGGGTGTGAGGTTAGAGCCACTGAGCATCGAAGACGATGCAGAAGCGAGGCGACTTGCTAGCGAGCATTTCAGCCAAATTCATCCCGCCGCTGGGTAGGCTTCGGAAAACGACATTAATTAGAGTCAAAATGCCGGGAATGGACATTAATACCGGTCAAAAAGCGACATTTGAAGCGTCCACAATCTGCTTGTAACCCCTGATTTTGCTGAGGGGGGTAGCGACACTAAATGTGCCCGCCGACACGAAGAAGAGATAATCGTCAGTAAGAGATAGCAAGAAACCCGGCCTAGGCCGGGTTTTTTGTTTCACGTGGAACATCGCCATTTAGGGTCATATAGCTTTATTTAATCGTCATGCTGCGTTTAATCAATTTTTCGAACTCCTCTCCGGCTTTTAAGCTACGTCCATCTAAATTCAACGGCTTCCTTTAATAAGCTCTGAGTAAGGGGTAATCGACATGCTCGACAGCAACCTGAAATCGCAACTCAAAACCTATCTGGAAAAGGTCACCCAGCCGTTCGAGATCGTCGCGTCCCTCGGTGACGGCGCCAAGTCCCAGGAAATGCTCAGCCTGTTGGAAGACATCACCAGCTTGAGCGACAAGATCACCCTGCGTACCGACGGTGACGACGTTCGCCGGCCATCATTTGCGCTCAACCGAATCGGTGGCGACATCAGCCTGCGTTTCGCCGGCATTCCGATGGGCCACGAATTCACATCCTTGGTACTGGCCCTGCTCCAGGTGGGCGGTCACCCGTCCAAGACCGCGCCTGAGGTCATTGAACAGATCAAGAACTTCGAAGGCGAATACAACTTCGAGACCTATTTCTCGCTGTCCTGCCAGAATTGCCCCGATGTGGTTCAGGCGCTGAACCTGATGGCTGTGCTCAACCCGAATATCCGTCACGTCGCCATCGACGGTGCGTTGTTCCAGGAAGAAGTCACGATCCGCCAGGTGATGTCGGTGCCGAGCATCTACCTCAACGGCGAGCTGTTCGGTCAGGGCCGCATGGGTGAAGAGGAAATCCTCGCCAAGCTCGACACCGGCGCCTCGGCGCGTGATGCCGAGAAACTCAGCGCTAAGGACGCCTTCGACGTGCTCGTGGTAGGCGGTGGCCCGGCCGGCGCTGCAGCGGCCATCTACGCGGCGCGTAAGGGTATCCGTACCGGTGTTGCCGCCGAGCGTTTCGGCGGTCAGGTGCTGGACACCATGGCCATCGAGAACTTCATCTCGGTCAACGAAACCGAAGGACCGAAACTGGCCCGTGCACTGGAAAACCACGTACGCGAATACGACGTCGACATCATGAACCTGCAGCGTGCGGCGCAGTTGATCCCCGCTTCAAGCGAAGGCGGCCTGCACGAGATCAAGCTGGAGAACGGTGGATCGCTGAAAGCCAAGACGTTGATCCTGGCCACCGGTGCGCGCTGGCGCGAAATGAACGTGCCGGGCGAGCAGGAATACCGTGGCCGTGGCGTGGCCTACTGTCCGCACTGCGACGGCCCGCTGTTCAAGGGCAAACGCGTCGCGGTGATTGGCGGCGGTAACTCGGGCGTGGAAGCGGCGATCGACCTGGCGGGTATCGTCGCTCAGGTCACCTTGCTCGAGTTCGACAGCCAGCTGCGTGCCGATGCAGTGCTGCAGAAGAAGCTGCACAGCCTGCCGAACGTCACCGTGATCACCAGTGCGCTGACCAGTGAAGTCATCGGCGACGGCAAGAAGGTTATCGGCCTGACCTACAAGGATCGCAACTCCAGTGAATTCCATGAGCTGGAACTGGAAGGCATCTTCGTGCAGATAGGACTGCTGCCCAACTCCGATTGGCTGAAAGGTACGGTAGAGCTGACCTCACGCGGCGAGATCATCGTCGATGCGCGTGGCGAGACCTCGCTGCCGGGCATCTTCGCTGCGGGTGACGTCACTACGGTGCCGTATAAGCAGATCGTCATCGCTGTTGGTGAAGGCGCGAAAGCCTCGCTGAGTGCCTTCGATCATCTGATTCGCAGTTCAGTCGAAAACTTAGCGTCCGGGTAGAAAAGAAAGGGGAGCAGACATCAGTCTGCTCCCCTTTTGTATTGCTCTATTTTTTTTAGGTCAAACGTTGCGTTCCAACTCCGCCACGGTCGAATTGATCCAGTCTTCGGCGCGCTGGTTGAGCTCAGCTGCAGCCCGGGGACCTTCGCTCTCGGCATGCATAACAGGACCTATGACCACCTGAATGACCCCAGGCCGCTTGCCCCAGCCGGACTTGGGCCAGAACGTACCGGCATTGTGCGCGACAGGCAAAATCGGAAGCTTGGCGTTGACTGCCAGCGCCGCGCCGCTGCGCGAGAACTTGCCGACTTGGCCAACTGGAACGCGAGTACCTTCTGGAAAGATCAACACCCAGGCACCCTGCTCGAGCCGTTCCAGTCCCTGCTTGGCGACCTGACGTAACGCCTCCTTGGGATTCTCACGGTCAATCGCAATGGGTTTGAGCAGCCGGATTGCCCATCCAAAGAACGGCACGTTGAGCAGTTCGCGCTTGAGCACCTGACTCAATGGTTCGAAGTAAGCCGAAAGGAAAAACGTTTCCCAGGTGCTCTGGTGCTTGGACAGAATCACGCAGGGCTTCTCCGGCACGTTTTCCGCACCGCTCACCTCATAACGCAGACCGATAACGGTCTTGGCTAACCAGACGGCGCTGCGGCACCAGGTCTGGACCACGAACCGGTAGCGTGTGCGGAATGACATGAAGGGTGCGAACACCAGGCTGAGCAAACACCAGGCAAACGCCGTGAATGACAGCAACAGGTAGAACAGGACGATGCGAATCGGCAGCAAGGCGCTCATCGTTTCGCTCCCAACAGATGATCGACCACGGCAGCCAGGTCATCGAACACTTGGGTGCCAGGTGGCAGCGTACCGTCTGAAGCTTTCAAGCCTTTTCCGGTGCGAACCAGATAAGGCAGGCCGCCAAGACGCATGCCAGCAACCAGATCGCGTTGACTGTCACCTACCACCGGAACGCCCTTGAGATCGTCCAGATGGAAGTGTTCTGCGATCTGCTGGAACAAGCCGGGCAGCGGTTTGCGGCAATCACAACCATCGTCGGGACCATGCGGACAGTGCACGATCAAGTCGACGCGACCACCCTCTTCCATTGCTAGCTGCTGCATCTTGAAATGCATGTCGCCGAGCGTAGTAGCGTCAAACAGACCTCGGGCAAGGCCCGACTGATTGGTGGCGACTGCCACTGTCCAGCCGGCCTTGCACAGCCGCGCGATCGCCTGGATCGAGCCTGGAATCGGAATCCATTCATCCAGACTCTTTACATAGGCGTCAGAGTCCTCGTTGATCACGCCGTCGCGATCCAGCACGATCAGCTTCACCGGCTTAGCCAAGTGCGGAAATATCGGCAACGCCAAGGAACAATCCTCTCAACCGGGCAAGCAAGGCATAGCGGTTGGCGCGGACCGAAGCGTCTTCGGCGTTGACCAGTACCGCCTCGAAGAAGGCATCCACCGGACCGCGCAGGTGCGCCAGACGCTCAAGCGCCTCGCGATACTGACGGTCCGCAGCCAGAGGCTGCACGGCTTGCTCGGCCTGCTGCAGCGCAGAATACAAAGAGAACTCGGTAGCGCTGTCGAAGTAACGGGGCTCGACGGTGGCTGGCAGCTTCGCCTCGAACTTGCTCAACAGATTCGAGACGCGCTTGTTCGCTGCTGCCAAAGCCTCGGCCTCCGGCAGATTGCGGAACGCCTGTACGGCTTGCACGCGCTGATCGAAGTCGAGGGCCGAGCCCGGCTGAACGGCACGAACCGCCAGATAGGATGCCACCTCGACGCCTTCATCCTCATACCGTGCACGCAGGCGATCAAAGATGAATTCGAGAACCTGATCGGCCAGGCCCTCGGTTTTCACTTGGCCAGCGAACTGACTGATGGAGAAGCGCACCGCGGCGACCAGGTCAAGATCCAGGCGCTTCTCGATCAGGATGCGTAGGATGCCCAAGGCCGCGCGGCGAAGTGCGTAGGGATCCTTGCTGCCTGTGGGAAGCATGCCGATGCCAAAGATGCCTACTAGGGTGTCGAGCTTGTCGGCCACAGCCAGGATGGCGCCTGTATGGGTGCTGGGTAGCTCTGCACCGGCACCGCGGGGCATGTACTGCTCATTTAGTGCCAAGGCGACGTCGGTGGGTTCACCATCGTTGACAGCGTAGTAGTAACCCGCAATGCCCTGCATTTCGGGAAACTCGGCCACCATTTCGGTAGCCAGGTCGCATTTGCTCAACAGGCCCGCGCGTGCTGCCCACTGCGCATTGCCTTCGGTGCGTTCGGCGATAAATGCGGACAGCTTGGAGACGCGCACTGCTTTGTCGTAGACAGTCCCGAGTTGAGCTTGGAAGACCACGTTTTTCAGCCGTTCATTGAAGCTGTCGAGCGCTTGTTTCTTGTCCTGCTTGAAGAAGAACTCGGCGTCGGTGAGGCGCGGGCGCACCACTTTCTCGTTACCTGCAACGATCTGAGTCGGATCCTTGGATTCAACGTTCGCAACCGTGATGAAGCGCGGAAGCAGCTTGCCGTTGGCGTCCAGCAGACAGAAATACTTCTGGTTGTCCTGCATGGTGGTGATCAAGGCTTCCTGCGGCACTTCCAGGAAGCGTTCTTCAAAGGAACACACCAGCGGCACAGGCCACTCGACCAGTGCCGTCACCTCGTCCAGCAGCGCTGGTGGCACGATGGCGCGGCCGCTCTGCTCGCTGGCCAGCTGCTCGACCCGCTTGGCGATCAGCTCGCGACGCTCAGCAAAATCGGCGATGACGTAAGCGCCGCGCAGGTCTTCCAGATAGCTCGCTGGCTTGGAAATGCGGACCGGGTTCGGGCTGTGAAAGCGATGCCCGCGCGATTCGCGACCGGCGCGTTGCGTAAGGATAGTGCAATCAATGACCTGATCACCGAACAGCATGACCAGCCACTGCGTCGGGCGGACGAACTCTTCCCTAAGCGAGGCCCAGCGCATGCGCTTGGGGATCGGCAACTCATTGAGCGATGTTTCCACGATAGCCGGAAGCAGCTCGGAGGTTGCCTGGCCTGGTATCGAACGGCTGTATCTGAGTTTCGGGCCGCTGCGGTCGATTTCTGCCAGATCAACGCCGCATTTGCGAGCAAAGCCCAAGGCTGCCTGGGTCGGCTCGCCTTCGGCGTCGAAGGCCGCCTGCAAAGGCGGCCCATCGAGGTTGGTGCTGCGGTCAGGCTGTTCGGTGTCAAGCTGCTCGATCAATACCGCCAGACGCCGAGGGGCGGCGAAGGCCTGCACCCGACCATGCTTGAGGCCGGCGTCCTTCAAGCCCTTTTCGATGCCTGCGCGAAACGCGTCGGACAGTTTGCCCAGGGCCTTGGGCGGCAGCTCTTCGGTGCCGAGCTCGACCAGGAAATCCAGTGCACTCATTCTGCTGCCTCCAACTTGGCCAGTACTTCGTCACGCAGGTCCGGGGTGGCCATGGGAAAGCCGAGTTTGGCGCGCGCCTGCAAATAGCTCTGCGCGACCGAGCGAGCCAGCGCCCGCACACGCAGGATGTACTGCTGCCGTGCGGTGACCGAGATAGCCCGGCGCGCATCCAGCAGGTTGAAGGTGTGCGAGGCCTTGAGCACCATTTCATAGGTGGGCAACGGCAGCTCCAGTTCGATCAACCGGTTGGCTTCCGATTCGTAGAAGTCGAAGAGTTCGAAAAGCTTTTCCACATTGGCGTGTTCGAAGTTGTAGGTAGACTGCTCCACCTCGTTCTGGTGGAACACATCACCGTAGGTGACGGTGCCAAACGGGCCATCCGTCCAGATCAGGTCGTAGACCGAGTCAACGCCTTGCAGGTACATGGCCAGTCGCTCGAGGCCATAGGTAATTTCGCCGGTCACCGGATAGCACTCGATGCCGCCCACTTGCTGGAAGTAGGTGAACTGAGTGACTTCCATGCCGTTGAGCCATATCTCCCAGCCCAGACCCCAGGCGCCCAATGTCGGGGATTCCCAGTTGTCTTCGACGAAGCGGATATCGTGGACCAGCGGGTCGACCCCGATGGCCTTGAGCGAACCGAGGTACAACTCCTGGAAGTTCTCCGGGTTGGGCTTGAGGACCACCTGGAACTGGTAGTAATGCTGCAGGCGGTTCGGGTTTTCGCCATAGCGGCCGTCGGTGGGCCGGCGCGAAGGCTGCACATAGGCTGCGTTCCAGGTCTCGGGACCGATCGCGCGCAGGAAGGTGGCGGTATGAAAGGTACCGGCGCCGACTTCCATGTCATAGGGTTGCAGAACGACACACCCCTGCTCTGCCCAGTAGTTTTGCAGGGCAAGGATCAGGTCTTGGAAGGTGCGCACGGCAGGCGTAGGCTGAGTCAAAATTTCACCTGTGCTGGCTTCGACAGAAAGCCTCGGAGTATACCCGATAACGGCTCGAACCCGTGGCGACGGGTGCTCTACGGCGTATCGCCACTCCCATTTTCCGATCTGCCGTTCGCCTCGTTCAAGGACTTGAAAACATGCCGCGTTGCGCCTGGTGCAATGACGACCCGTTGTACATCGAATACCACGACCGCGAGTGGGGCGTGCCTACCCGTGATCCCCAGGTCCTCTTCGAGTTTCTCATTCTCGAAGGTGCACAGGCGGGGCTGTCCTGGATCACGGTATTGCGCAAGCGAGAGCGTTATCGCCAGGTGCTGTTCGGCTTCGATCCGAAGTGTCTGGCACAGATGACCGATGCCGAAATCGACGAACGCATGCTCGACGCCGGCATCATCCGCAACCGTCGAAAACTGGAAGCCGCACGGTGCAATGCGCAGCGCTGGCTCGAGCTGGACGATCCGGCCGGTTGGTTGTGGTCCTTTGTGGGTGGCGAACCGAAGATCAACCATTTCGACTCGATCAGCCAGGTTCCGGCAGTGACCGCCGAAGCGGAGGCAATGAGCCGTGCGTTGAAGAAGGCCGGGTTCAGCTTTGTCGGGCCGACCATCTGTTACGCCTTTATGCAGGCGTGCGGCATGGTCATGGACCACACCACGGACTGCGATCAATACCCGGCACTGGCAACAACCGCGAGCAACGCCTGACGTGACGGCTTCAGGAGTTGCCAACTGCACGAAGCAGTTACACTAGCGTCTTTGATTTTTCGGGAGAGATCCTTGGACAAGCTCAAAGGTGCGCTGGTGGTTGGCTTTCTGCGCCTGTTCGCCCTACTCTCCTGGCGCGCGGTTCAGGGGTCGGGTCGCTTCATTGGCTGGTTGATGTGGAAGCTACCCAACCGCTCACGCGAAGTCGCTCGGATCAATCTTTCCAGATGCTTTCCAGAACTCGAGGCTGCCGAACGGGAGCGCTTGCTCGGACAGAGCCTGCAGCAGATCGGCATGGCTTTTACTGAGAGTGCCTGCGCCTGGATCTGGCCAGCAGACAAGACGCTGCGTCTGGTCAAGGAAGTCCAGGGCCTTGAGGTACTGGAGCAGGCGCTGGCTTCAGGCAAGGGTGTGGTGGGCATCACCAGTCATCTCGGCAACTGGGAAGTGCTCAATCACTTCTACTGCGCACAGTGCAAACCGATCATTTTTTATCGCCCACCAAAGCTCAAGGCGGTCGATGACCTTCTGCAACGCCAGCGTGTCCAGCTGGGCAACAAGGTCGCACCCTCGACTCGAGAAGGCATCATCAGCGTCATCAAGGAAGTCCGTAAGGGCGGCGCCGTGGGCATACCGGCGGATCCGGAACCCAGCGAAGGCGCTGGCGTGTTCGTGCCGTTCCTCGGCACGAAAGCGCTGACGAGCAAGTTCGTGCCCGGCATGCTCACGGGCGGCAAGGCTGTGGGCGTGTTTCTTCATGCGTTGCGCTTGGATGACGGTTCGGGCTACAAGGTGATCCTCGAGGCGGCGCCGCCTGCCATGTACGACGAGGATGTCGAGGTCGCGGTGGCGGCCATGAGCGGCGTCATCGAGCGCTATGTGCGTAACTGGCCGAGCCAGTACATGTGGACCATGAAGCGCTTCAAAAAGCGACCCGCCGGCGAAAAACGCTGGTATTAACGACAGCTCATCCAGCAAAGGGACTTCAATGAGCAACCCGAATCAGCGACAGCATCCACGCGCACCGATGAAGTGCCGCATCCGCATCACTCACGAAACATTTGGCGAAGTGTTCGCGCACACCCGCGATCTCTCCGACGGCGGCGTGTACGTCAAACACCCGCAGCTGACCGAGCTGCAGCCGGGCATGACGGTCAGCGGGCAGGTTCAGGATCTCCCGATTCCCGCGCCGGTGCTGCAAATGGAAGTGATGCGGGTCGATGCCGAAGGTGTTGGGCTGCGCTTCGTCCAGCAAGAAGACTGATTCAGCAGCCCGCCCAGGCTTGAGCGGCTGGCGCTAGCTGCCGGCCGGTTTTTTGAGTTTGCGAAGAAATACGTCCATTTCTTTCTCGGCCTGCTTGTCGCCATGCGCTTGCGCCGCGAGCAGGCCTTGTTCCCAGGCGCGCCTCGCGCCGTCGAGATCTCCACTGGCCTGTCGTGCCTTGCCGAGCAGTTTCCAGGCGGCAGAGTAGTTCGGATCCTGTTCGACGCTGCGTTGCAGGTGAATCGCGGCTTCTGCAGCGTCACCAGCGTCCAGATAACCCTTGCCCAGCCCGAAGCGCAGCATGGGGTTGTCCATGCCCTTGGCCAGCATCTTCTGCAGTGATTCGATCATCGCGCTCCCCTGGAAATTCAAACCTGCGGTAGCCGCCGAAGCAGTGGCGTACTCGCTCCATCAGCCTAGCTCGCCTGGGTGACTGCGCTGAGAAATTCCTGTGTGCGCGTCTCCTGGGGATTGCCGAACAGCTCGTCCGGGGTGCCCTGCTCGTGGATTCGGCCCTCGTTGAAGAAGCATACACGGTCGGCGAATTCCCGCGCGAAGCCCATCTGGTGAGTGACCATCAGCATGGTCAGGCTGTGCGCATCACCCAGACGGCGGATGACGTTGAGGACTTCGCCGCAGAGTTCCGGATCCAGCGCAGAGGTCACTTCGTCGAACAGCATGACCTTGGGCCGCATCGCCAAGGCTCGGGCAATGGCTACGCGCTGTTGCTGACCACCGGACAGTTGCGAGGGGTAATGGTCGAGTTTGTCTTCCAGACCGACCATGGCCAGCAGCTCTTCGGCACGCTCGCGGGCTTCCTTTTTCGACAGCCCTAGCACTTGCACCGGTGCTTCCATCACGTTCTGCCGAGTGCTCATGTGGGGGAACAGATTGAAGCTCTGGAACACCATGCCCACCTTGCCGCGGACGCGCCGCAGGTGCCGTGCGTTGGCGCGCACCAGATTGCCGTGGGCATCCGGCATGTGGGTCAGCGGTTCGTCATCGACCATGATCACGCCTTCGTCGATATCTTCCAGGGTCATCAGCGCCCGTAAAAGCGTGGACTTACCGGATCCACTGGGGCCGATGATGGCGACCTTCTCTCCGGTTCGTACATCAAGGTCGAGATGATTGAGCACGGTCAGATCGCCGAAGTGTTTGCTCACATCGCGAAACTGCACCATCAGCTCCGGCTCGTTGGCGGTGCTGGCTGAGTTCTGTGTGTCGCCGGCAGGCATCGGTGCGTTCATCGGGCAAGCTCCATACGGTTTTCCAGTCGGCGTACGAACCAGGCAAGGCCGAGACTGAGAATGAGGAAGAACAGGCCGACCATGGTGATCGGTTCAAGGTAACGGAAGTGTTCCGAGCCGATGTTCTTGGCCCGCTGCATAATCTCCACCACCGTGATGGCGGAAAGCACGGGCGTGTCCTTGAGCATCGAAATCATGTAGTTACCCAGCGCCGGGAGAATCGGTCGCAACGCTTGCGGCAGGATTACCTTGCGGTAGGCGTTGAGCGGCTTCATGTTCAGCGCGGTGACCGCCTCCCATTGCGCACGCGGCACCGCATCGAGCCCGGCGCGGTAGACCTCGGCGGTGTAGCAGGCGTAGTGCAGTGCGATACCAAAGATGCCCGCCTGCAGCGCGGACAGGTTGAAACCGTAGTTGGGCAGGACGAAAAACAGGAAATACACCTGAATCAGCAGCGGTGTGCTGCGGACGAACTCGATCAGACCGGTCATTGGCCAGGACAACCAGCGATGCCGGCTGCGACGCCCTACTGCCAGGAACAGCCCCAGCACAATGGCGATGGAAAACCCGGCGATGGTGATGCCGATGGTTTTCAGTGAGGCATCAAGCAGCCTGGGAAGAATCTCCCAGGCAAATTCCCAATCGAAGAAATTCATGACATGCCTCCCCGCATGCGGCCGCGCGCCAGTCGCCGCTCAAGGGTGCGCATGGAAAAGTTGATGATCTGTGCGAGCACGAAGTACATCACCAGTGCCAGGCCGAAGATTTCTAATGTCATCAGGGTGGCCTGATCAAGCTGGCGAGCCCGGAAGGCCAGATCGGACAGGGTGATCAGGGACACCAGCGAGGTGTTTTTCAGCAGTTCGATCAGCAGGTTGGTACCGGGCGGGATCGCGGCCAGCAATGCCTGCGGCAGGATGACCCGGCGCAAGCGCTGGCCGGCGGTCATGTTCAGCGCCTGGCAGGCCTCGTACTGACCTTCGTGCACCGAGCGAATGGCGCCACGCAGTACCTCGGCACCATAGGAGCCGATGTTCAAGCCGAGTCCGATCACGGCAACATTGAACGCGCTCATGGCGATATTGAACGGCGGCATCGGCAGGACAAAGTACAGCCAGAACAGCTGCACCAGCAGCGAACTGCCGCGGAAGACTTCGATGTAGACGATGGCCAGCCAGCGCAGCGGCTTGATTGGCGACAGTCGGCCCAGAGCGCCGATCAGCGCGGCGACAATTGCCAGCAGGGAGCCGAAAAAGGTGATCTGTACGGTCACCCAGGCCCCTTGCAGCAGGAGGGGGAGGAGTTCGGTCATCTTGGATTTCCAGTGGCCGGCGCGGCAGTAGCCGCTGAGAAGACAAGCGGCTCGCGAAGCTTGGCTGCGTGAGAGCGGTGACAGTCTTGCCAGCCAGCGTCCAGCAACGGGCAAAGGGCAGCAGCCAGCCGGGAGTGGCCATATCGCATGGGTGCGACAGGGTCGGGAGCAGGTCGCGGAGCAATGAAAAGGCTATTCACAGAGGAAAGTCCGGTGCGGCAGCCAGGCTGCCGTACCGGCTCCATTGATCAGGCGCTACACAACTCTTCGGCGGTCTTGTCGGTGATGTTCGAGCGGTCGAAGCCGAAGGGTTCGACGGTCTTCAGATGCTCTTCGCTGCCGAGCCATTTCTTCAGTTCGGCGTTGACTGCGTCACGCAGTGCCTTGTCTTCCGGGCGGAACGCCAGGGCGCCATAACCGGTGTTGGCCGGATCGTCCTTGAAGTTGTCGGTGGCTTCGACCTGATCCCCGGCCTTCTCCGCCAGGCCACGCATGGTCAGCTGGGTACCCACGGCTGCATCGGCGCGGCCGGTGCGCACGGCCTGCAGTTGTGAGGTGGTGTCAGGCACCTGAACGATCTGCGA
>Ga0208645_1001682_pt1 | contig 18870 bp, 36 predicted proteins | sample VirMetDEL_Sep_01_FD_184519 | JGI IMG/M metagenome (GOLD analysis project Ga0208645, IMG submission 184519) | Aqueous microbial communities from the Delaware River and Bay under freshwater to marine salinity gradient to study organic matter... | ecosystem: Environmental > Aquatic > Marine >... | reverse complement strand
TCAGAGAAGCATATCGTAGAGTATATGAGTCATTAGGTACAAAAGAAATTGATAATCTTCTAAGACCTGAAGAAATGCCTATACCTAAAGACCCAGCTATAGAAAATATGGAAGCACTTCAGATGAAATTACCAAAAGCATTTCCTGAACAAGACCACGATGCACACATTCAAGCACATAGAGCATTTATGGCTACAAGAATGGTGCAGATTAATCCAATGGTCTACGCATTATTACAAGGACACGTTTCAGAACACGTAAGTTTAAAAGCACAAGGAGAAGTTGGTGCTACAATTGCAAGTAATCCTCAACTACAACAAATGATGCAAGAGGATCCTAAAACAGCAGAGATTCAAATCAATGCAATGATTGCAAACAGAGTTTCTCAACTAACGATGGAACTAGCACAGTCCGAAGCCCAAGGACAACAAGACCCACTCGTTGCTTTGAAACAAAGAGAGTTAGATTTAAAAGCTTTAGACCTACAAAGAAAAGCACAAGAGAATATGTTAAACTATGAATTGAAAGCTGAAGAGATTGACGAAAGATTAGATCTTGAGAAAATGAAGCTTGAAGATTCTGAAGAGCAACACCAAGAGAGAATGAGAGTTGCTAGAGAAAAACTAGCTGTACAGAAAGCTAAAAATGAAAAGAAAAAATAAAAAATTAAAAATTAAAAAAGCATACTCAGGTGATTTTATGACATCTGAGATGTCTAGCAGTATGTATGAGTCAGGTAGAGCTGCAGCTCAAGCTTTTCAAGATAGCTATCAAGGAGGAGATGGTGGCGGAGCACCAACAACAACTCAAACTACACAAGCAAAAAAAGATACAGGTGCTAAAGGATTTTTTGATACAACAACTACTGCATTAAATTTAATTGGCAAAGGTATATTTGATGTTAGCGGATTAGGTTTAGCTGTTAAAGCTGCAAAAACAGTTGGTCCTAAAGTTAGAGAAGTATTAACACCACAAACAACTAAGAAGACAGCTGATGCAAGATTATCAGGTTCGTTTACAACTACCTACGCTAAGAAACCAGTTATACAACCTTATGTAGGTGGGGACAGTAACGATACACCTATGGTTTTAAAAAAACCTATTTTACCTAAAAAGGAAACAACTACTGAAGAAAAATTTACAGCTCAAAAATTTTTCCCTTTCCGTGCGTACAGGAACGGTGGTGTACCTAGCGGGCCACCACCGAAAAGAGGGCCTAACCCACAAGTGCCGCCGGTTAAATTAAAAAATGGCGGGGTAAAGACTAATAGTAAGAAAAGTGTTAGTATGAGAGGTATAGGTAAAGCTATAAGAGGAACTAAATTTAGTGGAGTATACTAATGGATAAGAAAAGAGCTAGAATTAGAGCAAAAGAATATAAAAGAAAATTAAACGAAGCTACAAAAGACCTTCCTATGTCTAAAGAAGGTTCACCAACTGTAACAGATACAGAAACAGGAGAAGTAACTTACGGAAGACCTAGAAAATTTAATTCAGGTAGTAAGTTAAAAGATTTAATTGGCCCAATAACTGTATCGCCATCGGGCACACAAGAAACTACGGTTGAAGGTAAACTTAAAAGAGATACCAAAGCAGGTAGTGTAGGTGTTGGAACAAAATTTGGAAATATTACTTTAAGTAAATCAAACGTAACTGAAAGTATGCCTGGTTACTCAGATTATAAAACAAAATCAAAAGGTATATCTTACGACAAAAGATTTAATGTTGGAAAAAATTCAACATTAGATGTTGGAGTTAGATCTGGAAAATCAAAATCTTCTTTTGGTGATTCTAAAACTAAAGGTGCAACTGTAACATTTACTAAAACTTTTAAAGATGGTGGTATGTGCCGAGGTATGGGTAAAGCCATTAGAGGTGGGAAATTTACGGGGGTCAAGTAATGATTCCTTGGGGTCTATTAGGTCAAGGTTTAAAATCTGGATTAGAAATCTACAAAAATAAAAAAGCAGCTGATGTTGCAATGTCAGAAGCAAAACTTCTTCACATAGAAAAAATGAAACGTGGAGAAATAGAGTTTAGTGGCAAGATTGCAGAAAATCAAAAAAACGACTGGAAAGACGAATTTGTACTTTTAACAATTTCTTCACCACTGTTTTTGCTTGCATATTCTGTGTTTGCAGAAGATGAAAAGATGCAAGAGAAGATTGATTTATATTTTCAAAAATTACAAGAGATGCCTTGGTGGATAGTTGGCCTTTGGGTTTCAGTAGTCGCAGCAATTTACGGACTTAAGGCTACAGACGTAATAAATATGAATAAAGGAAAATAATGACTAAACTTTGTGCAAGAGGAAAAGCAGCAGCAAAAAGAAAGTTTAAGGTTTATCCTTCAGCTTATGCAAATGCTTATGCTTCTAAAATTTGTGCAGGTAAAATTAAAGACCCGTCAGGCGTGAAAAGAAAAGACTGGGGTCCTAAAAAAATGAAACACGGTAAAATGGTCAAAGCTTATGTAGGTAGAGCAGTTAAGCAACCTACAGAAACTAAAAAAGAATTTGAAATGAGACACGAATATCATACGGCTACAAAAGGTATGGATGAGTATCTTAAAGATTTACTATAATGGCACAAGGATTAAAAAAATGGTTTCAAGAAAAATGGGTAGACATTGGAGCTCCGAAGAAGAATGGGCAGTATCAAGCTTGCGGGAGATCAAACAGCTCAAAGAGAAAATATCCAAAATGCGTACCCCTTGCAAAAGCCACACAGATGAGCGCTTCGCAAAAGGCGAGTGCTGTCAAACGAAAAAGAGCTGCGGGTAACACAGGCCCAACTCCTACATTTGTTAAAACACTAACAAAAAAATACTACGGCGGTTTAATTAAAATATAAAGTCTTGATTTTATATCTATCTTTGTTAAAAGATAGACAATGAAAATCTACCCTCACATTTCCTATACAAATTATGGTAGTTGCCTTGGTTCGGGATACAATGACATTTTAAATAGATACAAGGATGACGAATGGTTAGTTTTTTTAGACCACGATGCTATCTTAACTACTAACGATTGGTACAAACAATTAAAAAAATGTATTGAGAATTATCCTGAAGGTAGATTATTTTCAGCTAGGGTTAATAGAGTTAACACAGTAGAACAACTTGCTGTTGGAGTAGACATACATAATCACGATTATAAATATCACAGAAGAATAGGAAAACATTTATCTGACAAATATTGGGGTAAGTGTACAGATCACTCAGGTCTTAATGAGGCGGGTCATTTTTCAGGACATTTCTTTTGCGTTAATGTAAAAGCTATGAAAGATTGTGGTGGATTTCCTGTAACAGGACACGAATTAATGTGTGATAACTACATTCACATTAAAATATTAGAATCAGGACATAAAGCTTTCATTTGTGATGGAATTTATGTATATCATTGGTATAGATATGACGAACCTGTAGATTACTCAAGACCTGTATTAAAAAAACTAGAAAAAAATTACTTGGAGAAAATAAGATATGAAAAATAAAGTTTATTATGCTGAAGCTGTTTACGGCAAAGAAGAAATTAAAGCAGTTAATGAAGTTTTAAAAAATAACCTAACCTTAATGGATGGGCCAAAAGTAAAAGAATTTGAAAAAAGAATAGCTTGGTGGTTTGGTAAAAAATATGGTGTGATGGTTAATTCAGGATCATCAGCAAACCTACTTGCCTTAAGTTCATTACATTTACCAAAAGGTAAAGAAGTTATTACTCCAGCTTTAACCTTTGCAACAACAGTTGCACCTATCTATCAATGTGGATTAATACCTCATTTTGTAGATGTTGAGCACGCTGAGTTTATTACGAACCCTGAATTGATAGAAAACGCAATTAATAAAAATACAGTAGCAATTATGGTACCAAATTTATTAGGTAACATTGCTGATTGGAAAGCTATTTATAAAATAGCTAAAAAACATAAATTAAAAGTCATAGAAGATTGTGCTGATACACTTGGTTATAAATATTATGCAAGCAGTAATAAAACAACAGGACAATATAATGATTTAGTAACTACAAGTTTTTATGCATCACATATTATAACTGCCGCAGGCTTTGGTGGAATGATTTGTACTAATGATAAAAAACTTTATGATGAATTAAAACTATTTAGAGGTTGGGGTAGGTCATCTGCATTATTTAATGAATCAGAAGAAATAGATAAAAGATTTAATGTTAAAATAGATGGTATAGATTATGATTCTAAATTTATATTTAAAGAAGTAGGATATAATTTTTTACCTTCAGAAATATCAGCTGCTTTTGGTTTAGAGCAACTTAAAAAATTAGAAAAGTTTACAAAGACAAGACAGAAAAACTTTGAGTGCTTAGAAGACTTCTTTAGACCTTATGTTGATTATGCTTGGTTTGATGGAGTTGGTTGTAAAAAAAATGCAGATACACCTATGTTATCTTATCCATTAGTTTTAGGTGGCAAAGCACCTTTTACTAGAAAAGAATTACAAACACACTTTGAAAAAAATGGTGTGCAAGCTAGAACTATTTTTACGGGAAACATAACAAGACAACCTGTTATGAAAGGTAAAAAATATAAAGGTTCAGGACATTATCCTGAAGCAGACCACGTAATGCAAAGTGGTATGTTAATCGGTGCTCACCAAGGAATGACAAAAGATCAAGTAAATTATATTAAAAAGGTATTTACTGATTTTAGTAAGAAGTTTAAAAAATGATAGATCCGTTTTCAGCAGATAAAGTAAAACAGATTATTAATAAAGAAATAGCTAACACCAAGGAACATATTTGCTATGGTGTTGATTCGATAGACAAATTGATGTATGCTAGGGGCAGACTCAGTGCACTAGAAGCACTGCTTCAGGATATTAGAAACCTGCAAAAGGAGGATATAGATGGTACAATTGATAAACCCTAAAATACCAATCATCGAAAAAAAAGATGATAAAAGTATAGAGGACAATTCAAAAATTCCGACAGATCCAAAAGGCATTAAAGAATATCTTGAAATTATACCTGACCCAGTAGGGTACCGAATGTTAGTTAGACCGTGGAGCGGTAATAAAAAAACTAAAGGTGGTATCTACTTGTCAGATGAAACCCAAGACAAAATTGCAATGACAACAGTTGTTGGACTTGTAGTTAAAATGGGAGATCTCTGTTATAAAGACAAAGATAAATTTCCTTCAGGGCCTTGGTGCCAAGAAGGTGAATTTGTAATCTATGGACGATATTCAGGATCAAGATTTCAAACTAAATACGGTGAACACCGTATCCTTAATGACGACGAGATAATCGGAAAGATAAAAGCGCCAGAAAATATTCTTCATTTATTTTAAAAGGAGGATAACATGGCAGAGATCCAAGAGGAGAAAAAGAAATCTCCAGACGTAGAGCTTGATACTGATGGTATTGAAGAACAGAATATCGAAGTAGTAGAGCAAGAAAAAAAATCCGATAAGTCAGATTTAAATCTTGGCGAAGTCGATTTAGGTTACACTGACCACTCTAAACAAGAGAAGGAAGAAGAATCTAAAAAACCTAGTTATGAAGTTGTAGAGGAGCCTGCAGAGGAACCTAAGCAACCCATAAAAAAACAACCTATTGAAAAGCCAAAAGAAAAATTGGATGATTTAGGTAATGTTTCTGAAAATGTCCAAAAGAGAATGGACAAGATGACAAGAAGGTATAGAGAAGCAGAAAGAAGAGAAAGAGCTGCTTTAGAATACGCTAAAGGTCTTCAGAAAAAATACGAATCTACTATCAAGAAGTTTAATTCTACAGATGAAAGTTATCTAAAAGAATTAGACGCAAGAGTTGATGCTCAAAGAGAACAAACTAAAATTGTTCTTAAAGATGCCATCGAAAAGAATGATGTAGATAAGATTATGGAAGCTAACGATAAGTTAACTCAATTAGCTGTAGAAAAAGAAAAAGCTAGATTAGAGTTAGCTCATAGAGCTGAAATAAAAAAACAAGAAGAAGAAGAAGCTAAACAACAAACACAAACAAGTAACGTTGATAGCAAACCTCAAGCGGATACTTTATCTCAAAATCAACCACAAATTACGCCAAAAGCTAAGAAATGGGCCGAGGATAATAAGTGGTTTGGTGAAGATGAAGTAATGACAAATGCTGCAATTACTATCCATAACAACTTGGCCGCCGAAGGTCTTGAAGTTGATAGTGATGAGTATTATAATGAAGTCAATGCAAGATTAAGGAAGTATTTTCCTAGTAGTTTTGCATCTGAAAACGACGAGCCAAAAAATGAGCAAAAGAAACCCGTCCAAACTGTTGCTTCTGCTGGTCGTAAACAACAAGGACGCCGAACTGTGAGACTCACCAAATCACAGGTAGCTATCGCTAAAAGATTAGGGGTGCCACTAGAGGAATACGCTAGATTCGTGAAGGAGGATATATAATATGGATACAATAAAAAGAACTTCACGCGAGGCAGAACTTAGAAAAGAGCAAGAAGCTCCTAAAGTCTGGACTCCACCATCCAGTTTGGATGCACCACCTGCGCCGAAAGGTTACGTCCACCGTTGGATAAGAGTAACCGTTCAGGGTTTTGAAGATACATCGAATGTATCGAAGAAACTTAGAGAAGGTTGGGAATTTGTAAAAATGGAACAGGTTCAAAATGAAATCGGTTCTAACAAATACCCTTACCACACTGAAGGCAAATATCAGGGGTTAATCGGGATTGGAGGCCTTGTGTTGGCAAGGATACCGGAAGAGATATTGAAGCAAAGGCACGCCTACTTTAGTAGAATTACTAAAGACAGGATTGAAGCCGTTGACAGAGAGCTCATGAAGGAACAACACCCGGATATGCCTATCAATATTGATAGACAGTCCAGAGTGACCTTTGGTGGTAGTCGCAAGAAATAATTTTTTTGCAATTGCTACAGGGTCTTAAAATATAAACACTGTTAATAAGGAGACAAAAATAACATGGCAAACGTAAGTGAAAAGTTTGGTCTAAGACCATACAGAAAACTAGACGGTACACCATTAGTTGGCGCTCAAAACAGATACACAGTTAAGAGCAGTTATGCTACAGCAATTTACCAAGGTGATTTGGTTATCCCAACATCAACTGGTAACATTGAAAGAGCAACTGCAAATGACAGTGCTGCTGTTGTGGGTGTTTTTAACGGATGTTTTTATACAGATCCAACTACTCAGAAACCTACATACAAGAACTACTACCCTGGTGGAGTAGCAGCAAGCGACATTACAGCGTTTGTTGTTGATGATCCAGATGCAGTATTCTTAATGGATGCAGATTCTGCGTTTACAAGAGCAAGTCTATATAAGAACTACTCTGTTACAAATACAACAGGTGTAACACAAACGGGTATATCAAAAGTACAACTAGATGTTAGCGTATCAGGTACTGCAACTACTTTCGCTGTTCAAGCGATCGATATTTCGCAAGATCCAGATAATTCTGACACAACAGTTGACAATGCGAATATTCTCGTAAGAATCAACAATCACTTCTACAGAAGTGGTACAGGCTTAGCATAAGGAGAATAGACTATGGCAATATCACGATCACAGCTAGTTAAAGAACTAGAGCCAGGTTTGAACGCCTTGTTCGGCTTGGAATATAACAGATATGAAAATCAGCATGCTGAAATTTTCATGTCAGAAGCATCTGACAGAGCTTTTGAAGAAGAAGTAATGTTAAGCGGTTTTGCTTCAGCACCAACTAAACAAGAGGGTGCGGGAGTCGTGTTCGATCAAGCAGGTGAAACTTTCACAGCTAGATACTCACACGAAACAATCGCGTTAGCATTTGCTATCACTGAAGAAGCAATCGAAGATAACCTATACGATAGACTTGCTGCTAGATACACTAGAGCATTAGCAAGATCTATGGCAAACACGAAGCAAGTTAAAGCTGCGAACATTTTAAATAATGCGCAAGTTACAACTGCTACAGGTGGTGACGGTGAATCCCTAATCGGAAACGCTCACCCACTTGCAACAGGCGGAACGTTCTCAAACGTTTTAGCAACTGCTGCAGACCTTAACGAAACTTCGTTAGAGCAATCATTGATCGACATCGCAGGATTCGTTGATGAAAGAGGTTTAAAAATCGCTGCTCAAGGTATTAAAATGATAATTCCAAAAGAATTACAATTTACTGCTGAGAGATTGATGAAAACACCTCAAAGAGTCGGCACTGCAGATAACGACATCAATGCTATTGTATCTATGGGAATGATCCCTCAAGGTTACAGAGTTAATAACTTTTTAACTGACACAGATTCATTCTTCATCTTAACTGATGTACCTAATGGACTTAAACATTTCGTTAGATCACCAGTTAAAACTGCAATAGAAGGTGACTTCGATACTGGTAACGTTAGATTTAAAGCTAGAGAAAGATACAGCTTCGGTTGGTCTGACCCTAGATGTATATTTGGTAACGGAAACTTACCAACTTCATAATACTAACTACGAGTATTAAATTTAAGGGCGGTCTTTATGGCCGCCCTTTTTTTATGTATAATACAAATACCTAGATTAACAATTTTGCAAACTGACTAGGCAGACGGTATAGAGATTGCAAAATATAACCGCTATACAGGAGAAAATATGGCACAAACAACTTTTAAAGGTCCAGTAACATCCATTAATGGATTTATAGGTGGACCAAATCCAAACGCATCTGACACACAACAAGGTGGAACAACTGCTTGGAGTTATTCAAGCACGTCAGTAGTGCAAAACGCAACTACAGGTGAAACTTTAAGTGCAGTAGGAAATACGGCTGTAATGATTTATGTATCTAATGGTATCGCAGGATCACCAGGATATGCATTTTCAAATGGAACTACTTGGAAGCGAATGAATGCTCCAACTACTGACATTGCTACATCGTAATAATTAATTAGTGGCTCCTTCGGGAGCCACGAACTAAGGAGAATATAAAATGGGCTTTAAAGCTGACATACAAGCAACAAGAGCAACACAAGCATCTACAAATGCTGTAGTTGCACAACCTATTAGACTTAAGGGTATTATTGCTGCTAATGCTAGTGCAAGTTCAGGTCTTGTAGTTATGACTACAACTTCTAAAACAGGTGCAAATTTACTTACCGTAGATGTTCCTGCAGGAGATGTAGTTAACTTTTCACTACCTGAAGATGGAATCTTATTCCCACAAGGAATATTTATTTCTACTATGACTAACGTTGCGGCTGTAACTGTACTTACAGATAAATACAGTGGACCTGAATTAGTAGGACAGAATGGATAATACTCATGAACGAGTATTATGCTGACATACTAGGTTTTTCTAAAGGAGGCATGCCTCCTAGAAATAAAAAGAATTTCCGTTCCACAAAAAGTGGAGCGGGAATGACTCAAGCTGGGGTAAAAGCTTATAGAAGAATGAACCCTGGCTCTAAGTTAAGCACTGCTGTTACAGAAAAGAATCCGGGTAAGAAAAGGGCAGCGAGACGTAAATCATTCTGTGCTAGAAGCGCAGGCCAAATGAAGATGTTTCCAAAAGCTGCAAGAGATCCTAATTCTAGACTAAGACAAGCAAGAAGACGATGGAGATGTAGATGATAAAATGCGTTTGTGGACACCCGTGTCATTGTAAGGGTAAAGGTAAATACCTTAACTCTGCTACTTGTATTGGTTATGGCTGCGATTGCAAAAATTGTCTGCACGTAACAATTAACGTAGAGGATACTATGAGCTGGATTAAAAAAAAGTGGCAGAAGTTTATAGATTGGTTTTTCAAAGGTTTCTATAAATAGTTATGTCCAAGATTACTGAAGAGACGGCAGTAAAGACCGATTTAAAAACGATCGGGATGATAATTGCTGGTGCAGGTTTTGCAGTCTATATGTATATTGGTATGACTAATACCATCAATACATTAGAGACAAGACTTCAGTTAATGGAAGCAGATTTACTAAAGAAGGCAGATCAAGTACCTGTTGACAAAGAACAATTTTTTTTGTTAGAGGCCCTGGCAGAGGACACTGAAAAACAACAAAAAATACTAGAAGAAAATCTGCACGTTAAAGTTATGCTTATGCAAGCAGAAAAAGAAATTGAAAAGTTAAAAAAAGATGTTGAAAAGCTTAAAGACGCAACAAGAGATATTCAATTTAGTAATGGGAATGGAAACGGGCATTAATGCAGGTACCTTTCAAGAGTATGATTATACTTGCGAAGATGCAGAATGTGAATGGAAACAAGTAACTGAATATTGGAGAATGTAATGGCTGATAGAGATAAAATAAATAAATTTAAAATGACTCAGTACGCACAAGAAAAAATGGAGTCTAATAAACAAAAAGAATTTTTTCAAATGCTTCGTAAGGAAGTAGAGATAGGGGCTAATGGCACATCTAAATATATGATTAAAAAAGGCCCAAACAAAGGTAGATTTGTATGATAGAAACAGTTGTAGTATTAATGTTCTTTGTTAATGATAAGTTGATGGAAAACAGAATACAGGATTCCTTATCTGAATGTTTAAAACATAAAAGATTACTAACTCGTAATATGAGTATGACTAATAAAAGCATTCAGTGCATAGAGACAGAAGCAGAAATTGAAATCAATGTAGATGGAAGCAAGACTATTAAAAAATTAATAATGAAAAAATGAGATACTTAATCGTATTTTTAATGTTAGCTATCATCTATGTAAGTATCACAGGTTGTACTAAAAATAGCGACAAGTATAGACTAAAAGGATTCTTTACTGTAAAAATACAGAATGAAGAATAGTCTTTTAGTACATAAACATTTAATCATCAGAGCAGAAGCTGTAAAGCCTCCTATGGATGAAGAAGTTTTATCTAATTGGCTAAGAGATTTCATTGATTCTATTAATATGAAAGTATTAATGGGTCCTTATGTTAAATACCATAATGTACCTGGAAACCGCGGAATTACAGGTGCAGCTATTATTGAAACTTCCCATATTGTTATGCATGTATGGGATGAGCCACATCCTGCCTTAATGCAATTTGATGTTTACTCTTGTGGTGAATTCGATCCTGAAACAATTTGTAAAAAAATAAAAGAAGATTACGAAATAACAAAAATAGAATATAAATTTTTAAATAGAGAAACAGGTCTTGTAGATATTTCAGGTGGCCTCTTGAAATACAATCATAAATAATTATATAATGTTGCGGGTGCACAATAATGTGGCCTAATTAAACTTGCTTAAATAAGGAGGATAATATGACAGCACTAGATTTAATCAATAAATTTAATAAAGACGTTTGGAATCATTCAGACAGAATGTTTGGTGATGCATTTGACTCTATCTTTGATAGTTGGTCAAAAGCCCAATCGTTTCCATTTTACAATGTAGTAAAATATGGAAAAGGTGAATACGGTCTTGAATTAGGTTTAGCAGGATTCAATAAGAAGAATGTTAAAGTTCAATACAAAGATGGTATTCTAACTGTTTCAGGACAAGTAGAAGATAAAGAAAAAGACTACATTGAAAAAGGTTTAGCAGCTAGAAAATTCTTTAAACAATTTTCTCTACATCAAGATGTTGTAGTAAATGACGCTAAAATGGAAGATGGCGTTTTAACTGTTAAGTTAGGCGTTAATGAACCAGAAGAAATTAAGCCTTTAGATATAGAGGTTAAATAACCTTTAACGATAGGGCAAGTAATGATATACTTGCCCTATTGATTTATGAAACTTACAGCTAACATAAGCTTAGACGAGCTTATTAAAAGTCAAGTTGCCGAACGTAAAGGCATTAATAACAATCCATCACCAATGCAAATAGAAAATTTAAAAGCATTGGCCGTGAATATTTTACAACCAATCCGTAGTCATTTCGACAGGCCTCTTATTATTAGTTCTGGATTTCGTTGTGCAGAATTATGTATTGAGATAGGATCAAAAATTACCAGTGAACATTGTGCAGATAATAAATCAGCAGCAGCTGATTTTGAGATTCCAGGAATAGATAATAAGGAATTAGCACAATGGATTAGGGATAACCTTATTTGGAATCAGCTTATCCTTGAGTTCTATAAAGAAGGAGAACCATCATCAGGGTGGGTTCATTGCAGTTATTCAACAGATTTAAATAAAAAAGAATCCTTGATTGCTTATCGAGAGGATGGTAAAACTAAATATAAACCTTGGAGATAATATGGCAATTGGAAGATCACAAATGACTAAACAAGTAGAAGGGCAACTTAGAGGTGCTAGAAAGAAGAAAGCACCTAAAGGTTATCATTATATGCCTAATGGCAGATTAATGAAAGATTCTGCTCATGCAAAAAAGAAACAAAATAGCAAAAGATCTAGGGTCTAGAAAATACCACTCTAAAGTGGTACAATCAAAGAAGTTGTACAACCGCAAAAAGGAGAAACTTAACTCTCTCATAGCCGCGGCTCAAAAAGATTATGAACAAAAAGTATAAAAAATATCCTGGTATGAAGATGATTAAACGAGCCACAGGTTCGTCTAAAGTAGAATCAACTATGTACAAAGCAGGACAAAAAATGAGAAATATTTTAGATAAAGGTTTATTATCATTTATTAAAAAACCATCACTTCCAAAAGGAATGGAACAATCTGCTTCTAAACCTTCTGCTATTGCAAATCAAAAACCTGCAAAGCCAACTAGAACAGTAAAACTTTCTTCTAAAGCACCTTTTGTAATTCCTTCAGGCCCAGCAACAAAAGCTAAACAAGCTGGAGACATATTTAAAAAAATTGCTTCATCAAAAGTTGCTAAGGTTGCTAAAGTTGCCAGAATGGCAACACCGGTCGGAGCAGCTTTAACAATTGCTTCAGGATTAGGTACTTATGAAAAAGGTAAGAGCCCACAAGAGTTAGCTAAGAAAGCTTCAGAAAAAGGAAAAGAATATAAAGTTGCTGATGAGTTTACAGTTGTTGGTTCAGAAGGAACTAAGAAAGTAAAAATGAAATCAAAAGGTGGAATGATAATTGGAAAACAAGCTGACTATATAAAGGATTTAATTTAAGGAGATTAGTATGCCACTAAATAAAAAAGGTGAAAAGATAATGGAAAAAATGAAAGAAGAATACGGAAACAAAAAAGGTGAATCCGTGTTTTATGCAATGGAGAATTCAGGAAAATTAAAAGGTGTTAAAAAAGCTAAAAAAGGTATGATGACTAATTTAAAACCTGTTCCAGCTGGAAAAGAAAAATCATTAGGCAAGTTACCGCCAGAAGTAAGAAACAGAATGGGTTATGCTAAATATGGTAAGATGATGAAAAAATCTATGGGCGGTGATGCTAAAAAAGGTTACGGTCAAGCTAGAACATCAGGTATGGGATTACAAGATGAATCTTTGGTTCCAGGTAAAGGTTACGAATACATTAAAGATTTAATTTAATGAACTATGGCTACATCAGGTACAACATCCTTCGATTTAAACATCGATGATATCATTGAAGAAGCATACGAGAGATGCGGGATACGTACTAATAGTGGCTATGATCTAAGATCAGCTAGAAGAAGTTTAAATTTATTATTTTCTGAATGGGGCAACAGAGGCGTGCATCTTTGGAAGGTAGCCTTGCAAGAACAAGTACTAAGCTCAGGTACAGCTACTTATAATGCACCAACAGGATGTAGCGATATTTTAGAAGCTTATATCTCAACAGGCACAGGTATTGGACCAAGCATCACGGATGTAAGTCTAACTAAAATAGATAGATCAGCTTACGCAGGTTTACCTAACAAAGGTTCAACAGGACAACCTTCACAATATTATGTGAACAGACAAACAACACCTACTATTACTTTATACTTAACACCTGATGCAGTAACTTATACTTATGTAAAATATTATTACATTGGTAGAATAGAAGATGCAGGCGCTTATACAAATCAAGCTGATATAGTTTATAGATTCTTACCTTGTATGTGTTCAGGTTTAGCTTATTATTTATCTATGAAAAAAGCACCAGCAAGAACACAAGAATTAAGATTAATTTACGAAGACGAATTACAAAGAGCATTAACTGAAGATGGTCAAAGAACTTCAGTTTATATTTCACCACAAACATTTTATGGAGATGGAGTATAATGGCATACGCAAGTGGAAAACGATCACAAGCAATATCTGATAGATCAGGACAAGCATTTCCTTACACAGAAATGGTAAAAGAATGGAATGGTTCTTTAGTACACATATCTGAATTTGAAGCAAAACATCCACAACTTGATCCGCCGTATCACAAGCCTGATGCGATTGCTTTACAAAATACTAGATCACAAAAATTTCAACAACCAACTAATATAAATGGTGTGTTGGCTGATTCAGGTGGAATTACAGTAGGTGTAGCTAATCTAACACTTCCAGGTGAATTTGCTTTTTTATCTAATGGTATGCAACCGGATAATGGATCAGAACAAAATAGAAGAAGACAATTATTAATGGGAATAAATAACGTAACTATAGTAATAACATAATGGCAATTACATATTCAAATTTTTTAACACAAGTAAGAAACTACACGGAGGTAGATAGTTCAGTATTAACTGATAGTATCTTAGATCAGTTTATTAGAAATACTGAATTAGATATAGCAGGTAAAGTGGATTACGATGATTTAAGAAAGTATTCTACTTCTACATTTACAGCTAGTAATAGATATGTTTCATTACCTGCTGATTGTTTAATTTTAAGATCAGTACAAAGTATTAATGGATCTACTAGAACTTTTTTAGAAAAAAGAGACACAAGTTTTATATCTGAATACAATAGTTCAGGTGCAACAGGAGAACCGAAATATTGGGCTAATTGGGATGATTTCACTTTAGCTGTAGCTCCAACTCCAGATAGCACATATACAATTCAAATTAATTTTATTAAAGATCCACCTCATTTTAACTCAACTACAAATACGTTTTTATCGACGTATCAAGAAGCTTTGTTATTGTATGGTGTTTTAGTAGAAGCTTTTTCATACCTAAAAGGACCTACAGATCTTTACAACTTATACAGACAAAGGTATGATGAAGCTATGCAATCTTTTGCTATTCAACAGATGGGCAGAAGAAGAAGAGCAGAATTTGACGATGGTGTACCTAGACTTAAGGTCGAATCACCATCACCATAATATTAATATTAAGGAGACATTAAAATGGCAATAACAACAAACGCAATTGCAAATTCTTTTAAAAAAGAATTATTAGAAGGTAAGCACGACTTTACCGCTTCAACAGGAAGCGTGTTTAAGTTAGCTATGTATACTTCTGCGGCAACTTTAGGAAAATCTACAACTTCATACACAACTGGATCTGAAACATCTTCACCTGCAGGTTACACTGCTGGAGGAAAGGCACTAGTTAATGGTGGAACTTCAGTTGCATCAGACGTTGCAATCGTAGATTTTTCAAATTTATCTTTTACTAACGTAACTTTAACTGCTAGAGGTGCGTTGATCTATAATACATCAAACTCAAACACAGCGGTTGCTGTACTAGACTTTGGTGGAGATAAAACAGCTACAAGCGGAACATTTACAATTCAATTCCCAGCTTTCACAACCTCTGCAGCTATTCTAAGAATAAGCTAAGAGGTGTTTAATGGCAGCATCATCCTGGGGTTCAAATAATTGGGGCGAACAAGCCTGGGGTGATAATGCCGTAGTAGTAGGCTTCGATACTTGGGGCAATTCTGCTTGGGGCGAAGGTAATTGGGGTGAAGGTGCGAATACACCAACACTATCTTCAAACGTAGGATCAGTTAACATATCAATTGGTGTTGCAGCAAATGTAACAGGCCAATCATTAAATTCAGCAATAGGTTCAGTAACTACATCTGCAAATGCAGACGTAAATGTTAATGGCAATGTATTAACTTCTAATATTGGTCAAATAGATTTTGATGCAGATTCGATAGCTACACTAACTGGTATTGCATTAACTTCAACTATTGGTGCGGTAGACTTAGATGCAGATGGTAACATAACTATCAACGCTACTGAGAATGCATTAAATACTGGTATAGGCCAAGTTTCAGAATCAATAGAAGTAGGACCTGTAGTAACAACGGCTGGTTTATTAAGTACAGCAATTAATTCAGTCGCAATTACAGCTGATGCTAATGTTACAGAAACAGGATTAAGTTTAACTTCAAATATTGGTGATGAAACAGTTGATTTAAATACACCTGTTGATATTACAGGTATTTCACTAACTTCTAATTTAGGCTCAATAAGCATAACAGGTGATGCTAATTTAACATTAACTGGACAAGCACTTACTTCAGCAATAGGTACTGTTGATGCGGTAGTCGTGGCAGAAGTTACAGGTATTGCAATGACTTCAGCAATAGGCTCAGTAACTACAGTAGCTAATGCAAATGTTACAGTTTCGGGCCAATCATTGACACTAAGTCTAGGTGCCGATAAAATACAAGCATGGCAGGAAGTTGATCCAAATGTCACAAACACTTGGACAGAAATATCAACGGGAGCATCAAATGTTTGGACTGAAGTTGATATAGCAGCTTAATAATGATAATATAGCACAAAGGATTTATATGGCATCAAGTTATTCTACAGACCTTAAACTCGAACTAATGGTAACGGGTGAAAACTCGGGAACGTGGGGCGATAAAACAAATACCAACTTAAATTTATTACAACAAGCGATTGCAGGATACCAAGCTGTATCATTAACATCAACAAATACATCTTTGTTAATGACGGATGCAACTATATCAAATGCAAGAAATGCAGTTTTAAAATTTACAGGAACTCTATCTGCAAATTCACAAGTTACTATTCCAAATGGAATTGAAAAAACTTATATCTTAAATAATGGAACAAGTGGTGCATACACTTTAGCTTTCAAAACAAGTTCAGGAACAGGTGTTACTTTTGCTACTACTGATAAAGGTTCAAAATTAGTTTATTCGGATGGTACAAATGTAAATGAAGTACCACTAGGAACACCAGGTGGTTCTAATACTCAAGTACAATTCAACAGCTCAGATACTTTTGCAGGTACATCTAATTTAGTTTGGGATGGATCAAATTTAAAAATTGGTGCACAAGGTGATCTAAGATTATCAGATAGTACAGGTGGAGAATACGTAGGATTACAAGCACCTGCTACTGTTACAACTAACGTAGTATTTACATTACCAGGTGCAGACGGCACAGCAGATCAAGTTATTAAAACAGACGGTAGTGGTAACTTAACTTTCACAGATGTTTCAGGTGGAACATCATGGCAAGCAGTTAAAACGACTACGTTTACAGCTGTAGCAGGTGAAGGATATTTTGTAGATACATCGAGTGGATCCTACACGGCAACTTTACCAGCAACTCCAACTTTAGGAGATGAAGTAACATTTGTTGACTACGCAGGAACGTTTGATACTAACAATCTAACTGTAGGTAGAAACTCTGAAAACATTCAAGGTTCTGCTGCAGACTTAACTGTATCTGTAGAAAGAGCTGGTTTAACTTTAGTATATTCAGGAGCTACTCAAGGTTGGTTATTAAAGGATAAATAATCAATGGCTACTTATAAAGGTATACAAGGTTTTACAATTCAAAACCTTTCAGCTGACCCCAGCAACCCGATTGAAGGACAAGTTTGGTATAATTCTACTTCTAATGTTTGGAAGGTAGAAGAAGCTACAACAGCAGGAACTTGGGCAAGTGCTCCATCATTAAATTCAAGTCACAATTATTCTCAAGGAATAGGAGCAACTACATCTGATGGTCAATTAGCAGGTGGTGCTCCATTAGGGTCTACTGCTAATGAACTTTGGGACGGAAGTACTTGGACAACTTCTACAAGTATTCCAGCCGCAAATCGTACTTGGGGAGGAAGTACACAAGGTTCTTCAACAGCTTCTTTTTATGTAGGAGGGCTCGCGCCTGGTGCTTCAAATCAAACAACAAATTGGGATGGTTCTACGTGGACATCAAGTGGTAATTATCCTTTAAACGCTTGGGATCTTAGAGCTGCAGGAACACAAACAGCAGGTTTAGCTGTTGGTGGTATCGATTCATCTGTTCCAGCTGTAACAAATGTTACTAATTTATATAATGGATCAACTTGGACTTCTGCTCCTAACTGGCCTATCTCAAAAAGAAATCATATTGCATTTGGAACTCAAACAGCAACATTAGCTGGAACTGGAGAAAGTCCTCAAGTTAATACTTTTGCTTCTTTTAATGGTTCTACTTGGGCATCAGAAGCAAATTATCCAGTCCCTTTACAAGCAGGAGCTGGTTCAGGAGTTGAATCAGCAGGAATTGTAACAGGAGGTTATGATACAGCACCCCTAGCAGCAACAAATACTTATGATGGTACTGCTTGGGCTGCACAAGGAAATTTAGGAACAGCTAGAGCATCTCTTTCTTCTATTGGAAGTGTATCAGGTGCAAAAGCTATGTCTGGAGTTGGAGCAATAACTAGTGTGGAAGATTATACAGGTCCAGGAGCATTAGTAACAAAAACAATTACAGTAAGTTAACAGGAGGAAAATATGACAACAAAAACATACATCGTAGCTGAGAACTGGGGAAAGGGATTTATTGAACATAGCGAATCTGCTAAGTTTACAATCTCTGGATTACCTGGTAATGTTTGGCAAGTACCAGCACATAACAAAGATGCAAATCTTTGGATTGCAAAAGTTTTAGGTACTGTTAAAACGAAAGCTGAAGCTCAAGCGATTGTTGATGCAGAAGTACAAGCGGCACAAGCTGCTTGGGACGCTTTACCTGCAGAACAACAAGCTATGAGAGACAGACCAGCTGACATAACATTGGAGGAGTAAAATGGCATATAAATATTGCGTAGCAACTAACTGGGGTAAAGATTTCTTTACTGCAAGAGAGCGAATGAACTTTGAATTAT
>Ga0208645_1001669_pt1 | contig 18985 bp, 28 predicted proteins | sample VirMetDEL_Sep_01_FD_184519 | JGI IMG/M metagenome (GOLD analysis project Ga0208645, IMG submission 184519) | Aqueous microbial communities from the Delaware River and Bay under freshwater to marine salinity gradient to study organic matter... | ecosystem: Environmental > Aquatic > Marine >... | reverse complement strand
CATCTGTTTTATCAAAACGACGATTTAATTCATTGTTGGCTCCACGAAGTTCATCTAAATCAGCACCTGTTCTTTTGCTTGGATCAATTTTTTGAATACGATTAACAGTTTGTTCTAGGTCTTGATCAGTAAACCTATAGAATTTATCTTTTGTTTTGCCTCTTCGAGCCATTGCTAAAAGTTTATCTTGTTGATCGTTATAATCAACATCCCTATATTGCCCAACCCTTACGCCAGTACTTGCATCTGTTAGTTCACCACTTTCACCCGAAAAACGAACATCTCCAGCTGCATCAACTTCACCTCCGCGAAGAGCACGTCCTTGCATATTAGATTCAATTCCAGGTCCACTGCCCGTCATAACACCTTCGATTGTTTCGTATGCACGTCTTTGATCTTCAGGAGTGAGAAATTCTCTGCGTTGGCGAACATTGTCTATCTCTTCAAATCCAGGTAATACTGAAGGAATTCCAGCTGAAGATTCACCTCTAATTTCATCTAAAATGCGATTGCCTTCTGTTTGAAGAGCTTTAGCCCTAGCAATGCGATCTTTTACCTGCTCTAGTTGTGCAGCATTTTCCCTCGAGTAATCAAAATCAGTATCAATTTCTTTTGCGCGAAGATAACGTTGAGCTTCTTTTGCTTGACTATCAAGAAACTCATCAGGGTCAACAAGAGGCCTATACGCAGGATCGTCAACAGTAAGACTTCTCTTTACTTGAAATTCTTGTTCAGAAGTTAAAGGCCCAGCTATAACATCTTTCGTTGATTTGGAAGCTGAAGCAACACCCTGTTGGTTAAGGCCGCGCAACAAAAGATCATATTCAGATGGGCGATCCATCCAGGAATTAGGGTTAGTTGGGCGGTCAGTTTGAGTAAATGCAGGAACATCTTCAGTGACTGAAACAGCAGCATTGGCTGCTTCAACAGGAGATGCGCCACGTTGCTCTAATCCATCTTGGACTAGCTCAAACTCAGCTAAGTTTTCACCTGGATCACGTTGGACTGTACGTGAGACACGCATTGCCTCTTGATCAGCAGCAGTATCAATAGCTTCCAAGGATTGAGCAGCAACTTGCCCCTCAGCCATCTGTTGCTTTTGAACACTAGTAACAGATGCGCCCTCCACTAATTGTTCGGAAGCATTCGCATCAACATATTGATTTTTAACTAAGTACTCATTTGCAAAATTATTTTCAGCTGCCTCACGCTTTACTTGCTCAGCTTGCTTGCTAAATGATAAAAAATCACCATCTCCTTCTGGTGGTTGCATGCGAGCCTGCATTACAGCTTCTTGTTCATCAGCAATTAAATTAAATAAATCATTTTTGTTTCGATCAATGCCTTGAACATTTCCAAGACTTGCTCTACGTCGATTAATGCCTTGAACATTTCCAATACTTTCTCTTACAGGTCCAGCAGCTTGAGCTACTTCAGATGCAAGAGGAAGTTTTACGCCAGTTTGCAATGAACCTGTACGTTTTTGTAATTCAGATGCAGCAATACGTGCATTTTGTTCAACTTCTTGTCTACGCGTAGGTTTTTGCGATGTTTGTGCCGTTTCTGCACCAAAACCACGACCACGCATCAAACGACGGCCACCAAGAAACGTACCATAAGCAGCACCTAAGCCGAGAGCAGTTTTACCCACAGCATCCAGGAATTGATTTCCTTGCTCAGGTGGTTGTTGCAAGTTTTGCTCTTGTGCGGCCCTAAATCCTGCCTCGTAAGATGCGCGATCCATTTATATTCAAATTTATTCGTATCTACATTCTAAACGTAGAAGTACTTCAGTTATATTAAAGAAACGACCGATATTATCCAGATGAATATCGAAGATAAACAAAAAAGAGTTAAAGGATTAGAAGCAATTAAAGATCGTGCGCTAATTATGGCCCGTGAAGGGGTAGATTCCCTTGGCGTTCGTGATTTTATTACGGAAGCAAAAACAGAATTAGCCTACGAACTTCCTGATGAGGACGCATTTCGTAAAGCAGTAGCCGCCACCCAGCGATATCAAAAAAATAAAGGCTGATTATAAAGAAAATCTATAATTTATAGCCCCAATTTTAGTAATTGGGGTATTTTTTTGCCTAAAAACCGGGTTAAGACCCGGTTAATAAGTATATTTACCCAAAAAAGGGCCTTATATACACCCAATTTGGGGAAAAAATTTTCCTGACGCTTCTCCCACCGCCCGGTCGACGTCGATTACGTGTAGAAAAAAAAAGGATGGGCGGGTGTGGGTATGAAGGGAGGGTGAGAATCCGAGGGAAAGGAGGAAGAAGGGCGGGAGAAAGGGAACGAAGTCAGTTCAGAGTAGCGGCAACGTAACTTACCTGCTTCGTTTCCAGGGAATCCAGCAATCATCTGCTGCGTTTTCCACATTTCCACAGGAATCCTGGGGAATTCGCGCTCGCGATCTCACTCGCCGCCGAAGAAGGGGGATTTGCACAAGTGTACTGTAACTAACTGTCGCTCAAATCCCTTGGTATCACTGCGTTCTTGGCATTCAGCTCTGCTGAAGTAAGTCCAAGTCCATGTACACAATTGTAACCGGAGTTAATCCAATGAACACAAAGACTACTTATCAGCAACTGCGTGAGTACTTCACCGAACAAGAGTTGGATGACGCTGCAGTCATTGCACGTCACTCCCAACATCACTTCCCTGGTAGCACCTACGCCGAGATCTTTATCGAGATCTTGGTACAGATGCGTCTCCATCCGACAGCTAGCTGATCCGTCAAAGCGGGTCTCCAGGTGCAAACCCTGGAGCAGTTATTACCCCCAGCGGAGATGGGTACCGCACACGCAGGAGTTACCTGTGAACCTTCGTACTCTCGCCGTCGTCGCTCTTATCGCAGGTGGTGCGACCGGCATCGTACAGCTCGGTATCAACCAGCTTGATACTGCTACTGCACAACAGTGCAGAACTAACGATTGGCCTGCTGATAAACACGCCATTCACATGGATTTCTGTAACACCTACGGATATCCAACCAACTGATCCGTTAAAGCGGGTCCAGGGGTGCGAACCCCCTGGCAGTTATTACCACCCACTGAGGGTGGTTACTACAGGACCATGAGCTGCGCTATTGAAGCAAAGGATGCCATCTACTTCTTCGTTACAGAAGAAGAGGGTGGCATGGTGCAAGTAACCAAGTACATCCGTAAAGGATGTAAGGGTTACGACCAGGGAACGAAAGTTTCTAAACAGTTTGCACGTACTTGGTACAAGCAACTGTGCAACGCCTGATGGTGTAGGAGGGGTTCGATTCCCCTCCCAGGCATTGCCACCCACTGAGGGTGGTACTTAATCAACATGGATCGCATTATGGATCGCATTCCAGTTCAACCTTTCCTTGCCGTACTTATTGGTGCTGGCCTTGGTGCTTTAACGTGTGTCGCAGGACAGAAACATCTCAATCACCTTGCAAAGCAAGAGTGTTTAAAGCAACCTGATACCCATCGTATTATCACGATGCGTAGTTGGGTTGGTGATTCTACTCACTGCGTCCACATTCGCTACCTTGCTAACTGATCACCAATGGCTATTCGAAAGTCTATTGCTGGCTGTCTCATCGCAGCAGCCACGCAACTACAGCAGGACCAATCCAAAGAGATGGTCTTGCATGAGATCTATAAGCTCAGTGTTAGCACTGGCAAAGAGATCAACAAAGCACGCACTAAACTTGCTAACTGGATTAAACCCAAGTAGTATCGTCAGGTACCCCCCTTACTTATTGACAGCATGCCTACTCATTATCGTGCATCTGTTTGTGAGTATTGCGGGGATACCACGACTACTGTTCAGCCTCTCAAACGTTACTGCTCGCGACGGTGTAAAGAACTGGCACGAGAGAAACGTAAGCGTGATGCTGCAGCTTCAAAAGCTGTTGAGGGGTCTTGCCATCACCAACTCTCTACATCAGGTGGTGGCACAAATCAATTCAATCCTACGGAGCAATCCAATGATTCATTCAATTCAACTGCTGTCCCACCTTGACAGCATCATCACTGCTGCCCTACGCATCTATGCAATGGGCGGCGAGATCTTCTCAATCACTGCACTCTTGGTTGCATTAAACTTCTTTGCAACCATGATTCAACGTACCTACCAAGCAGGTCACGCTATTGGGACCGTGTACTGGAGGCATCTACACAAGCCTCTAAGGTGGCTATTAATACACCTGGTGGCATTAGTCATTATGCTCTCTCAACTCGCTTGGGAGGGCGCTATCTATGTGTATCAGCACCGCCAGGAGATCATGTCCTGGTGTGCCATTCAATACCAGTTGGTAAAACAATCTTTTGCCACTGTGTATCAACTGCAGTTACAATCACTGCTCGTCCTTGGCACTGACGTTAAACTGCTTATGTCCAATTGCAACTTCAATCTCATGTCAATTATGTCTCACCTTGATCGCTTGATGGATGAAATCCGTCAAGAAGATATGGAAATCCTTGCTGATATCGAGTACCGTAATCGCAAAGCAATGGAGGAAGAACTTGACGAGCCCGAACAAACGGAAGGCACCTCAAAAGTACTCCTCTGACTTTGATCCAATTACCGAGGGCATAGCCTTTGGGCTTGCCCTCTGGGATTTAATTACTGGTAACAAATCATGCTCGACTCAACCACAGCCTCAATCGCAAAAGCCATCACTGGATACGAACCCTGCTCAATCGAAGAAGCAGAAGTCCAGTACCCAGCAACAGTCAATTACAACAGACAGTGCTTTAATCCAAAAGACGCTTCCACTTATCCCAGAACCGGATCGATCTATCTAGATCCACATGGTGTAATGCGTTCTTATTGGATCCCATCAAGCGCTTCTGATCTTGACTTAGAAGGTTGGTATGACGTGCCAACAATGGGTGAAATGGAAGAGATGTGTCTCGACCAGGCATACACGCCTGCTGGAGACTATGTCGAACATGATCATCCAGATGGCTGGCCTGCTATCTTAGGTGCCATCTAACTCAAAGCTAATCTCTTGTTTTTTTCAACTCATGATTAGGTACATGGCTGGAACTCACCGGTTAACCCATTGCGTTCTCGGTGAGCCCTACTACGTACGTCTAGAAACAATCAAGTCTCCAGGGCTACGCAATGCCCTGGGGCGTTGGTTATCACGTCATCTCAAGTTCTAATGGCCAAAGCACGAGTCAATCCGATTTACATCAATCGGCGTTCAACTACTGCCAAAGGCAGGACAGTTGTTACAGTTCAAACCTGTACAACTAGAGAAGAAGCTGTACATGCATTAGAGATGTGGTTTGATTACGATGATCAATCTCATTACTACATCTGTGATCGCTTGTTAGCTATTGATCTCTCTGCCTCCATACCTCCATGGAAAACAGCCACTACCAGTAGATAAGGCTGTTATATATACCATGTCAACCAACAATCATCGTCGTAAGTACTGGTTAATTAAACGAGAAGGTACACCCACCATTCTTGTTTATAACCTCGTTAAATGGTGCTCAGCTAATGATTACAACATTCAAAAGTTGTATGAAATGCACCGTTCAAAGATTCGTACTTATCAAGACGTTATTTCCATCAAAGCCCTTAATCAACATGAGTACGCCGCATTCGCCACTGGCAATCAACAAAGAGATCGATGCAACTTTATCAATGACCCTACAGCGCTTGACTCACTTACTGAAGGAGAACGAAAAGAGTCACATAATGGATGCATATCCATCACAGTTTGTGACAGTAATTGAGGATGAAATCATCCCAGCGATTGATTCAATTGTTAATTACGACCCAACTCCTGACACTCCTTACGATTTTTATCATTGATTAATTGCTGGGCATCTATTCGGTAACGCCGCGTCCAGGGCAGGCTGAATAGTATAAGTCCCGGTCTTTACTTTCTTGTTTCGTATTAATTAATTTAGAATGACTAAAGAACTTTTAGAAGAAGCTTATCAATTGTTTCAAACTCTTGATAAGCTTTCCTGGTCTGCAGCTATCAATCAAAATCCTGATCTTTATGACAGGTACAACAATCTTGCAACAAAAGCTTTAAATAGATATGAACGGCGGTTTAAAAAGGCTCAGCAGAATTATTAATCCTTCTGCAGCTTCTATTACAAAAGAACAATTCTTTAATGATTTATTTGCTCAAAGCAAACAACGTTTAGTTGTTAATCCAGAAACAATTGTTTCTCGTCAAAATAATCCTTATTTACAACAAGCTTTACATAAGTCGCAACAATTTGCACAACGTGCATTAAAACAGCACATTGATCCAGGTGCTTTAGAAATTGATAACTTACTTAGCTCTGTTGGTATTCCATCAAATGTTTCTGCAACTCGTGGGTATCCAACGCAACATTATGTTTTAGAGCCAGGAGTTTATTACAAACGCCAACACAAATTACCGAAAGGACAAGCTCGTCCTACTCAAGAATCTCCTGGTGTTATCCAAGAATTCATTGGGTTTAAAGACACCCCAATGATGGATTGGGATGTGGCTGGTCCTTATCATGCAGACCGCAATGCAACAATACGACATCTTGGAGATGTAGAAGATAATATTCAAAATTATCTTCAGCAAAATCCTGAAGCAACATTGCGTCTTTATCAATCTCCTGGTGGCTATCGTGCTTTTGATTTAACAACAAGACAAAGCCCTATTCAATACAATCAATCATTTGAATTATTAAATGTTGATCCAGATTATCGAATTATTTCTCAACAACGTCCAGACCAAATTAAATATGAAGGTCCTATTGCTTTAAATGATACTGAACGATTTAATGTAAGGATTAATCCTAAAGTTGGTCGTGTTGATTGGGTTGCTCAGCCCATAGCAGAACTGCGTGGTTCTAAAGCAATTGTTGATCCAACTAGTATTAGAAGAGTTCGTGAATATCATGACAATCCTATTAAGCAAAACTTTTTAAGAGGAGAAGCACAAGCTGCTGGCATTGAAAAGATTAAAGAAAATTTGCCTACTGCATCTCAATTTTTACAAAGACAAGTCAGATCTTATTTAGGTTTGTAACTAAACTTTAACAATGTAAACCATAGACCTAGGATGTCTTTAAACTCATCTATTAACATGTCAATTCAATTCAATGTCTAACCTCAAAATTCCTGACAACACTCCAGATCCTTGGACTCTAAAAATGATGGAGTTCACTGCCAAGACCAATGCATCCATGCGTAAGCTTGGCATTCAAGGCATTGGTGGCTTTGTGAACCCAACGACTGGTGAAATCTTTTGCCAGTCCGTTGATGGTGCTGAAATACCAGAAGAGTTCAAGCAACTAATTCAATCTCAACTTAACCAAGAGGATAACAATGACACGTAACAAGTCTGCATTCAACTTTGATAAGCAGATGTTTGGTTTCAACATTACTGAAACCGGAGTCAAGTCATGGACCAAGACATTTAAGCTTGGTCCTTTCTCTCAAACTATTAATGTCAACTTAAAGACTGGTCAAATGAAAGGGACAACATCCCTTCCAGGTACTGGTCTTGCAAAGCGTTATGATCTCCCAGGTCTGGATGCTTTGAAAACACCAGACCTGCCTGAGTTCAAACGCAAACCTGACATGTGGACTGATGACTAATCTTTCTTCTGACATCTCTAACAAACAGTTGTTTGTTGGAAAAAGAGGTGGCACTTATTACCTTGATGAAAAAGGTAGGAAGGTTTATGTCCACATGATTGACAAGCAACGCCGCAAGGTAAAACGGAAACGTTACAATCCACCAACAGGTGCGTTTTTGCGGTTCTTGCAGAACAATTCTTAAGTACAATACGGCTGGGCATCCTTTGGTATAAGTCCCAGCATTGTCCCACTCAACCTCAACTCAATGATCAACGACACTCAATGGGCTATCTATCGCAAGATATCAAAACTTGCAACAGACTCAGACGACAAAGCTTTCAAGCTTGAGCCTTGTACTCCTGAATGGGAGCGTGCTCTTGGGCATGCTTCTGCATTACGACAGCTTGCAATTGATCTGTTATCAGATGATTTTATAGCTGAAAAAACTGAATCCGATCTTGTTACATGTTATGACTGACATCATCAACATTGACTCAATTGAACTTGATCTTGTAGAACCAGATGGAACATCTCATTGGATCGTTACTGCCACAATTGCTGACGCTATCCTCACAGTTCCTGCTCGATACCATCCAGCAGCTCTTGCCTCACCTGATGAGTACGGTCCAGCAGTATGTGTTAGCGCTTTTCAATTAGAGCCAGAGGACACACCTCCTCCCATCAGTGGTACCCAACATGATCAGATTGAATACATTTCAAATCTAGATCTTGATTGGGATCCAATCGACGACGACTAAACTACACTAGGCATTGAGTCCCCATCCTCATGTAAGTCCTAGACTTTTTTATTCAACTCAACTCTATTCAATCATGCAATTCAATCTTCCTAACCTGCTTCAAATGGAAGTTCTTAAATATGACGCTTCTCGTCAGCAACTGGCTAAAACTTTAGAAGAGCAAAACAAGATAGCAAAGCGCAAAGCAAGTCATCCTCGTGGCAACGTAATGTCATTAGGCTTAATACCTGATGACATTATTAAGCCTGCTGATATGCAAAAGGCTATTGACAAAATTAATAAAGAAACTGCTGACTCTACATTCCATCGTTTCTTACGTTTAAAGAAAGATGGTTCTACAGAATCGTGCGCTGTTCTTTATTACTTTAAACAGTTATGGGTAGCATTTTGGTTACCTAAAACTTCAGATGATTATTGGTATGGAATGTCTATTGCATTTAGGCATACATCCACTGCACGAAAAGCAATGGGTGAGTATTTCTGGGGCAATCAAACCCATGGTAAATCATTGCATACAATTGATAGCTTAAAAGAAACAAAGATTGGACGTACTACATGGTTACATAAAACAGTCTTTATGACTCAAGATTTAATTGATAAAGGATATACCAGAAATTATTGGGATGATGTTGATGATAATCATCATATTCGCTCTTATGGTAAACAATACCAAATACGAGGAGCACTTAAATTAGTAGAAGAAGAATTAGCAAAACGTATTCCTAGATGGCGAAATGATCGTACATATAAGTATGGTTATTGGACACGTACTATCAAAGCAAATAACAATATTCAATACGCTATTGAAAACTTAAGGCTTACACACTCCGATCGTTTATTAAAAGAGTATCAACACACTGTTGAGCATTGGCAAGAATTTTATTTAAATACACCATCGTTTAAAAATAGACCTGCAATGGTTAGGCTAATTACTTCTCCTTGGTTTCGAAAGAAACTAAGTTGGATGTGTACCAAGTCTGCAGATGCATTAAATAATGCAGCTAATGATGCAGATCTATTTGACGTAACGCAACCAATAGCTGAAGTTGATAAATTTATTAGGAGCTGTTACCAGGTTTGTCTTTTATATCCTGATATCAATATTGATTTTCTTATTTCTAGATACGATTTGCTTGTTGAAACTACCTTTAAGAATAACTATGAACGAGATCAATCAGTTCTTTGGTTAGAAACTAATTTACCTTGTGAATCATTCTTTAATATGCTTAGCAAATTTCATGCCTCTCAACTAGCTGAATGTGAAGAACAAACTTATCGTTATGAATTCAGAACAAATGAACAAACAAATCGTGTTGATTTCTTTTGGCGTGATTGGGATGATACCATTTCAATGCTGCGTCAAGTTATAGCTTATAACAATGCATTGCCAGAAGATGGCAAGCAACTTGATCCAATGCCAAAACGTTGGAGGTTAATTGAATGGCATGATCAACTCATGGCTGAAACATGGAAGATCGTTAATAAAAACGAGAACCTCCCTCAAAAATTATTCCCTAAACCTATTAAAGTAAATGGTTCTTATCAAGGGTTTACTACAGATGATACATACACTTTCTTCCAGCCATTAGATACTCATATGCTTGCTCATTGGGGAAGAGAAGTACGCAACTGTGTAGGCAATACTAGCTATGCTACTGGGATTAAAAAGTTTGAACATATTATTGTTCTTACTATGATCAATAACAAACCTCGTTATACAGTTCAATTACGTGTTGACAATGGTGTAATGCATGTTAGTCAAATAGCTGATATCGGTAACCGTCGTCTCAGTGATGTAGAGCGCGATGATATTCAAAGTGCTTTTCAAGAAGCATTGAAGCTTCGAGAAAAACAACTTAGTTAATTATTAGGTTAATATGGGAGCACTCTTGTGCTCCCATATGTCTAACCAAATGATTGATATGGATCTTGTTGATGACATTGTCATGGCAATTCCAGAAGATGCTTGGGATAAAGTCAAAGATAAATTTGTTGAATTATTTGTTGACGAAATGCCTTATGACATTGTCGAACAATTAACTGGTGACCACCAGGGATTTGATAAAGCTGAAACTATATTATCTGAATACTATGCTCCAGACATTCAACGCATTGAAATCATTATTGATGCATTTCGTATTATTGGACCTAAGCAAACAGCTTATGCCCTTGATCTTCTTGGAATTGTGCCAGAAGATCAAGAGGACACAATTGAAAATGATTTAAAAGCGCTAACCTAAGTGCCTAGCCTGAGTGACGGAATCGGTAGACGTTGCGGACTTAAAATCCGTTGACCAGTAATGGTCGTGCGAGTTCAAGTCTCGCCTCAGGCATTGGCAAGGGCGTCCCAGCACAGTGATCAAACTGCACTGAGATTCACTTGCCACTCGAAGGAAACCACAAAAACTCCGAGTCCCTTGGGGTTGACGTGGTTCTTCTTCACCCCTGTCCAATCTAATTCAACTCAATCATGTTTGCAGTAATTAAACAGCTCATTCCTCAGTTCCATGCTTATGCAGACCAAGATGGTCGGTACAACATGGGAGCTACATGGACTGATCAAGCAGGCCTACAGGACTATCACAACGTGCAGGTCATGTATGTCCGCAACTCAGAGGCTCTTGCGCTCCAGGGTGATCCTCAGCCTGATGGCAGCTTTAAATACACCGAACCTAATGGTCGGGTTCATGTCATGGAGGCTGATCGAGTCACAAAATTTATGGAGCAAACTTCAAAGCAAGCTACTGTAATGGCTGGCATGCTTGATAAATTAAAAGAATACGAAAGTGTCGGTCAAACACTGGACACCACAGCTAAAGCCGCTTAATATTTGCCTGCGACGGTTCTTTGGCCCCAGTTAGCATCTGGGGTTTTTTCACATGTCTGAATCTAAAATCAAAGCCAAACCAAAACAAAAACGAAAAGCAACTTATGATCGAGGCGATCGCGTTGCAGAACGTCCCATTTCAAGGCCTAACATTACAACTAATCAAGAACTTCTTAACAAATACAAGAAGCAACGTATTGGTACAGTTGTTGGCCATCGCTATAAAACAAACAAGCGAGGAAGCCGTGAATGTTTTTTACAAATTCAATGGGATCATTTGAGCCAACCATCTGAACATGCTCAACACCGCATCTGTCATCTTTCAAAACTTAAAGAACTGACTAATGATGCATGCCATGCAATCGGTTAATCACATGTCTTCTGTTTCTAAAATCTGGGTAACACCAAATGCTGAGCAACTAATTGTTGTTACAGCTCGTGTCTCTGCTCCAAAGAACCAAACAAATTTTGAATCTGGTCCACGCTTGCTGGACTATTTGATTCGCAACAAACACTGGTCACCATTTGAAATGGCATCCATGTGTGTGGAGATTAATACCACCAGGGCAATCAGCCCTCAAATCCTGAGGCATAAATCATTTAGCTTCCAGGAATTCTCCCAGCGTTATGCAAACACTGGTGAAATGGGCCGGCCTCTTGTGCCACATCTCCGTTCTCAAGATTATAAAAACAGACAAAATTCAATTGATGATTTACCTGAGCGATTAGGTAAATCAAGACTTAGTGATTACTACAGGAGGATTTCAATTTTATTTGAAGACGCAGAACATCTATACCAAGAAATGGTATCCGATGGAATTGCAAAAGAATGTGCTCGCTCCATTCTTCCTTTAGCCTGTCCAACTCGTATGTACATGACCGGAACACTTAGATCATGGTTGCATTACATAGATTTAAGAACAGGTAACGGCACTCAGCTTGAGCATCAAGAAATTGCTCAGCAATGCAAAGAAATTTTTACCAAAGAATTTCCTGTCATTGCTGAAGCTGCATGGAATGGAGTTCAGTAATGGCAACAGATCACACCAAAGAGCCACAAGTTGAATTGACTTGCGCTCATTGCAGTTCAAAGTTTACGCGTTCAGTTTGGACGCATCAATCCGCAATTAAACGCGGACGCAAGAATACGTTTTGCACAATTGAATGTTCTCGTGAGTTTAATAGAAAGAAAAATCGAAAGCCTTTATTTCAATTAAAAGATCCTACGTATGATGAACGTGCTATTAGACAGTTTTGTCCCAGCTGTGGTGAAAAAGGTATCATTGCACTTGAGACAAAGAAAAATAAATTTGGTCACATCTATAGAAGAAAAGGCTGTATTAAATGTGATCATCGATATACAACCTTTGAGATTTCAGCCGAAGATTACAACTTTTATGTCAAAGGCAAAGGGCATGCTGTTATTGCTGCTCAAACTAAAAAATGCCCTGGTTGCAAACACAACACAGGCTCACGCTGTGATTTAGACCTACCAGAATATGGAACACTTGATTCTTTTGATTGCATTCATCACGACTAAAACTCGGGATCCTGCGGTTCACGCACCTGACCAGGTATAGCCATCCCGTTGTGGCTGTAACGCTCCATGTTCCTATAAAGTTTACATGGATATTAATTGAGGACGAGTCAATTAACTACATAAAAATAACATTAAAAAAGGGCTGGTACTTAATCCAGCCCTTGTTATTAAACGATAGTTTCCTTGCCTGAATGCTGCTCGGCATCACGCTTAAGCTCTGCGTTTTCACGCATTAACTTACGGCGCTCTGATTCAAGATAGCGCAGTAATGCGCCATTAATGCAGCAATTGGTCTCGTAAGAGACACCACGATACGTGCAGGTAGACATGCTCTTTCTCCAGAAAGCCAGTGCCCGTTCCATCACTGGTAAGCATGCGCCCCATGTGGGGTGAACGTATTCTTAGTTTACCTCCTAGGCATCCTTATGGTGTAAGTCCTAGGCTTAGTCCAATTTAACTCAACTCAAATGCAAACTCTCAAATTTTCAACTGGCAACGCCAAACTCAGCAAACGTTTAATCTTTTCTTTGCCAGCAGGGCATTCATGTCCCTGGGCAGGCAGTTGCCGTACATATGCCAGCAGAGCTGACGGCACAATCATTGACCATCCGACACCAGGTAACTCTGTTATTCCTGAGTTCAGATGCTTTGCTGCTATGGCTGAGGTAAGGCCTAACGTACGTAATGCACGTTGGTACAACTGGGATCTTATCAGATCTACTCTTTATAAAGAAGAAGGTGAACAGCTGGATGATTTGATTCAACTGATTGACACTTCTATGACTGTCCAAAAACCATTGCCGTTAGTTCGCGTTCATGAATCAGGTGACTTTTGGACTGATAATTATTTTCGTGCTTGGATGGCAGTAGCAGCTAGTAGGCCGAAACAAATCTTTTATGCGTACACCAAAGCACTTACTTTGTGGTACAACTATCGAGACGACATTCCAGACAACTTCAAGCTAACCGCATCTTATGGCGGAAAGTTAGATGACATGATCATGCAGTTCCCCGATGTTTTTACTCGCTATTCTCGTGTGGTTTATACACAAAAGGAAGCAGATGACCTCGGGCTCTCAGTTGATCACGATGATTCTCACTGTCTTGGCGATAAGCCTTTTGCTCTTCTCGTCCACGGGTCTCAACGTGCTGGATCAGAAGCCAGTAAAGCAATTGCAGAACGAAAGAGAAACGGAAGTTTTGTTGGATACGGTCAAGCATCTCAGAAATAAGTATTGACTTCTCAGTCAATTCTGATAACTTGCTTCTGTCTTTTACTTCGACTCGTGACTTACGTTCTTGCTTGTTGGGAAGATGGAATTCCGTACGGTATCAAATGCAACGAAGACCATTTCTCTTTAGTTAAGTTAGACTCATCTTCTAGAAATGACAGGATCTTTAGCCATCCATATCGATCTGGAGCGCAAAAGATTTTAAGTTGGATCAAAGAAAATGACGCAGAACTTGGCAGTAAAGAACTCACAATTCAAGACCGAGCCCGTTTCTTCTGAGACGTGGCTCGTCTTTGATTTGGAATCAAATGGTCTTTACGATTCTGTAACTGAATTATTCTGCATTGTTCTACACGATCTCAATGGAAACAAAACTCACCGCTACGGCCCTGATGCTATTGACAACGCTCTTAAGCATCTGGCTTCCGCTGATGTTCTGATTGGTCATAACATCATTTTCTATGATCTGCCTGTTCTTGAAAAACTGTTTCAGTTTCAATTCAACGGCAGAGTAATTGATACTTTGATTTGTACCAGGCTCATCTGGCCAAAGGAAATTCTTTTTGATCTCGATGAACACAACTACAACTCAGTCCCAACCAAACTCAGAGGATCCGCTTCTCTTAAAGCATGGGGGTATCGATTATCAGATCACAAAATTGACTTCAAAGACTTCAGTTGTTTCTCACAAGAAATGCTCGATTATTGTGTCCAGGATGTCAATGTCACCACTAAACTCTTCCGGTTGGTCGCTGCGCAAAAATATCCTGAACCCTCTCTTAAATTGGAGCATGACTTTGCGAGATGCATTAACCGACAGATTAGAGCTGGCATTCCATTTGATACTGATCAATGCCTTGATCTCGTGGATGATTTACGAAGAAAGAAAGATGAACTAGAAGTTAGACTTAAAGATGTATTTCCTGCTACCGTACGACACGAAACATTTATACCGAAAGTAAATAACGCAAAGAGGGGTTATGTCAAGGGACAGCCATTTACAAAAACAATTACTGAAGAATTCAATCCTGGATCTCGTCAACAGATCGTTGAGCGACTTAAGTCCAAATACAACTGGAAGCCAGAGAGAACAACTGAAAAAGGAAATCCAATCCTTAATGACGAAGTTCTAGAAAAACTTCCTTATCCAGAGGCAAAACTTCTTGCCGAATACATGCTAATCAAAAAACGTCTGGGTCAAATCGCAGACGGCAATAACGCTTGGCTGAAATTAGTTAATAATCAAACAGGTCGCATGCATGGTGATGTTGTCACCAATGGTTGCATCACGGGTCGTTGTAGCCATCGATATCCAAACGCAGCGCAAGTTCCAGCTGGTTATTCTCCCTATGGCAAAGAATGTCGTTCATTATTTCATGCGCCAGATGGCTGGGATTTAATTGGTATTGATGCAAAAGCACTTGAGCTTCGCTGCTTAGCTGGTTACCTGGCCCTATGGGATAAAGGCGAATATGGAAATCTAGTTGTTGATCCTGAGTCTGATATCCATACGTTTAATCAAAAACAGTTTGGTGTAGAAACCAGGGACATCAGCAAGCGTCTTCTTTATGGAATGTTGTATGGGTGTGGAGCAGCAAAAGCTGGCACAATCATTGATCACAATGAAAAGAATCAACAACGTTTAAAAGCAATGGGAGAAAAAGCTATCAATGGTTTTATGACTGGTGTGCCTGCACTTAAAAAATTAAAACAACAGGTTGAAGAAACTATTGGAAGCCGTGGTTATTTAATTGGATTAGATAGAAGAGTTCTTTATTGTCGTTCTGCATTTAAAGGATTAAATGTTCTTCTTCAGTCTGCTGGTGCTCTGTTAATGAAACAAGTTGTAATTTTTACTCATCGAAACATCACAGAAAACCTTGGTTTAATTCACGGTCAAGACTGGGAACAATTGTTAATGATTCATGATGAAATTCAATTGGCTTGTAAGCCTGAACACACTGATGCAATTCGTAAACAAGCTATGCTTGCTTTCCCACAGGCTCAGGAATTTTTTGGCTTTCAATGCTTGATTGAAGGGGACTCACGGGTAGGATCTAACTGGGCTGAGACCCATTAATTTATAGTCCTAGATCGTCCGAAATGACGTTAAACTACTTGTTCTATTCTTTCTGAATCAAATGAACTTTGTTTCAATCTGCGCTCAAACAATCGAGGCCCCTCGTATTGTTTATATCAGCGAAACGCAGACTGTTACGCGATGCAATTTGCTTATTCCTCCAGTGGGAAATAAAGCACCCACTGCATGTGAATACAATGTGTACGGCAAACAACAAGAACAATTTCGTTCCATTGTTGACGCACCAAATCAACTCATCTTTATTCATGGTGCTAAGTTGCGCCACGATTTAGAGGCACGTACTCATTCATTGCATGGTGGCATCACTACTGTTGTCAATGAAGACTTTCCAATTTTCAACACTGTAATTCTTGGGGGACGTTGCATTAAAGACATTGATCCTAACGATTCCAGGCAATACAAAACAACGCCTGAAGGCTTGATGATTGCAAACCAAACTATTTCAGTTAATACAGGTCGTGCTCAAGCTGATCTGTTTAATTTCTATGCAATCAACAAACAAGAAGATAGATTGCGTAATGCAGAACTGATCTGTAACTTCACCCGTAAAGGTGTTGGCCTTACAATTAATGGCCGTCTTACCACTGATTCTTGGAAAGATAGCAATGGTCAGCAACGTACAAATACCAAAATACAATTGGTATCAATGACTCTTGGACCTAAGCCTGACAGCATTGGAGCCAGTCCTTCCATGACTCTTCCTGTTCAGCTTCAACAACCACCTATTAATAATCCTCAGACTCCTGCTCCAAGCCTTTGGGGTGGTAAGACTTTAGATAACAGTGGACTTCCTGATCTGCCTACAAGCTTTGGTTCACCTGTTGCTGTGCCCAATGATGATCCGTTTTGATGACGATTGATCAATTTGAATTATTAGTGTTGCTGCTTCTTCCAGCAATGCTAATGTCAATTTTAATTATGTTTACGTTCGCTGCAGGCGGATAGAACTACAATTCAGTGGGCAATGCCATTTCATCGATGGTGTGTAAGTCCCACTGTGCCCAAACTACGAACTAACTTCGAACCGTTCAATGGCTTCATCTTCAACCGCTCTGGCTACTCGTTCACTGGAATCATTTCAAATGTTCCAGTCCAAAGAATTTGTTTCTGGTTATCAAAACCTAGTTACAATTCAACCGCTAAACAAATCAAAAACTCGTGGTTGGTTCATTCGCAAGTCTGATTTAGATACTTGTGGATGGACTGCAAAAGAAACTGATTTCAATGATGACTCAGTTCTTTGGAACTACAAACAAACTTTTGGGATGGCTCCCAACACTTCTGTTGAGGAAGGTCTCAACTTTACTCAACCCAAAATTCAAATCCTGTTGCGTTCTCCATTAATGGTGGAACAGACCACAGGAATGCGTCAAACCATTGGTACCTTTGAAGATGAACATGTCAAAACATTGTGGGATGAAGATAGAGAAAAAGCTGATCTTTCAAACAGCAAAGGTGAAATGTACAAGCGTCAGTACTCTGTACGGACTAAATACCTTATTTATATCCTGACCAAGAACAATACACGCGCACATAAAACGCCAATTGTTCTTACCGTCAAAGGATTGAATGGCACTGATCTTTCCGAAAAAGTAAAACTTTACGAGAAAGAAATGGCTAAGTGTCTTTCAAAAGCACTTGATGCTGAAGTCCCAATGCAATTCAACGAGAAGTTCCATGCCACAACAGTATTCTGCCCCACTCTCATTAACGATATGCGGGGAGCGAACAATGTTGAAATATGCGCTGTCGAAGGATTTGACATTCCTGATTACAGCACAAAAGAAGATGCCCTTGCCTCTCTTAACCGTCTTACAATCCCAGATGAGGATCGTGAATCAACATGGAAATTTCAAAAAATGTTTGAAAACTACATTGATATCCATGCCCAGCAGGATGCCAAGCGTCTCAAAGGTGCCTATGGAATGGCTGATGGAGTTAACATCCTCCCCGCAAACAGAACTGTTGAAGCAGTGGATGTCAAGTCATTGTCAAACCGCAATCCTGATACAGGAGAAGACTCTTCTCTCTGAACCTAGAATTGTTTTCTTTACTATCAATTAAAAACATAGACCCCTTTATGGGGTCTTTTCTTTTTTTAATTCCAACTCAAATGAAAAACTTTTTGCTTTCTCTTTCTGCTATTTATGGCATTGGTGTATCAGCTGTGAGTGCCTACGGAATGTTTGGCATTGATCTCCCAGCATTAGAGCACGCTGTTCAAGTTGGTGCTACAAATGCAGAACAACGTCATCGATTAAACGTTGGCTTTGAGGGTAATTGGTTACTACTCGGCAACCTAATTACTGTTGTATCTATTGCGGGGCTCTGTACAAAGGGTGGCCAGGCTTGAGTTCCCCAATAACTTGCGTAGTACCTCGAGGGTATTGGTTAGCCCAACCGATATCAGATAGGCCACGGAACAACATGTTACCGGCTGATTCAGCTGCAGGTCCGTACTCTCCTTTACCAAAGCGTTCTTTAAACTTACCTGCGTGCCAATCCATTGACTTGGTATCGTACGGTTCGCTAACAACAACTTGGTTATTTGCATTAGGGGTACCAATGAATTGACCAACGATCCCAGCTCCTTCTACATTACTTGGGAACCTAGTGCTTTCGTAACCTGGCTTACCTAAACCGTAGATCAACTGACCATCTCGGACTGATGCAGCATCAACTTGTTCTTGCAGTCGTTTTTTACTTTCTCCACTTCGGAGTGGACGATATGCACGAGCAAAAGGTCCTAAGGCGTATTTGCCTGCAGTGACCAATGCTTCATTAGTTGGATTAAATGTAGGAACAGGAATTAATCCTTTATCAGGTACTTCCTGTAAGTAATTAATTACTGGTTGTACATTAAGCCTTCCGCCGCCTCCTTTGCCTCTACGTTTTGGTGAACTAGGTGCGACACCAAATGGTAAGTTACCTCCCAGTGCTTGGTCT
>Ga0208645_1001667_pt1 | contig 18990 bp, 18 predicted proteins | sample VirMetDEL_Sep_01_FD_184519 | JGI IMG/M metagenome (GOLD analysis project Ga0208645, IMG submission 184519) | Aqueous microbial communities from the Delaware River and Bay under freshwater to marine salinity gradient to study organic matter... | ecosystem: Environmental > Aquatic > Marine >... | reverse complement strand
CAAAATAAATTTATATAATATAAAGAAAGGTTATAAATATGGCAACTAGAAAACTGGACAAAGAACATTTAGAACAAATTCAAACTCTTCAGCAAGGTTATGCAGACAACGCAAACATACTCGGAAACATTGCAATAGAGCGACACGCTTTACGAATGCGACTAGATCAAATTGAATCAGAAGAACATGATAAATTGCAACAAATTGAAACGTTAAAACAACAAGAATCTGAATTAATTGTCAGTTTACGAGAACGATATGGAGAAGGCGAAATCAACATTCAAGACGGAACTTTCACAGAAGTTGATGTTTGATACAAGTAGTACATATTTATAAGAAAATAATTATAGGAGTATCATAATGGCAGAAAGAATTGTCTCGCCCGGAGTATTTACGAATGAAGTAGATCAATCGTTTTTAGCTGGCGGAGTAGCACAAATAGGTGCAGCGGTAATAGGACCAACCGTAAAAGGTCCAGCTCTCATTCCTACACAAATTACATCATATGGTGATTTTGAAAAAACATTTGGATCGTTTACTGACGATTCTTATGTTCCATATGTAGTGAATGACTATTTAAGAAACGGAAACGTGATAACAGTAACTCGTCTTTTATATGAAGATGGATATGAAATGCCAAATGGGGCTTTAGCAATACAAGCTGAATCGGGATCGGTTAAAGTAGTAACACACATTTTACACCCAACCCAAGCAGTATTAGGTGCTGGTAGTATTGTGAATGCTAATTATTTTGACGAAGCTCAATTCAATGCAGATGTGTCAGGATCATTTGAAATCAAATTATCTGGATCATATGTAGCAGCTGCAGATACAGCAATTGGATTTGACGGATCATTCTTAGTAGGGAAAGACACATTTATATCTTCATCTATTAACAGCAGAAACAATGACTATCTAACTAAAATATTTGGAAGGTCTCCTAAGTCAGTAGATTATCCAGTATATGTTCAATATGAAAATGAAAATGCATTGAACACATTGTTTGATAACATTGGAGATATTACGATGTCACTTCATAAAATGTCAGATTATGAATATCTTCAAGATTTTAAAACTGCAGCAACTCCGTGGATAACTTCACAAAAAATTGGAAGCACTGCAAAAAACCTTGTCAAGTTTCACACATTATCTCATGGTAACTCTGTAAATGCAGAAGTTAAAGTTGGTATACGAGATATAAGATTAGCATCTGAAGTATCTGATCCAAATGGATATGGTACATTTACAGTTGAAGTTCGCAGAGTGAATACTAATAATATACCAAATTCACCATATGCATCAGAAGACACAGATCAAACACCGGATATCGTTGAAACATTTTTAAATGTTAATTTAGATCCTAATTCTCCAAGATATATATCAAGAGTGATTGGTGATCGTTATCAAACAGTTAGCGATGCTGGTGATGTTGTAGTTAATGGAGATTATCCAAACTTATCAGGATTTGTTAGAGTAGAAGTAACAGACGGTGTTAAAAATGCAACTAATGATAAAACATTGATTCCATTTGGAGCCAAAGCGCCAGTTTCTCCTATAGCAAATGCGTCTGCATCATTTAACTTAGAAGCAGTATCATATAAAACTACTCAGACTGTTAATAATTCTTATAATAGTAGAGTATACTTTGGATTTGATTATACTGACGTTGCTAACTTAAATTATTTAGCACCAACCCCAACTAGCGGTAGTACCGTTGGATTAAGCACAGACTTTTATCTTGGTGACATGAATCAAGATTCAGGTTCTTCATTCCCAACTGCAGCAGCAACATATAGTGGATCATTGCAAGACGCATTAACTGCTGCTACATTTACCACTAACATTGCATTAGCAACCAGAAAATTCATGGTTAGTTTTCAAGGAGGCTTTGATGGAGCTCGTCCAAATTTACCAAAATATAACGGTGTAAATATTGCATCGACAAACACATTTGGTTTTGATTGTAGCACAGCAACAGCAACAGGAACAAAGTCTTATAATAAAGCATTTGCATTGTTAAGCAACACTGATTATTATGACATGAACCTATTAGTTACACCAGGTATTATTGACAGCTTACATAGTGCAGTAACAAATGGAGCACGCAATTTAGTTCAAGATCGTCAAGACACATTTTATGTAATGGATTCAAATCCAGTGTCAGATAATATTGCAACGGTAACAAGTCAAGTAACTGCACTAGACAGCAATTACACAGCAACTTATTGGCCGTGGGTAAGAATATTAAACCCAAATAAGAATGTTCCATTATGGGTACCACCATCAGTAGTATTACCTGGAGTATTAGCATTTAATGATGCAGTGTCTCAACCATGGTATGCACCAGCTGGTTTGAACAGAGGAGTTGTATCAGCAACAGACACATATGTAAGACTATCGCAAGCAAATAGAAATGACTTATATGAAGCACGTGTTAATCCTATAGCAAACTTCGTTAACGACGGAATATGCATATGGGGGCAAAAGACTCTACAAGCTAGGCCGAGTGCATTAGACAGAGTCAATGTGCGCCGTTTGCTTATCGCAGTCAAGAAGTTTATTGCATCATCTACTAGATATTTAGTATTTGAACAAAACACTTCTCAAACTAGAGATAGATTCCTAAGCATAGTTAATCCATATTTAGCAGATGTAAAAGCCAAGCAAGGATTATACAAGTTCCGAGCAGTAATGGATGATAGCAATAACACACCAGACGTAATAGATCAAAATATCTTATACGGTCAGTTGTTTTTACAACCAACAAGAACAGCAGAATTTATAGTGTTAGACTTTAATATTCAACCAACCGGAGCAAGTTTCCCGGAATAGAATATTCATTATGATAAAAAAAGGTAGGATTTCGGTCTTGCCTTTTTTACTGTCCGTTATATTTATATTAAAATAAACAAGGACCAATATGGCATTAGAAGATCAATTAAACGGCAATTTAGGTGCAGCAACAGAAAACGAATTATTTGATACAGCGTTTTCATGGGAGCCCAAGAAGAAACATCAGTTTATACTTTCTATGGCAGACACAGGAATTCCAGCATATTTAATTAAAGCATCAGATAAACCAAAATTAAGTAACAATGAAGTAGAATTAGATCTAATCAATGTTAAACGTTACGTAAAAGGTAAATCAGTATGGAACACTATATCAATGACGTTATATGACGCAATAGTTCCAAGTGGTGCACAAACAGTAATGGAATGGGTGAGACTTCATCACGAATCTGCTACAGGAAGAGATGGGTATTCTGACTTTTATAAAAAGAATTTAAAACTTCATCAATTATCACCATTAGGCGAAAAAGTAGAAGAATGGACATTAAACGGTGCATTCATTACAGATGCTGAATTTGGTAGTTATGATTGGAGTGATGAAGGTGTACAAGAAATATCTTTAACAATAAGATATGATTGGGCGTTCTTAAACTTCTAATACAATTTAAAATATAGTAAGTTAGGTAGAGTATAATTCTCTACCTTTTTTACTGTTTGATATATTTATAATAAAGTTATAAAAAGGAAACTAATGAGTAAAATGACAGATCGAATAAGCACATCATCAGCTGCAGAGCAAGCCAGAAAACATTATGAATCGGAACAAAGAAGCAAACTTCCAAGCATTATTGCACCACTTGCTAGTGCAGGTAAAATATATCCAAAAGACCATCCATTACGAGAAGGCAAAATAGAAATGCGATATATGACTGCATATGATGAAGACATACTAACTAATACTTCATATATTAGAGAAGGTATAATGTTAAATCGATTATTAGAATCAATTAGTCTAACTAAATTCGATGTTTCTGATTTATCTACATATGATAAAGATGGATTACTTATATACACTCGAATATTATCATACGGAGCAGAATATAACGTTAAAGTAACAGATCCAAAAACAGGAAATGAGTTAGAGAGAACAATTGATTTAACAAAAATAAAGGCAAAACCATTTACGTTAATATCAGATAAAAATGGTGAATTTGAATATAAAGTTAATGATGTTAATTTAAAGTTTACATTTAACATAGATAAAATCGAAGACGTATCTCCTTCTAACTTTTGTAAATTAGTAATTAAAGAAGTTAACGGTTCTAGAACTGCAGAAAGTATAGATCATTTTATTCGATATCAATTTATGGCAAAAGATTCAAAACAATTTAGAACGTATTACGCTAACAATGCTCCTACATTAGACTTTACAGCAGAATTCGAAGGTGAAAATGGAGGCACCTTTACTGCCGGGTTTTCCATCGAATCTGATTTTTTCTGGTTTTAATGCTCAATATAGATTAAATTTACATGAATCAATATTCAATTTAATATGGTTCGGTGAAGGTAGATGGTCCTGGGATGACATATATAATATGCCAATATTCATGAGACGATATTGGATAAATCGAGTCTCTGGTATTATCAAAGATCGAGAAGAAACTTCTAAAGCTCGATTAAAATCAAATTCTTCTAATGTTCCAAATCGTATAAATAAACATTAACGTTGATATTTATTAATATATGACACAATCACAACTCATACAACGTTTAAAACGACAGCATAGAATGGGAAATCTTTTCGACGACCTAGGTAAAGGCATAGGCACAGTAAAAGCATTAAGCGAAGTATACATTTCAGCTAAAGCAGCAATGGCGTCGGCTATCAAAGAACAACAAACATATTTAACGGGATTAGAAAAAACAATTGCAGTTAATCAAGTTTTAACTGACTCCTTTAATACGTTAATTGATCGAAGTCTTTTATTTGAAAAACGCAACGCTACACTAAACAAAAGTTTTGGTATTGCTACTGCCCAAGCAGCTGCCATGTCGCAACAATTAGCAAAAGTTGCAAAAGCAACTGGATTAAACAACGAGCAAACTAAAAAATATGCAACAAATATTAAAAAAATAGTTCCAACATTAGACTTGATGACCAAAGCAAACACTAAATCATATCAAGGAATGTTAGCAGTTCAAAAAGTTTTAACAACAAATGTGGGATTAACTGATCAAGCAGCTGAAGGTTTTGCATATTATGCAGGACAAACAGGTAAAAATGCAGTTGTACAATTAAAAACAACACAAGGCATTACAGACGCAATCGATAAAGCAACTGGTATGCAAGGTTCGTTTAAAGACGTTACTGAAGAAATTGCAAAAGCTTCGGCAGCAACTCAACTGCAGTTTGGACGTATGCCAGGAAACTTAGAAATGGCTGCTATTAAAGGTAAAGCTTTAGGATTTACGCTAGACGAAATGACTAGTATTGGAACAAAAATGCTTGATATTGAAAGTAGCATTGGTGCTGAACTAGAATATCAATTGTTAAGTGGTAATCGATTAGTAGACGAAGTTGATAAAAAAAGCTTAACAAACAAATTCAGAGAAGCCGCCCTGGCTGGAGACGCAAACAAACAAGCAGCTGCATTAAATACTATATTAGAACAAGAAGGAAACACTTTACAAAACAATGTGTTAGCTCGTCAACAAATGGCAAAACTTTTAGGAATGGAAGAAAGCAAATTAGCCCGAGCTTTACAAAAAAAGAAATTACTAGAAGAAATGGGAGCTGATAAAAAGCTCTTTGAATTAGGTGGAGACGAATTAAAAAAAGCATTACAAGCACAAGTTGATGCAGGGAAAATGTCAGCAGCCCAAATGAAAGAAGTTGTAAAAATATCAGATACTCGAACTACAGATCAACGGATAGATGAAAGCAATAAATATTTAGAAGATATTCGTATGTATACATTTATGAGTACAAAACAACAAGATCAAATTGTTTTAAACAGCCTCCAAACACAAAAAGGTGCAAAAGATTTAAATAAAAAACTTCTAGCTTCTGAATCAGACAAACCTGAGATACAAAAAAAATTAATAGAGCGAGCAAAACTTATAGGCGAAGCACAGATAATATCAGATTATCCCATAAAGTCGGACGTTGCTAGTATTAAAACCGCTAAAGTAGACATAGTTAAACAAGCTGAAAAAGTTGGCGATCTATTATTTTTGCCGGGGATGGGAACGAAAACAGGAGGGTATGGTGATTTATTTAGTTTAGATCCTAGGGATGGTGTAATGGCAGGACCACCTGAAGCATTACAAGCCGCAGCAAATGGCGGTAGTTCAATTGATTATGATAAATTAGCTCGAGCAATGTCAAATGTAAAATTAGAAGTAACAATAGACCCAATAGCAACGGGAATGGCCTAAAAGGAAACCAAAATGAGTAATCCAACTACAGGAAATGAATCACAATTTACTAATCCTTTTAATATACTGCCCGATTTAAAACCAGGAACAAATTCAACTATAGGAGCAACTCAATTTACTAATCCATATGACATATTACCAAATCCAAGTTTATTAAAAGCAAATCCAACTATAGGAAATAACGCACAATTTTCTAAACCATTTAATATATTACCAGATCGAGTATATCGTTCACCGTTGAGTGATGGTATTGCATCTGGCCAATTCACAACTCCTTTACAATATGGAGGGCAATACAATACATTTGACATACTACCAAATGTTTCTTATATTAATCCTACTAGAAACGTAACAACTGATCAATTTAGCAGACGAAACACTGAACAAAATATTGCAGCTTCTAATTTTGCTCCACAATCAGCTGTTAATACCAATCTTTCAAGTGAAAATGTAGGAACTGTTGCATTAGGAACATTAGCAGGACGTTTAGGAGTCCCATTTGCATCACAAGTAGTTAGCACAATTGGAGCTGGTTCTATGTCCACGCCATATGCTACATTACCATTAGACAAACTCAAACTTATTCCAGGCATTAAATATGCAGATTTCCGAAGCCGGGTATCAAATGTTATTAAAGTTGTTGAAAATCCAACTAATCTGTTAACAGTAAGAGCTGATGGGGCATTTTCAATATTAAGAAACACCGCTAGCGGAAAAAAACCATGGAAATCTATTGCGTACGCAGCTGCGTCTGCAACACCTGCAGGTGCATATTCTATATTCAACTTGAATGCATCAGGTAAATTTGGATATGGATATGGTGATCATGACAATCCAAATGCACTTCGCAATGACTTTACGATAGGCTCAGAAGTTACTACAATTTGGCTCAGGCGATTAAAAAAAGACAAACCAGGTACTTGGATTCCTAGCCCAACAGACACGGTTAATCCGTTTAGGGGCGATAAAGTTAATGTTATTGATTTTTCACAACGAACAGAAAAAGAAGCATATAAATGGAAACCTACATTGGTTAATACAGCCGGCGTACTTGGAAGAATTATAGCATCTGACTCATTAACGCAAGATTTTATTAAATTTTATTTTACTGGTCCTAAGCTTCAAAATGGACTGAATGACGTAGAAGATGACATAATAGTGTTCAGAGCTGCAATAACAAGCCTTGGTGATAGTTTCAACGCAAATTGGAATCCAGTTAACATGATAGGCCGGGCTGATCCTAATTATCATTACACCGGATATACTAGAGATTTAAGTTTAAATTTTGATGTATATGCAACAAGTCGTGATGAATTAAAACCAATTTGGAGAAAATTAAATGCACTTGCCGGCTACACTGCCCCGGAATATAATAATGAAGACATAGCACTTCGAGCCCCATGGATGCGAATAACAATAGGAGATTTATTCCGACAACAACCAGTAGTATTGAACAGTTTAAATTTTGATTATGGAACTGATGCTTCATGGGAAATAAACATTGAAGATGATCAGACAAATATGCAAGTACCATTTAAAATATCAGTTACCTGCCAAATGAATCTGATTATGGATTATTTACCACAGAAAGGTGGAAGATTTTATACATTGGCAAAACGTTATAATTCTGAAGCAGCCCCTATAGAAGGATCTGATAACTGGCTAAGTGATATGAAAGGAAACGTAATTCCAGAACAAAAGGAAAAAGAAGAAAGGGAAAAGCGAAGAATTAAGAAAACAAAAGAAAAAGGAGCACAATTAACACCAGCTGAACAAAGTTTTCTAGATGCACTTAAACAAGAATCCCGGCCGGTTTAAAATAGGATAAATATTAACATAATATAGGGCCATAAACATGAGTAGATATGCAACGTCACAAATATTAAAGTCAATTGGAAAACCACGTAAACTGTCTTCAATTATTATACCAGTTATACCCGTATCTGAATCAGATACATTTATTGAAACTAGTAGTGAAGAGCGATTAGACAAATTAGCTAATACTTTTTATGGAGATGCTACGTTATGGTGGGCTATTGCTGTTAGTAATGGTATTGGCAAAGGAACATTAATTGTGCCACAAAATAGCACATTACGAATACCATCAATTGAAAACATACAACAAATTATAAATCAAACCAACCAGTCACGATGAGTAATATATTTTATTCACAAGTAGATACAAATTTACAACTAGAACTCAATGAGCGAGCTCAGGCAGGTAGATATAAACGGTCAAATAAATACATAAAGTATATGACTGAAAAAATAGCCAATGTAGAATTACGAGCGTATGAGCCACCAAGAAAAGACAGCAAAGAAGCATTCGGACCACTTCGACCACAAGGAAAATTTCCAATATTGGGTGGATATGATGTACGTGGTGAAAGATATCGTCCAAGTGGTATAAATGGATTTTTAAATTCATCTCAAACTGAAACTATTCAAAAAGTTGTTGATATAACAGGCGAAGGTGATAAACTCAAAGCTATCGATGATACGAGACCATTATTAGACAACAGCAGAAGAGTCGGACCATATATACGTACATTAGACGTTAGCATCGGTGACGGATCAATGGGACTTTTAAACAAAGCAACCGTTGCAATAACTGTTCCTAATCCAACAAGAGATTTAGATGCTATAGAATCTACATGGATGCGTCCTGGTCGTCACGTTGAACTAAAAATAGATCATCCTGACAGTGCAGTTATAACAAAATCTGCTGGTGAAAACACAACTAATGCTTTATTGTTACCATTAAATTTACCAGATGAATCTAAACTACAAGAACGATATCCAGAATGGGATATTGATAAATTGAAACAACGTATACGAACCATGAATTCATATACATTTACTGGATTAATAACTAATTTTGATTTATCATATGCAGCAGATGCATCGGTAGAAATAACAATTTCATTAACTGGTACTAGTGATATATATACAGACGTATCAATGTTAATGGATCCAGAAAAAGAAAAAAAATCAAAATTAACTGCAACAAGCAACATAGAATTAAATGCAGCTCAGCCAGAAGTTACAGAACCAGACGATGATACTCAAAAAGAATTTTACGAAACATTGTCAGGTATAGTAGATGACGAATTGCGAGGCAAATTTAAAGCTGCTACCAATGATATGTCTACTGGAATAATGCCATTCTTTATTGAAGGTGAGTCAAATGTTAGTACCACTGACAGATTTATATTGTTTGGCCAACCATTTACAACAAATATAACAAGACAATTTGTTTATGAACCATCACAAACAGAAGGAACAGAGCAAAATTTATTAACACAATTAGAAGATTTAAATGCAGAATTAAACTTTGCAAATGATACAAATAATCTAACAGTTATACCTGGAATAGAAACAGAAATAGCAGCAATAGAAACTGAATTAGAAACTGTACAACTAGCTGCAGAACAAGAAGAAGCTGCTCAAAAAGAACAATTTGAAAAAGAAGAAAAACGAGCGAAAGAAATATTAACTGATGAAAATCGATACATAACAATAGGCGCATTAATACATTTTATAAACACACAAGTAGCTAGTAAACAACAAGGTATAGGTGTTTTATGTGATGACATTCAGATTGCTAGTACATATTATAAACATTTAAAATCAAATGATCCTGAAAATGTTTTGTTGTTACCAAAAGACCCATCTATTCCAGGAGATATGAATTGGTATGGAGAAACTGGATATTATGAATTTGCTGTTAGAAACACACTCGATTATCAACAAAATTTGCAAGATAAAAATATATATCAAGATTGGCCAGGAATATATCAATCAGCAGGTACAGATAGTTCATCTAAAATATTTCCAACCCGCATCTTTATAAATCTAGGAGCAATTGACGCAATTATCGATAGTTTATCTACTAATAAAAATTCATTTAAAATTGGAAAATTTTTAGAATCAATATCAGACTTAGTTAAAAATGCAACTGCAGGGGCAATTAAATTGGTATTAACTGAATTAAAAGAAGACAATACTAAAATAGTATTTGCTGACGCTGGATATATAGACAGAGAAAATGTTATTCCATACAATGTTCCAATGTTTGCTAATGATCCTATTGGTACAATAGTTCACGATTTTCAATTCTCTGCAAAGTTGCCTACAAGTGTAAAAAATCTTAGCTATGTTTTAAATCAGGGTACTGACATATCAGAAGAAAAAATTGCACCATATATGAATTTTATGTTTAATGCGGACGACGTAGCCGGTCTAAACAATATTATCAAAAATTATAAAAGTAAACATACAGAAGCAATAAAAAACTTAAATCAAGCAGCAGAAAAATATGGATTATCTCCACAAGACTCCGAAACAGAAGCGGATCTAAAAACTGCATTGTTAGAATATCTAAAATATCCAGGATCTGACATACGTCAGTCACAGCAATTAACTGCACCAATATTCCCATTCGATGCATCATTTACCATCGATGGCATTAATGGACTGCGATATGGCGACGTATTGTCTTTTGCTGCATTACCAAAAAAATACACAACAAACACGGTATTTAGTATTATAGGAATAAACCATACCGTTGGGACAGATGGAATGTGGACTACTAAAGTTAAATGTATAATGAGGCCTAATATAGATTAATATGAGCAGACAAAAAACATATTACACTGCAGATGAAACTATTAATAATTTGTTTACTAAAGGTAAACAATGGATGACTACAGATAATATTGAATATAAAGGAGCATATCATCGATACTTAACTGGAGAAATTTACACACAATCAAAATGGAATGCTAAAATATCAAAAAAATTAATTGCATATCAAGCACCAACACCTAACAATCCTGGCGCAACTGAATACCGAAGATTAAAACCAAAGATTAAAACAAAATTTAAATCAGTTTCTTTAATACCAGTAAACTTAACTAAAGAAAATATATCAACAGGATATATAACAAGATATTTTATTAAGAAATATGATAGTAATAGTATACAAGAAATTGAAAAAAAATCATATGACGATATATCTAGTAATATTTCTGATAAAAAATTATATTCAATTATTGAAATAAAATGGTATATTTCAGGTCCAAAACAAGATTCTTTTAATGGTATTGTGTCGACTCTAGGAGTAATATCAAAAAATCGACAACAAATAAATTTAGCTAAAGTAAAATTACCAGGCATCTCCAACATATTAACAGACCCACTTCAATACTATACCGACACAGACTTTATCAAACCCACAGACATCAACGGATTGGATTCGTAAAAATTATTTACTATTATATGTTATATGATAGTGGACTATGAATCTGATGTTACGACCTGCCTAAGTATAATAGCAGAAAACAAGACATTACTAGTTCCTATCTATGCAAATCCAACTACCCACGAATCACAACAAGATATTCACGCAGTTTACATTTATTGTGAAGATAAAAGTGAATGGTTGATACCAATGGCTCATACAGAACAAATAAGGGGCTTTTCACAATATCTAAAACAGTTCTTGCAACTAGATAATATATTTATCCATGACAAGAAGCGGTGGCTTCAAACCGGTGGAAACGATGCCGTATGGGATGTAAAGACTTTGTGGTGGTATACATATAATGAAGCATATGATGAGTCTCATTATCCTACACCAGCTCATGATTTTTATTGGCGTCGACTCAAATCATTACCACAAGTAAATGCAGTAATACCAATGCAGCAACATTTGGCTATGTGTCAGAAGATTAGACATTATGCATGGCCCATGATTGTCAATGCAAAACTCACCGATTCATATAAACGTTTCAATGAGTTGTATCCCAGAACGTTTGCTGACATAGAACAAAATGGATTAGCAGTTAACAGCACTTTTCGAATGCCAGAACTAGTTAACGGCAATCGAGTGTATTCCAGATACAACTATCATACCACAACGGGTCGACCAAGCAATGCATATGGTGGATTCAATTATGCGGCAATGAACAAAGAAGATGGAACTAGAGCGGCATTTGTAAGCAGACACACTGAAGGTGCTTTGGTTGAAATGGATTTTGACAGTTATCATGTTAGACTGATTGCTAAACTTATTGGATATGATTTGCCTGAAACTAGTATACATGACTATTTGGGTCGCTTTTATTTTGGTGTTGAAGAATTAACACAACAACAAAGAGAAGAAAGTAAAGCTATTACGTTTAGACTTTTATATGGAGGCATAGACAAAGAGTTTTTAACGATTCCATTTTTTCAGCAAGTAAATGATTTTGTGTTTAAGCTTTGGGCTACATGGAAGCGCAGTGGTTGCATAAAAACTCCTATAATAGGTCGTAGCATTTGCAAAGATCAAGTCACCAACATGACATCATATAAGTTGTTTAACTATTATTTGCAGGCCACTGAAACAGAGGTGTCTGTTAAAAAATTAGCAGAACTACAAAAATATCTGCAAGACTATGAAGCATGTATAATATTGTATACATATGACTCCGTTCTATTCGATGTTCCTTTATCAGAAGCCAAAGGCATATTGCCACAAATAAAAACTATCATGGAACAGGGAAAATTTCCGGTGAAATGTAAAGTTGGCGATATTTATGATAAAATGAGAACTATCACGTTATGAATATAGATTCTATAATTACAGAATGGACATACCGATTAGAAAAAGGTTATCCAGACTGCCCCGAAGATTACATTGAGTTGCGCAACGTTTTACGCGAACAAACTGATTTACCCGAACCTCAACAAGATGCAATTGTGCGCAGAGCAATGGGATTAGAAGAACAAGATGAAGAAGAGACATCTGGTATGTTATCATCAGATCCAAATTCAGCAACTGATGATTTTGCGGATTTATTGCAATTGTTAAAAACTAAAAACAAAATTGGTCAGTTACAACAATTAGCAGAATATACTAAAAAACATTATAAACCTAGTTTCGAAACAGTATTTTCAATTACAGACATTGACCAATATACTGACGGATATGATGGGCACTATACACTAGGAAATAATAATAAAACTAATTTGCCAATATCTGATTACACATCTCCAGGCATAGCAGCAGAAGCAGTTATATTTACTTACTTGAATTCTAAATTTAACACAAATATTCAACATGTAACATCCCAAGCAAAAGGTGTAGACGGGGAGGATGGTAACAATAAATTTGAAGTTAAAACTGCAACTACTGGTAATATTAATTTAAATTTACAAACTACATTTTTTTCTAACGATCCAAATAAATTTTATATATTTGGTTTTAGAAATAGTGGAGGCTATAAATTTAACTCAATTAGTCCGGTATATATTATTTCATCACAACTATTGCGCAGAATATCATTAGGAGAAAAAATTTATTCACAGTTAGGTACCGAATCACAAATTTCAGACATATTAACTACACAAGTTGAAGCTGGATTAGAAAAAACTAATTTTAAAGAACAAATTATTGCAGCAATAACGACCGGAGAAACTGGAGAATTTGCAAAACAATTCGACATTGGAAATAATGTATCTATAGTTTTTAAAATATTTATACAGCCAAAAAAATTCTAGGACTAAACAATTGAAAACACAACTACTTTGCACATTCGCTCATCAGACAGATTTAAACATTGTAACTGATTACATACAACAAAGTTACACTATACCAGAACAACGAATATTCGTGTTTTCCAATGCAGATCAACAAGATCAATTGTATTGCACCTACAATGCTGATAGCACAACTCGACGGGGACAAAACACCATAAGCATACATCGTAAAAAAGAAACCAATACTCTGTATACAGTCAATGCTCTTAACGCAATTATACGTCGAGTCAACAACGGAGTTTTAGATAAATCATATCAAGTAGATTGGTCACACTATCAAAATTCATTTATACTAACAGACGACGACAGCTACCGTGTAGTTGAATTAATATTTTTCAAGAAGATTTCTTGGTAACCTGATATTTATTATATATAATAAGGTAATAATATGATTCGACTTAAAGATTTAATAACAGAACAAATGTCTCGTAGGCAATTCAAAGAACCTGCATTACAAAATGTAAAATTCGACTACAAAACAGATGTAGCTTCATTTACATATTATGGAAAGAAATACGTAATTGATTTTGGCGAGTATGATGACATGGATGTTGTAGAAGATCATGGAAATGAAGGTCGAGATGTTTATTATATAGCACACGATCCTGATTCATTAGCTAAATTTTCAATTGATGCATATCAAGATTATAACGGTGAAAATACTGAAATGGATCCGGATACCATTGAAATGACTGATGCAGCAAGAATTCAAATATTTATCAATAGCATCGATGGTAGCACCAATTTCAATACGGTTTGGTTACCATTCAAACCAGAAACATTGTTAACAAAAGATCGTGTCATAGACGGTATACAAACTTTAATAACAGATGCCGAGTCTACCAATCAAACGGATGACGACGGCAATCCAGCATATGATCAAACCAGATTAGAAAGCAGTGAATTTAAAGCAGATTGTGAAATACTAATACAAGACGGAACTACCATAGATTTAAAAATGATATTTGATGAAGATGGTAACGTTGAAAGCATGGAAATTGAAGATCCACAAGTAGCTAAACAGTATGGTATCGATGACCGAGAGATTGGTTACTATTTGAAACGAAAAGATCCTGGCCAGGGGTTTGATGAAGTACCTGGATTTTAATAAAAGGAATTAACAATGAAACTAAAACAACTACTAGAAGGATATGCGTGGGAGCGTAAATCAGATGGTTCTTTGCCGACATTAGCAGATGCAACTGCTAAACATGAATCTAATTTAAAAGAACAAGGTGATTCAGAATTTGATCCAGGCGGGCATTATTATGTACCACAAGATGCTAGTCATACTAAACTAGATGCAAATCCAACGGGAGAGCAATTAGCCGAAGATATTTACGATGCAATTAACAACATCAATGACTCAATGTCATATCAAGATCTTGCATTTGCTGTTGCTAGGGTACTTGAAGACAGTTATGGAACACATAATTATGATCGTTTCATTTCAGAATTAAAACGCAACTTAGACAAAATGCGCTACTAAAAAAACAATAAAAAAATTAAACAATTACTTGGACTTAACGATTTAATTATCTAATATATAATTAATAAATAACATAAATTAATAACTTAACAAAGGAGTACTTAAATGGGACTTAACTTAGACGCCATCAAGGCAAAACTTAACCAATTAAACAAAACCGACGATCGTCGTAACAACCTATGGAAGCCAGAAGCTGGCCCAAAAACAAGAGTAAGAATTGTACCTTACGTTCACCGCAAAGACAATCCATTTCTAGAATTGTATTTTCATTATGACATTGCCAAAAGGTCAATGCTATCACCAGTATCATTTGGTAATGCAGACCCGGTAGTTGAATTTGCAGAAAAACTCAAGAAGACCGGAGACAAAGATGAGTGGCTAATGGGTCGTAAAATTGAACCTAAAATGAGAACTTATGTTCCTGTTATCGTACGCGGTAAAGAAGCAGAAGGTGTTAAATTTTGGGGATTCGGTAAAACGATCTACACAGAATTGCTTTCCATTGTGTCCGATCCAGACTATGGTGATATTACCGACTTAATGAATGGTCGTGACATCGACGTAGAGTTTATTCCTGCAGAGGGCGGAGGTTATCCAAAGACTACAATTCGTGTTAAACCTAACACAACACCTGCAACCGAAGACAAAGGTATTGCAGAGAAGATTATGAATCAGCCTGTAATCACAGACATTTTCCCAGAACCAACTTATGAAGAGTTAGAAAACGCTCTTAAAGCGTGGATGAATCCGGAAGATGACAGTGCTGACGTTGATACATCATCTAACACCACAGCAGATACATCTGCAAAAACTGAGGAAAAGGCAGAAGCCAAAACTGAAGAAAAACAAACAGATGTAGCATCAGCATTCAACGATTTATTTAACAAGTAGGAGTCTTTAAATGGCAAAGAAAAAAAGCAAAAGTAAGGACGAACTGGAAGATGCGTTAGCAAACACATTGGCCGATAGTATAAACAAACAGTTTAAAGGTCAAGCGTTAAAGACCGCATTCTTTCTTTCTGGCGATGACGATTCGCCAAGTAATGTTAAGGAGTGGATATCTTCAGGATGTGATTCTTTGGATTTAGCAATATCTAATAGACCAGGCGGAGGGTTTCCTGTTGGTAGAATTACCGAAATAACAGGGTTAGAAGCGTCGGGTAAATCATTGCTAGCAGCACACACTTTAGCAGAAACACAAAAGAAAGGTGGTCTGGCTGTCTATATAGACACAGAGTCAGCAACTAGTTCTGAATTCTTAACTGCAATCGGTGCCGATTTGAAAACAATGCTATACGTACCTCTTGAAACAGTAGAAGAGATTTTTGAAACAATTGAAACTATTGTGGACGGGGTACGTAAATCTGACAAAGACAGATTAGTTACTATTGTAGTAGACTCAATTATGGGCGCATCTACAAAAATTGAAATGTCTGCAGAATATGATAAGGATGGTTATGCAACCTCTAAATCAATCATTCTGTCAAAAGCAATGCGTAAGGTTACAAATTGGATTGCTCGGGAGCGTATCTGTTTAATATTTACCAATCAACTCAGAGTTAAAATGGGTGTGTCATTTGGAGATCAATGGACAACAGCAGGTGGTAAGGCTATTCCTTTCCATGCATCTGTTAGACTTCGATTAAAAAATACCGGTCAGATTAAAGCAACAGTTAATGGTGCAGAACAGGTAGTGGGTAGCAAAACTCAAGTGCAGGTAGTTAAAAACCGTATGGGTCCACCACATCGTAAAATTGATTATGAAATCTATTATGATAGCGGTATTGACAATTTCGGTGGTTGGTTGAACCTAATGAAGAAATTCAAATTGGTTAAACAAGCAGGAGCATGGTATACATTGGAAGATATAGATCATGAAACTGGTGAAGTCTTTGGAGAAATGAAATTCCAGAGCAAAGATTTTGTTAGTAAGGTTATGCAAAACCCTGAAGCAAAAGAAAGGTTATACAAAAGAATCTGCGACGCTTATATCTTCAAATATCAGGCAGGTGTAGACGGAGGAATTGATGACGTTGTTATCGATGAAGAAGTAATTGATGAAGAAGGATAATGAATAAGTATCAACGATTATTTAAAGAGTTACAAAAAGAAAAGGAAACGAGCCCAAAGGATGCTAATGATCATATCATGGTATTTGACGGGCTCAATACCTTTATTCGAAGTTTTGGGGCAACGCCGGCATATAACGAAGACGGTGACCATATAGGTGGTATAACTGGATTTTTATATTCTATAGGTAAAACTGTCAGAGACTTTAAACCAAGCAGATGTGTTATTGCATTTGATGGACGTGGCGGTAACGCTAAAAGAAGAAAAATTTACAAAGGTTACAAGGCAAACAGAGCCAATAAAACTAAACTGCGTAGATTCGATCATCATGAAACAAGTATAGAAGATGAGCAAGAATCAATGAGAAAACAGTTTAGTCGATTAGTTTCATATTTAGATAACTTGCCTGTAACTTTTTTAGCAATGGATGGAATAGAAGCAGATGACACTATTGCATATATAGCACAAATGTATAAAGAAACATGTAAGAAGATTACAATTGTTTCAACCGATAGAGATTTCTATCAACTAGTAGATGACCGTATTCAAGTATGGTCTCCTATCAAAAAGAAAATGTATGACACCCAAGCAATCATAGATGAGTTTGGTGTACATCCCAGCAACATGGTTTTATACAGATCATTTACTGGTGATAAGTCAGACAATATACCAGGCGTAGCAGGAATAGGTCCAAAGACTATAATGAAACTTATTCCAGAAATAGCAAATCAGCGTCAAGTTACATTAGAAGAATTATTTGAAAAAAGTAACGATCTTGTAACTGAAACCAAACAATATCAGAAAATTTTAGATCATCGAGAAACCTTACAAAAAAATTGGCAACTTATGGATATAAAACTTCTAGATATATCTGCAAATGTATCTTCTAAAATACGAGGCATAATGGATCAAGAAATTTCTAGTCTAAATCGTGCTGAGTTTCAACGTTTATTCTATGAAGATAAAATGTGGGCAGTAATGAAGAATCTTCCAGATTGGTTGACTCGAACCTGGCTGTCTTTGGATGCATTCGCAAAACAAACACAAAAATGATTTGATTTTATTTTAATTTTTATTATTATCTAATATGACAGATAAATTAAGTGAATACGGATGGAGCTTTCAAGTAAAAGTTTTAGCCGCAATGTTTACGGACAGAATATTTTTACAACAAATAACTGATATTATACAAGCAGACTATTTTGAGTCAGATGCTAATAGTTGGCTATTAGACGTTATATTAGAACATTTCCGAGAATATAAGGCTCCTCCTTCAAAAGACGTATTAAAAGTCAAGGTTACTGGCATAGAGAATGATGTGCTTAAGACCGCCATATTAGAACAATTAAAGGAAGTTTTTCGTTACATGGAATCAGACGACCTTAAATTTGTTAAAGACGAAATACTCAAATTTTGCAAAAATCAAGAGATTAAAAGAGCCATAATGGATAGTGTCGGATTACTCAAGATGGGTAGTTACGATGAAATTAAAAGTATTATGGATAGTGCAATGAAAGCTGGTGCAGATACTGATATAGGATTAGAATACAAAGATAATGTAGCAATTCGTTATGACGAAGCAGCACGACATACTCTGACAACTGGTTGGGATGTTATTG
>Ga0208645_1001664_pt1 | contig 19014 bp, 27 predicted proteins | sample VirMetDEL_Sep_01_FD_184519 | JGI IMG/M metagenome (GOLD analysis project Ga0208645, IMG submission 184519) | Aqueous microbial communities from the Delaware River and Bay under freshwater to marine salinity gradient to study organic matter... | ecosystem: Environmental > Aquatic > Marine >... | reverse complement strand
CCGCTGTAATGTTCGAACGGCTTCCAAGCGTAGTGCTTTAGAAATTTAAATAATTTTATATCAGACCAGTCTTGATAGTCTTCTGGTAAATCCTCATACAGGAATTGACTGGCAGCCCAGCGTATGTCTTTATCTTTTTGATCCATCAATTTAATCCTTCCTTTCTAAAACCAGATCTTACCACGGCGCTGCAATACATTCTAAACATTTTTTCAGGCCAAGTTTTTGTTTCTGGATATCTTTCTTCAATTAAAGCCCGGATTCTTTTCCAGTCGATGTCCTGCATACTCTCTAAATAATCGTTGTACATTTTTTGTGTTATAATCATATTTTCCTTTCTGTTGTGCCCAGCGTGCTGTTCCAGACAAATTGCCAATTACGAACAAAACTTCGGATCTCAAGGATCACCCGCTGGGTCTTTTTCTGGTTACGGCCACTTGCTTTTGCTGTGATCACCCCGCATACCATTAATTACTTTTACCATAAAATCCTATAATGTCAATAGCTTGATGCTTGACGCCTTGCAGCTTGCTGCTTGACCCCAGGTCCTACTTGATATGAACAACATTGGGCACAATGAATTCAAATAGGACCAAGGCTCAAGTTTGAGCTGGGGTAGTTATTATCAAGGCTCATACCCCAGGAGCCAAACAGAAAGTTTTATTCTTATCTTAGACCGATATCTTGCGAATTCGTCTTACGAGAATAATCTTCCTTATCCCATATAATCCTATTGACAAAGTTTGTCAAGTAGTCTATAAAAATAAATATTAACAGAAAGGAAACAAATGACAAAAATAAAACTAAACGCAGAAAAAAGAATTCAAATCGGAAATGAGTTTGAAACTTTTTTCAGAAATAAAGATAGCAAACCTAAACAAGAATGGTTAGGTGCAATCTCAAACTTTGATGAACATAAAAATAAAATACATAATTTATGTAATCAAATTGTAAGAAAACATCAACCGCAAGAAGATGTAGATACAATTAAAAGAATGATATCAAAGTATGGAAATAATGGTGGGGACATTTTTAATGACCATTGTTTTTATTTTGAAACACCTACGATTAATGATGATGGCGAGGCAGACACAAAATCAATGAATGTTAATTTTGGTTTGACTAGAGACTTTGCTTGTTCTTATTTTGATAAAGAATTAAGAGCAAGTGGTAAAGACCCTGACTATCAAAACAAATCAGAAAATGGAAAAAGAAGTCCTAGTTATTATACTTCCGAAAATGAAATAGAAAAATATTTCGGGTGGCGATCTGAAAGTAGCGGTAGCGGAAAACGAAACTCTACTATTAAAGATGATTGGGATAATGGATATAATATTGAAGTTATTGGCACATCTTATTGTGGGGAAAGACGATTTAAAGTTGATAGCGAAACCTTTGAGGTTTTAAATCAATTTGTAATTATGCAAGAAAAAGTCGTTGATACTCATCAAAGGTTTTATGACTACATAAAATCTAAAATGGATAAAATTAGATTAGGTTTAAAATCATACAAATATTTTGACCAAGCAAAAGAACTTGCGGATAAGTTAGGTATGGTCTTAAATGAAACTATTTTAGACACAGAAAGCAGTATGGCTTTGTCTATTTATAATCCTAGTGCATTGGCTAGTTTGTTAGCGGATAGTGATGAGGAAGATAATAAGGCAGATATTATCGCACAGTTTAAATCAGGTAAATTAAATCAAGCCATAAATTAGGGTATTGACAATGTATGGGAATTGCTATAAATTCCCATACATAAACAGAAAGGATAATATATGGAACATCATTTAGTTAACGAAGATAATGTAGAAAGTTTTGTAGAACTTTTAGAAAAGAAAGTGCATTTTGTAATTTCTTATTTTGCTAAAAAGCATAATAAGTTTATTTTTAGGAATGCTATGTGGACAGACAAATGCAAGATTGATAAGGATAGAGGGTCAATAACTTATTTTGATACTGACGCAAATGGTTATAGAACTGCAACTCAATCAATTCAGATTGCAATTAAAAAAGAGGGCGAGACAATACAATGATTGAATTAATTTTTTTAGGTGGAATCGTTTCTGCGGTAATCTTTTTGATTACCGCAAAAAAAGAAAAATCTTTTCAAGAAAGATTTGAACAAGACGAACTATGGAGAAAGGAGTATAGAAAATGAGTGATTATAGTTGGTGCCACGGACCATATTGCCATAAAAAACAAACCCAAGATAGGGTCCGAGGTGTGAAAGGAAATAAAGTTTTAAGAACTAGAAAGGTTCGTTGGTATCAAAGTCAGGTTGAACATATGTGGAATTATTTTTGTGGTCAACGATGTATGACAGATTATATCAATGAACATTTACGAGCTTTCATTGCAATAGCACCTAGACCGGAGCCACTAGAAACTCCTTGCGAGGTTACAACAAGAAAGGTTCAAGGAACTAGTTATAATTGGCAGACCGGAGAAAACAAGCCGCATACTTATACAGAAAAAACAATAGTAGTTGACAATATAAATGTTTAATATATAATCCCATACATTAATAATAACAGAAAGGATATATTATGACGAAACGAGAACTTAAACCTGAGTATCAAGAGGGCGGATCTAAAAGATTTGAAATCTTGGAAAAGGCTGTGCGTTATTTGCAAGATAAAAGAATAATGCAAACACAAGCGGACAGACAACATTTTCTAATTAATGAACTTGGTTTGTCTACTTCTGAATATATGGAAGTCTTAAACAAGGCTTCAGGCGGTGCATTGATGGAGTCTGTATGGAACTAACATCAAAAGACATTCAACCTGAATTTAAAATTGTAACTGATGTAAAGGATGAGCCGGATTTAAAAACGGCTCAAGCCTTTGTTGGTGGATATGTAGAAGGGATATCTTTTCCTAATGGTGATTATTTAATTATCAATGAGGAAGGCAAGTTAATTGGTTTGCCAATCAACGAACAGGCTACAAAGTTATGGAGAGATACGTTTGACAACGATAACTACATAACTGGTCGTAAAGATTGGGTTGCTGGTAATGCAATCTTAATTAAAAAGTCTGCCCTTAAACGTTGGGCTGCATAATTGACCGCGGCCCCCTAACGGGGGCCGCTCGCGTCTTCACTTAATAAAAATATATAGAGAGGTCCCAGGTCGTTTGGAAACTGGCTCGCGGCTTGACGGGCCCACCCCCCCAAAATCAAAAAGGGGTCCCACAGCTTGACCCTTTACGGTTTGATTTACACATACAGACGTGGTAAAAACGTTTTGGTACCATCTATGGATTTGGACAAGATTAATATAAAAAAATTACCTCCTGACATCAGGAAGGAATATATGCGTCTTGCAATACGTTTATCCGAGAAAAAAAAACAATCTAAGATAGAAAAGGATTTTTTAGAATTTGTAAAGTATATTTGGCCTGAATTTATCAGTGGGTCCCATCATAAAATTATTTCAGAAAAATTTAATAAATTAGCCACAGGTGAAATAAAAAGATTAATTGTAAATATGCCCCCTAGGCATACTAAATCTGAATTTGCATCCACGCTCCTCCCTGCTTGGATGATTGGTAGATTTCCAAACTTAAAAATAATTCAAACCACCCACACCGCAGAACTTGCAGTTAGATTTGGTCGTAAAGCAAAAAATATTATCGATTCAGATGAATACAAAAAAGTTTTTAGAACCACCCTCCGTGAAGACTCCAAAGCTGCTGGACGTTGGGAGACTAATGCCAATGGTGAATACTTTGCGGCCGGTGTTGGTGGAGCTATCACCGGACGAGGCGCGGATCTACTTATCATAGACGATCCGCACTCGGAGCAAGATGCGCTGTCCGATAAAGCTATGGAACGAGCTTATGAATGGTATACATCAGGACCACGTCAGCGTTTGCAACCCGGTGGAAGAATTGTTTTAGTTATGACCCGTTGGTCCACGAAGGACTTAACAGGAATGTTATTGAAAGCACAAAAGGAAGCAAAAGCAGATCAGTGGGAAGTTGTAGAGTTCCCAGCGATCTTACCTAGCAATAAACCTGTTTGGCCAGAGTATTGGAAGATGGGAGATCTAGAAGGTGTACAAGCATCGCTGACCGTGGCTAAATGGAACGCACAATGGATGCAAAATCCTACAGCGGAAGAAGGCGCTATCATCAAAAGAGATTGGTGGCAGGTCTGGGAGAAGGATGAACTACCACCTTTAAAACACGTCATACAGTCTTACGATACCGCTTTTTTAAAATCTGAAAGAGCAGACTATTCTGCTATTACGACGTGGGGTGTATTTTATCCTAACGAAGATTCAGGTCCTAATTTGATTTTAGTAGATTCCATCAAAGGAAGATACGAGTTTCCTGAGTTAAAACGAGTTGCTATGGAACAATATAAATACTGGAACCCTGAAACCGTTATCATTGAATCTAAAGCTTCGGGCTTGCCTTTAACATATGAATTGCGTAAAATGGGTATCCCGGTGATAAATTTTACACCGAGCAAGGGCAACGATAAACATTCTAGGGTGAACTCTGTGGCACCGTTATTTGAAAGCGGAAAAATCTGGGCACCTGAAATGAAATTCGCCGATGAGGTTATAGAAGAGTGCGCTGCATTTCCATATGGCGACCACGATGATTTGGTCGACAGTACGACGCAAGCCGTAATGAGATTTAGACAAGGAGGCTTTGTTGAACATCCTGAAGATGAAAAAGATGAACCAACACCCGTTGTCAATAAGGAATATTATTAATGAATAGAAACCAACTTATATTACAAGCGATATCTCTTTTAGCAAAGTTAGGCATCAAGCCTTCTAACTTTATTGGTAAAGGAACAAATGTAATCAAGTTTCCAAAATTAGATGAGATAACTCCCTTTAAACCTAATCTGTTAGAAGCAATGAGAACAGGTGGAGAAAATTCTATGAAGTTGGCAAAGAAAAAATTTGAAGACAATGCAAACTATTTAGTTAATTCCAATGATATGGAATTACAAAATTTTATCAATAACGTTAAACAATATTTAAATATTACTGAACCGCGGAGCGCGGGCATTGTTGCAACAGGAGAGAAAGCACCTTTAATAGATATTAAAACAGGTTCACCTGTGACTCAAGCAGTCGAAGAAGTTATAACTAAACGATATGGTTTACCAAAAAATGTAGATCCTGAATCTCCAGTTGGTGGAATATTACAGTCAACAAGAAATCTTAGATCAATGATGGATGATATCCAAGGTATCTCGCCACAGCAAAGAATTCAGATGGATCAAGAAGCAGTTAATAGAATCATACAAGAAATTAAAGATGCGGGTGGTACAACGGAAGATGCTTATCGTATGTTACAAGAAAACCCAGTTAATGATGTAGATGTTTTTGAAAGAATCTTTTTACCAAGATACAAGGAAGCATTTAAGATTGGACCTAAGTCGCCAGAAGAAATTGAACTGGCTAAAGATGCTGCGGATACGGTAGAACTTTATGGCAGCAACAGTCCACAAGAATTAGCAGATCACTTACAAGATTTTTATAATGATAGTCAGATGAAATATAACATCGAAACAACTTTAGAAAAAATAATTAAAAATAAAAAAGGAATTTCAGAAGAAGACGTTTATGATTTCTTATCTGAAGCTGCTCCTGAAAGAGGCAGACCCATTGAGGAGCATATGGAAATTTTAGAAAGAGCCATCAAAGATAAATACAATTTAGATATCAATAAAGATTTTTATATTAATTATTACAATAAATACAAATTTCAAAACAAAGAACAAATTAAAAATTTAATGGAAAGCGTTACGGATAAACCAGAAAACTATCAAGACTTTGCAGAAGGTGGCAGGGTTAGTTTTAAAGGCGGTGCAAGTGTAGCTTGGATGATTGAAGCTTTAGTTAAACTTAGAGATGTTCCAAGAAAAATGTTAGAGTACGTCAGCAAAAGAAAAAACGGATTCAAACAAATACAAAAACTTTATGAGGATGCTTTTGGTGAAGGACCTGAAGGCGTTATGTCTGTCGCTAATGAAAAATTAGGTTCCAATGTTGTTAAAACAGCGGATGATATTGAAAGACCTGAAAAATCAAAACTAAGAGAAATGTACGAAGAGTTTAATAAACGACAAGAAGAAAGAGAAACGATTATGCGGCAAGATGCAGAAGCTAGAGCTAAAGATCCTGAAGCTGCTAAAGAGTTTGATGAGATGTGGGAGAACCCTGAAAGCTTTCCAAGAAGAAATAGACAGTTAACCGATGAAGAGATTGAAGAATATGAAGAAATTTTAGGTGACTCTGAAACGTGGATGAATGAAGGAACAGTTGAAGAAGCAGAAGCTGCCGTTAAGAGACGAAAAGAATATGAGGATCAAATGTATTCAGAATACAAAGTTGAAAAACAAGGCAGAAAAGAATTAGAAGAAGCTTACAAAGAAATAGATTTTAGAATGACTGGTGAAGATACTAAATATGAAGCTAACGAGTTAGCAGATATGCTTGCTGAAATTAGATACAAAACAGAATATTCTGATCTACCACAAAATACTCAAATAGATTTATATGATGAAGCCTATAATTACTTAATGGAAGTAAAAAGAGATGTAGCAAATTTTAAAGGCGCGACTAATATAAAAACAGGTAAAAATATCGTCACAGGTGAACAAGAATTACCTTTAGATCCAATGACAGGTAAACCTAGAAAACTAAATGCCGAAGGCGGATTGATTGATGGCATTGGAACTATGTTCGAGGAGAAATAATGCCAAAAGAATTTTTAGGTAGCCCTGTAAAAACTAAAGAATATATTTATCCAGAAAAATCAAAATCAGGTAAAACATATTGGTATAAACAACCAACTAAAATTATTCCTATGCCTGCAGGAATGGAAGAATGGTTTAAAGAAACGTATCCAGGTAAAAATTGGTTTGATATAACTACCAATGAAAGAGAAACGGCTAAAAAAGCTTTTAAAAATAGAAACACTCCATATAATCTTACAAAAAAAGACGCTATTAAATTAGAGGAATATTTATTAAAACAAAAAACATCTGGTAATAGGATTTTAGGAACTCCAGATGAAATTAATAAAGCAGCTGGAACAAAATTAAAAAGACCTTTTATCCAAAAATATATTAGGAATAATTATCCTAATACTTTTATTTACCCGTTGATTAATGCTTCGGACTACCCACAAGACATCAAAGAAAAAATTTGGAAACTTGGTAAAACAAAAGCTAATAATGAAATTTATGACGAATTAGTTAAATCAGGTGAACTTGCTGATATAAGATCTGCAACCAATAAGCCAAATTATAAAACCCTTAACCTTATTTTACAAGAGGGTAAACGAAAAGGAAAAATTAAAACAATTATAACAAAACCAACAGGTTCTAATTTATCTGCAGCTGAACAAAAAGTAAGAGACTCTTATGTAAAAAATTTTATTAAAAGTAATCCAGATATTACTAACCCTTTCCAAATAGCTAAAGGTGTAAGTAATTTACACAACATAAAAATGAGTAGAAACTATGTTTTATCAGCAGGTAAAAGATTAAATTTAGATAAAGAATTTTCTTCTTTGCATAAAAATATTTTTCCAGATATAAAAAAATTAGATAAACTTATTAAAGACAATGCAGCATTTTTACAAGATCCTAATGTAGGCGTAAGAGAAAAGAAAGAATTTTTTACAAATGAACTTGCTAAAGCCACGGGTAAAAATAAAGTTGACGTTGCTGAATCTTTAGTTACTCGTTTAAGAAAACTTGGAAATTTATACGCTGGTGATGAAGGTTCATTGCGATATGAAAAAAATTTATATAAAACTATTAAATCACCTAAAAATTATTTAAATTCAAATCTTCATAAAAGTTTTATTGAACTTACTGATTCAGCGGGTCAAATAAGTAACAGTGGAATGGCAAGGCTTTTAGGTTTACCTAAAAAAGACATAGATCTTATAGACCAAACAGCCTCAATGATGAGAGTATTTAAGTTTGATGTTGCAGGTGACCATACTGACATTAAAGCTTTAATGAAAAATTTTCCAAACTATAGAAAAAATTTTACAAGAATAGAATATATTAAAGATAGTTTAAATCAGTTTAAAGCACCCTATGATCAAAAAATGTTAGCTGTTTATAGAGCTGCAAAACAAGGTGCAAAAACTTTTAACGATGTTCCTATCCAAGAAGCAATTCAAAACATACAAAAAGAATTTGCTGATGCAACAGGTGGATATAGAATTGGTGGTTTTGAAGTATCTGGTAAAAGAATAACTATAGATCCGCAAACTCCTAGACTGGGAGATTTAGATAGTCCTTTAAATGAAAGTTTGCAAAGAGCTATGCAAAATTTTGAATCATACTCAGGTGACGTTAAACCCTCTTACTTTAAAAATGCTTTTGATAGATTATTCTTATCTACAAAATCTTTAAAGGATAGAATAAATCTATTAAAAAATAATCAGGGTAGTTCTATTTTAAAAGGTAGTAAAGTATTAGAAGCTTTTAATGCAATTCCTAGATTTAGACCAATAACAAAAGCTTTGATAGCAGGAACAGCTGGAGCTGCTGCTATTAGTACAATGGCCTCTGCAAGTGAGCCAACACAAAATGAAATGGAATCTGGTCAAATGACTTCTCAAGAGTTATATGAAAAAGAAAAACAAACCCCTGTCCAAGCTGAACTAGAAGCTATGAAAGCAGAAGCTAACGTAAAACCTTTTGATGAATATAACCCTGAAACATATCCATCAAACGAAGAACAGAAATCTGCTTTGGAAAAATATCAAAATTATATTATGGCAGCAGGTGCAGCTGCAGGTGTACCTTACGTGCCAGAAGGTTATAGAACAGCTAGAGAACTAGGTCGCGGCAGAATTAGATCGGCTGTTGGATTAACAGGTGGACTTGGAAAAATTTTAACTGCAACTGGAACACCAGGAGTTGTAGTTCCTTTCGAAGTTTTAAGAGCTGCAGATAAAATTAGAAAAGGTGCATCAGCGTCTGAAATACTTATGCCTAGATTAGACGAAGAAGAAAAAGAAGCTTTCATAGAAGGTGGAGCACTAGATAAATTATCAGCAGGCACTAAACCTCTTTTAGAAAGTCCATATCTATCTTTAGCTTTTGCAGAACCTTTTGCAAAAACAACAGGTATCATTACAAAGGCAGGGGAAGCTACTCCTGGTATTTTAAGTAAGGTATTAAGATTAGGATTGAACCCAAGAACAATCGCAGGTATAAGTAGATTTGCAGGTTTACCTGGACTTGCCTTGAGTGCTGGTTTAACAGCATACGATTTATATCAAGCTTACCAAGATAGGAAGGAAAAAAATGGATCCGAGTAAACGAAATTTTTTAAAACTATTGGGTGGTATTTTATCTACACCACTTATGCAAAAACTTTTACCTTTCTTAGCAAAAGAAGGAGCGGATGTCATTGAAGGTATTAAACAACTTAGAAATACAACAACAAATATGCCTGATTGGTTTCCAACTTTTATTCAAAAATTTATTTCTAAAAACATTGATAGAGCAGACAAGATAGATCAGGACATTACTAAAATAACTGACCCAGATTTACCTGGTGTTGAAGTTTTAAAATACGATGATGGTAAAATTGAAATAATAGGTAAAAATGAATATGGACAAAATTTTGGCATTGAATATCAACCACCTGCAACTTTAGAAGATGGCTCTAAGTTTAAAGGTGATTTCCAAGCAACCGATGTATCACCTGTTTATGCTGATCCAGACGGCAACGTAGATTTTGATGCACAGGTAGTTGAAGACATAGAAGAAATCTTAGGTGGAGATTCTAAGTATTTAGAAAATTACGCAAAAGACGTTACGACAGAAACAGGCAAAGTAGCCGCTAAAGATACTAAAGGTGCTAGTGCCGTTCGTGAAGCAGAAGGTAGAGCTGAAGCTTTAGCAGATGAAGCTAGAGATTTTGGTGATTATGGTGAATACGCTGATGGTGGTTTAACAGATACGATACCACCTGAAAGAGGTCCAATGGCTGACGGACTTGCAACTTTATTCAAAAGAAGGTAATATAAAATATGGCGATAGATAAGACTTTATCAGAACTTGGTAAAAACAAGACACAAATAGAAATTCCTGGTTCAGGAGAAATGGAAGAAGTTGTAACAGAAAAAATTTCTGAACAACTAAAAGATCAACCTGTTCAAGTGCAAGCAGAAGATGATGGCGGTGCAACCGTTTCATTTGACCCTAGCCTTGCAAGTCAAGAACAAGGCGAAGATCATTATACAAACTTAGCAGAAATTTTAAATGAAGATGTCCTAATGGAATTAGGATCTAAACTGGCTGATGATTATACGGATTATAAAAATTCAAGAGCAGACTGGGAACAAACTTATACTAAAGGTTTAGATTTATTAGGTTTTAAATATACAGAACGAACTCAACCATTTAGAGGAGCATCAGGTGCTACTCACCCTGTGTTAGCTGAAGCGGTTACACAATTCCAAGCACAAGCTTACAAAGAATTATTACCAGCAGATGGTCCTGTAAGAACTCAAATCTTAGGAGCACCTTCAAAAGAAAAAGAAGATCAGTCTGTTAGAGTTAAAGACTTTATGAATTATCAAATTATGGATCGTATGAAAGAATATGAATCTGAGTTTGATCAAATGTTATTTTATTTACCCCTAGCAGGTTCTACTTTTAAAAAAGTTTACTATGATGAATTATTAGGTAGAGCTGTTTCTAAATTTGTGCCTGCCGATGATTTAATTGTACCTTATTCTGCAACTTCTTTAGATGATGCAGAATCTATTATGCACGTAATTAAAATTTCAGAAAATGAATTACGTAAACAACAAGTAGTCGGTTTTTATAGAGACATTGAGTTGGGTGATCCACCAATGAAAACTGATGATGTGACTAAAAAAGAACAAGAGCTAGAAGGTATCAAACAACAAAAACAAGATGACATTTATACACTACTTGAATGTCACGTTAATTTAGATTTAGAAGGTTTTGAAGACATCAACCAAGAAACAGGTGAACCAACAGGAATTAAATTACCTTATGTAGTAACTATTGAAGAATCATCTAGAGAAGTTCTATCGATTAAAAGAAATTATAGAGCAGGTGATCCATTAAAGAAAAAAATTAATTACTTTGTACATTTCAGATTCTTACCAGGTCTAGGCTTTTATGGTTTCGGGTTGATTCATATGATAGGTGGACTATCAAGAACAGCTACGACAGCCTTAAGGCAGCTTCTTGATGCAGGAACACTATCAAATCTGCCGGCTGGATTTAAAACAAGAGGAATAAGAGTTAGAGATGATGCACAACCACTTCAACCAGGAGAATTTAGAGATGTCGATGCGCCTGGAGGTAATTTACGAGATTCTTTTATGCCTTTACCATTTAAAGAACCATCTCCAACATTATTACAATTATTAGGTATCGTAGTAGCAGCTGGCCAAAGGTTCGCGTCTATTGCAGATATGCAAGTAGGTGATGCTAACCAACAAGCACCGGTTGGCACAACCGTAGCATTATTGGAACGTGGATCGCGGGTAATGTCAGCGATACACAAAAGAATTTATGCAGCCTTAAAACAAGAATTCGTTTTATTAGCTGAAGTATTTAAAACATACTTACCACCCGTTTATCCTTACGACGTAGTTGGCGGAACTAGAGAAATCAAATCTGCTGATTTTGATGCAAGGATAGATATCTTGCCGGTTGCGGATCCAAATATATTTTCTCAAACACAGAGGATCACTATCGCCCAAACGGAACTGCAATTGGCAAGCTCTAATCCTAAGATGCACAATTTGTATCAAGCGTATCGTAATATGTATTCAGCGTTAGGTGTAAAAAACATAGATTTAATCTTACCACCACCTCAACAACCACAACCAATGGACCCAGCTTTAGAACATATCACTGCTTTAGGTGGTCAACCGTTCCAAGCATTCCCTGGACAGAACCACAGAGCTCACATTGAAGCACATTTAAACTTTATGTCACTCAATATGGTTAAAAATAATCCAATTGTGATGGCTTCTATCCAAAAAAACATACTTGAACACATTTCTTTGATGTCACAAGAGCAAGTTCAGCTAGAATTTGTGCAAGAATTACAAGAAATGCAAGTTTTACAACAGCAAATGCAACAAATGGGACCTGTTCCACAGATTCAACAACGTATGCAACAGATAATTTCACTAATTGAGTCTAGAAAATCACAATTAATTGCTGAAATGACTAAAGATTTCTCTGAAGAAGAGAATAAAATCACTGCGCAGATGGATAATGACCCAGTTTTAAAATTAAAATCAAGAGAAGTTGATCTTAGAGCTATGGAAAACGAGCGTAAGAAGCAAAATGACGAAGAACGGATCAATTTAGACCGTATGAAAGCAATGATGAACCAGCAAACTCAAGATGAAAAATTAGAACAGAACGAAAGACTTGCACAGTTGCGTGCAGGCGTAAGTTTGGCTAAAATGGGTGTGCAAAACGTAAAAATTAAAGGACAATAATATGTACGATGAAGCAGGCGTATCATTTGGAGGACCATCAGGTGGTGGAATAACTAGCGCTGATTTAGGCGGAGGACCATCTTTTGGTGGTGATTCGGGTGGATATGATAATAGTGTTGTTTTTCAACCAACAACTGCAGCATTAGGCGCTTTAGGACCAGGAAAACCTGGTGATTCAGGAATTACTACAATACTAAATAACGTTAGAGGTTTTTTAGGTAATAGTCCAATCGTATCTAGAGGTATAGGTGGTTTACTTGGTTCTATTCTTGGAAATGTTTTTTTACCTGGATTTGGTGGTTTACTAGGTGGTTATTTAGGTCAACAAAAAGCTCAAAACTATGTTGATAGATATAATTTAAACAAAGAAGCAATGAGCGATCTTTTAGGTGGAAAATTAAATAATGTTAATATTTTTGGACAACCAGAAGGTATCGTAGATATAAATCGTCCGGATCGAATGATGTTCGCTGATTTAACAGGAGGTCAAAAAAAAGCTCTTGATAAACAAAAAATGGGTTTAGATATGGGTCTATTTACTATAGATGATATTAGACAAAATATTTCTCCTTTGAATGATCCAAAAGCTCCTGCTACAATACAAGATATTAAACAATACTACGGAATAATCTAATGGACAAAAAACAGAAAAAAGTTTCAAAAGTAATGAGAGAGTTTAAAAAGGGTAAATTACATTCTGGTTCTAAAAAAGGACCAAAAGTAAAAAACCGTAAACAAGCAATTGCTATCGCATTAAGCGAAGCAGGAATGGCAAGGAGACGTAATGGAAAAAGAAAATAAAAAGTCTATGAACTTTCAAAAGTTTGTTAACAAAGATGGTTATGCTAAAGGCGGCATTGACGTTGAAGTGAGCAAACCAAATGAAACACAAACTCAAAAAGTTGGTGGACAAAAACGAATGTTAAAAGAAAAGCAAAGAACAGCTAAGTGGTACTAGTATGGTTCCTTGGGGTTTATTAGGTCAAGGTTTAAAATCTGGACTAGAAATATACAAGAATAAAAAAGCAGCTGACGTTGCAATGTCAGAAGCTAAACTTCTTCATATTGAAAAAATGAAAAGAGGTGAAATAGAGTTTTCTGGCAAGATTGCAGAAAATCAAAAATCAGACTGGAAGGACGAATTTGTACTTTTAACAATTTCTTCACCATTGTTTTTATTAGCTTATTCTGTGTTTGCAGAAGATGAAAAAATGCAAGAGAAGATTGACTTGTATTTTCAAAAATTACAAGAGATGCCTTGGTGGATAGTTGGATTATGGGTTTCAGTAGTCGCAGCAATTTATGGACTTAAGGCTACAGATGTGATAAATATGAATAAAGGAGCAAAATAATATGCCAAATAAAAGATATAACAACCAGATTCCTGGTTTTAAAAAAGGTGGCTCAGTAAAAAAGATGTCATCAAAAAAGAAAAAGTTAGCAGCTATGTATCCGCCAAAGGATAAAGTTACTAGAGGTGATTTTATTGCAGCGGCTAAAAAGAAAAAAGGAATGGCTTAATGAAATTCATTAAACATTGGATATGTAAAATATTTAAAATCATTCCGTGCATATGTAAGCACGAATGCAATTGTAAGAAGAAAAACAATGGCTAGTAAATACCATAAAACTAAATCTGGTAAAATGGCGCGAAAAGGTCTTTGGTACAACATTCACAAAAAAAGAGCTGAAGGTAGACCAATGAGAAAAAAAGGCGCTAAAGGTGCACCAACAGCAAAAGCATTTAAAAGATCACAAAGTAAATAATGAGAACTGATTATTCTATAAGACCAGGATATGCATCAGGCGGAAGAACAGCCGCTTGGCAAAGAAAAGAAGGTAAGTCTGAGTCTGGTGGATTAAACAGAAAAGGAATTGCTTCTTATAGAAGAGCAAATCCAGGATCTAAATTATCTATGGCTGTTACAACAAAGCCATCGAAATTAAAAAAAGGATCAAAGGCAGCTAAGAGAAGAAAATCTTTCTGCGCGCGTATGAGCGGAATGAAAAAAAGATTAACTTCTGCAAAAACTGCAAGAGATCCAAATTCAAGAATTAATAAATCACTTAGAAAGTGGAATTGTTAATAGTGGAGAGAAGAGATGGATGATATATCAACTATTTACGGTATACAAAAACTGTTAAAGGATGGTATTCAAAGAGGTACTGATACATTACTGTCAGGTAACATTGACAGTTTAGAGAAATATCAGTATATATTAGGACAAATCAGGGCTTATGAATATACCCTGCAGGAAATCTCTAACCTGTTAAAAACGAAGGAGCAAAAAACTAATGACGGAACAATCATCAATCTCTCAGGAGATACCAACACATAAAAACGCACTCGAAGAAAAATATCAAAGCATTAAAACAAAGGAACCATTAGGACCTGATAATATTAAATCAGCATCAGAAGATTTACCTGAACCAAGTGGTTGGAGAATTTTAATTTTACCATTTACACCACCTGAAAGAACTAAAGGTGGACTTATTTTATCACAAGATACTTTAGACAGAGGACGTATCACAACTAATGTTGGATATGTTTTAAAACTAGGACCTTTAGCTTATCAAGATGAAGAAAAGTTTAAAACAGGTCCTTGGTGTAAAGAAAAAGATTGGGTCATCTTTGCTAGATATGCTGGTTCAAGATTACCAATAGAAGGTGGAGAGCTGAGAATACTAAACGATGATGAAGTATTAGGAACTGTAAAAGATCCTAGTTCAATCATCACGCAATACTAACCATAGGAGAAACTATGCCAGATGAAAATAAAAAAGAAGATCTAGTTGATGTTGGCGAACAAGAAGGTGCTGATATTAATTTAGATTCTGAGCAAACAAAGGAGAAAGAAGATGAAAAGCTTGAAGTCGTTCAAGACGATAATCAGTCCGCTGATACACCTGAGAAATCTAGTGAGCAGTCTGATGTTCAGGGCGATCAAAAACAAAAGACAGAGAAAAAAGAGGACGAGTTAGAACAATACAGTGATTCTGTAAAAAGAAGAATTGCTAAGTTGACTCGTAAAATGAGAGAGGCTGAAAGGCAAAGACAAGAAGCTATTACTTTTGCGCAATCAATGAAAACGCAAAAAGAAAAAGCTGAAGCTAGATTTGCACACTTAGACAAAGACTATATGAATGAGTTTGAGTCTAGAGTTAAAACAAGTTTAGACTCCGCCAAAATCGCTCTCAAAAACGCAATCGATAGTGGAGACGTAGACGCACAAGTTGCTGCACAGCAGCAAATTGCTTCGTTAACGATGGATTCTGCTAGATTGCAGACGCTAAAAAGCGCACAGACGCAAGTCAAAGAAACACCAAAAGAAGTTAATATCACACCACAAAGACAAGAAGAACAGGTTGATGCTGATCCAAAAGCAGAAGCTTGGGCAACTAAAAATGCGTGGTTTGGTAACGATTCTGCGATGACTTACACTGCGTTTGATATACATAACAAGCTAGTCCGAGAGGAAGGCTATGATCCTAAATCTGACGAATATTATGCTGAAATTGATAAAAGAATAAGACTTGAATTTCCGCATAAATTTGATAAGGTAGAGTCAATTACAACTGAAAGAGAAGTTAAACCTACTCAAACAGTTGCTTCAGCTAGACGTCCAGCTACAACGGGACGCAAGAAAACTGTAAGACTCACACCTTCACAGGTAGCAATCGCTAAAAAATTAGGTGTGCCACTCGAAGATTACGCAAGACAATTGCAACTCACGAAGGAGGTATAGTATGACAATTGATAAAACTTCTCGTGCGGGTCAAACTAGAGAAAAAGAAACTCGAAAAAAAGTTTGGACTCCACCATCAAGTTTAGATGCACCCCCTGCGCCAGATGGCTATAGGCACAGATGGATAAGAGCCGAAGTTCTTGGTCAAGATGACAGCAAGAATATGTCGGGAAAAATTAGGTCCGGATGGGAGCTCGTAAGAGCTGACGAATATCCAGATCACGATTTTCCAAGCATTGAAGACGGCAAGTATAAGGGAGTGATCGGAGTTGGTGGCCTAGTGTTGGCTAGGATACCGGAAGAGCTCGCAAAACAACGTGAAGCGTACTTTAACAAAAGAACGCAAGATCGTGATGAAGCTATAAATAACGAGCCCTTGAAGGATCAACATCCTAGTATGCCAATCAATAGTGAAAGGCAAACTAGAGTAACTTTTGGTGGCTCTAAGAAAAGTTAATTTTTTAACGATTCGCTGACCATCATACAATTAACCAATAAGGAGAAAAACTATGGCAAATAAAGACGCAGCTTTTGGTTTAAAACCGATTGGTAAGATTGGTCAAAATGCTGACAACCAAGGTTTAACTGAATACTTGATCGCAGATAACTATGCGAGTTCAATTTATCAGGGAGACCCGGTTAAAGCAGTAGCAGGCGGAACTGTAGAAGTAGCTGCTGCAGCAAACACTAACTTAGTTGGTGTTTTCTGGGGTACGTTTATAACTAAAGATCCAACTACTGGAAAACCAACTTACCGAAATTACTACACTCAAACGAATGTAGCTAATGGGGAAGAAATCAGAGCATTTGTATACGACGATCCTCACGAAAGGTTCGAGGTACAATCAAATAACGCAAGCGCTTCTGCTGCAACAGACGTGTTCGAATTAGCGGACATTGAATATACAGCAGGATCAACTATCAATGGCGTATCTAAAGTTGAATTAGACGATGCTTCTTTTGTAACAACTTCTGCACAATTGCAGGTAGTTGGTGTATCAAAAGATATCGAAAATAATGATTTAACTTCAGCAAACGTTAACTTTGTAGTTAGAATCAATGAGCACTTGTATAAACAAACTGTAGGAGTATAGGAGTATAAACTATGGCAATATCAAGACAACAACTAGTTAAAGAACTAGAGCCTGGGTTGAATGCACTATTCGGCCTAGAGTATAAAAGATACGAGAATCAGCACGTAGAAATCTATGATGCAGAAAATTCAGACAGAGCTTTTGAAGAAGAAGTAATGTTATCTGGATTTGCGAATGCAGCTGTTAAACCTGAAGGTTCAGCAGTGACATTTGACAATGCACAAGAAACTTTTACAAGCAGATACACTCACGAAACTATCGCTTTAGCGTTCGCGATTACTGAAGAAGCAATCGAGGACAACTTGTACGATAGAATTGCTACTAGATACACAAAAGCATTAGCTAGATCTATGGCAAACACTAAGCAAGTTAAAGCGGCTAACGTATTGAACAACGCTTTCAATACTAACTACTTAGGTGGGGATGGTTTAGAACTTTGTTCTACACTTCACCCAACTATTGCAGGAACATTCTCAAATGAATTAGCGACATCTGCGGATCTTAACGAAACTTCATTAGAACAATCGTTAATCGACATCGCAGCTTTCACTGATGAAAGAGGATTAAAAATTGCTGCTCAAGGTATGAAATTAATCATTCCTTCTGAGTTACAATTTACTGCAGAGAGATTGATGAAATCTCAAGGTAGAGTAGGAACAGCTGACAACGATGTAAATGCAATCGTGTCTAAAGGTATGATTCCACAAGGTTATGTGGTTAACAATTACCTAACAGACAGTGATGCGTTCTTCATCAAAACAGATGTACCTAATGGTATGAAAATGTTCAACAGATCACCTTTAAAAACTGCAATGGAAGGTGACTTTGACACTGGTAACGTTAGATACAAAGCTAGAGAAAGATACAGCTTCGGCTGGTCTGACCCTAGAGGTATCTTCGGATCACCAGGTGCGTAAGCACTGAATTAAAAGAGGCGGCCTAAAAACCGCCTCTTTTTTTATGCAAAAGGAGAAAACTATATGAAAACTTTCCGTATTAAAATTAGAGCCTATGGATACTTCTGTGACTTCACATTAGAGTGTGAAGATAGCAGCAAAGCATTAGAAGATGCCATAGTTGACAAGTTAGGAAAAAATGATATAGTATGGGAAGATTCCAACTTTTATAATACTAGTAAAATTTGGTTAACCTACGAGGAGCTTAGTGATGCAAACACACGTTCAATCCCTTTACAAACAGAAGAGGGGTCTAGAACTACAGTGGGAGCAGCATTATAACGATGAGGGTAGATATACCCTTGATATGGTTAGGATTGATAATAAAATTAAAGAAGTTATCAATCATATTAAGATGGCAGAAGCTAAAGAAGCTAGTCAACTTAGTAAAATTGAAGATGCTGCACCTCAAGTTTCAGTAGCTACTTAATAAAAAGCTACTACACAAATAAATCATCTTTATTCTTAAGGATCTCTTGCGCTTCATTTAAATCTACAGTATATTAGAATAACTATACATATAATTTAATGTGTACGCGTATAGTCGACGGCCTAGAGAACACATTAAAATAACTAGGAGGATAATAATATGGCAAACAAAACAACTTTCACTGGATTCGTTAGATCGAACGGTGGAGACAATTCAAGAACAACTTATGCTGGTTCTGTACCTATGCAGGCTCAATTTTATTTTGACCCTACTGCTGCTGCA
>Ga0208645_1001663_pt1 | contig 19021 bp, 25 predicted proteins | sample VirMetDEL_Sep_01_FD_184519 | JGI IMG/M metagenome (GOLD analysis project Ga0208645, IMG submission 184519) | Aqueous microbial communities from the Delaware River and Bay under freshwater to marine salinity gradient to study organic matter... | ecosystem: Environmental > Aquatic > Marine >... | reverse complement strand
TAGAAGAGTCGGTAGTTGTGGGGGGTGTCACTTAAACATAATGAGAACAATAAAAGAAAAATACTATGGATAATTTAACAAACGAAGAAAGATATAACCTTATGATTACTCTAATCCAAGAGATGTCAACTACCTACAGTAAAGCCGGAAATAGTGTATGTTTCATTTTAAAAGAAGAATATGACTATGAATAAATACATAATCATATTTTTTTCAGCACTATTACTTGAGATAGGAAGCACGATGTATATTAGTTCTGTTGCAGATAAAGATATGGCAGCAACTATGTTATGGGCATTCTTAGGACCATTTATAGCACTACCATTTGCTGCTTATGTAGCAGATGAAAAGACTTGGAAGGGTAGATTTTACTTAGCATTATCCTCTTCAATAGGATATACAATAGGGGCGATGTTGAGTATGTTTTTCATTTTACAATAAAATTATATTTATTGATAAGTACAACTACCAACAATGCCATTTAAAAAAGGACAATCAGGAAACCCCAAAGGAAGAAGAAAGGGGTCAGTAAACAAAACCACAGAAGAAATTAGACTTGCATTCCAAGCTCTAATAGAGTCGTCATTGCCTGATATTCAGAAGTGGTTACAACAAGTGGCAAAAGACAATCCTGAGAAAGCATTATCAATAGTGGAAAGATATTCTGATTTTATACTACCAAAACTCCAAAGGACTGAATTATCAGGAGGGGGAGACAAACCATTAACTAAAGTTATATTTGATTTTGGAACAGAAACTAATAGGGATAACACCGACGAAGAAACAACAGGAGATAATACAGGGGATAAGAAGTCCTCATAAGTATCATATCGTTGCAATAGGTCGTCAATCAGGTAAGTCTTTACTGGCAATGAACTTAGTACTTGATTGGTCAATAAATAACCCCTTATCAACGATTTTATGGGTATCACCAGTATACAGTCAAACTACCAAAGTACAGAAGGAATTATTCAAAGCTTTGGTGGATACTGGTATTGTGGATAGTTGCAATTATTCAGAAAACATAATAACCTTAAAAAACGGGTCAGAAATTATATTTAGAAGTGCAGAACGTTATGATAATATTAGAGGTTATACTATTGATTATTGTATTATTGACGAGGCTGCATTCATCAAAGAGGAAGCGTGGACGGAAGCAATAAAACCTACCCTACTAGTAAGGGGAAAGAAGTGTTTGTTCTTGTCTACTCCAAAAGGTAAAAATTGGTTTTATAAATTATATCAGATGGGTATATCAGATGACCATAATGAATATAAGAGTTATAAGGGGACATCTATGGACAATCCCTATGCCGATGTTAAGGAGATAGAAGATAGTAGAAAGACACTACCTGAAAACGTCTATAGACAAGAATATCTTGCTGAGTTCATAGAAGGTGGAGGAGAGGTTTTTAGAAATATAAAAACATTTGACCAATACCCCATATCTAAAGGAACAATATATATGGGGGTTGACTTAGGTAGACAAGAAGACTATACCGTATGTACATTAATGGATATGGAAGGTCAAGTAATTGAGATATATAGAGCTAGACAACAAGAATGGAATTATATTATTAACGATATTGTTGAATTAGCTAAACATAGTAATGCATATGTGTTAATTGAGGCAAATAGTATAGGCGATGTAATATATGAACAAGTAAAGAAAAGATACAATAAAACTGAACCTTTTATAACTACTAGTAAAAGTAAACAAGAAATAATAGAAGGACTTATATTGGACTTTAATGAGGGGAATATAACAATACCATCTCAGAAGCTATTTGCCCCCTTATATAACGAGTTAAATTCATTTACATATGAATACTCATCGAAGACAAGACAAATCAAATATGGAGCTCCTACAGGGTTACACGATGACTGTGTTATGTCTTTAGCAATAACCAATTATGCAAGGAAGACTATGAAGAGTAGGGGGAAATACAATTGGATAAGATAATATATTTAGAGGTATGTATACACTTGTAATCAAAGATAATGAATATAATCTACCAGAGGACTTAACATTAGACCAGTGGATAGAAATAACCAAGTATGATATTGGTGTATCATTTAATCATAAAAAAATTATATCATTATCGTTTGGTATACCATATGATGAGGTTGATATAATACCTGACAAAACAATAGAGTTACTAATATCATTTGTATATGTTATGTTATACCCTGAACACCAACCCCTTAACAAAGAATACAAAGGAGGACAATACATTAATTTACAAGGTATTACATTAGGTAAATTTATAGATATGGAGATATACCTATCGGAAGGTATAAATAAGTCAATTAAAGATATTGTAAGGTTATTATGGGGGGTAGAACCAACAAAAGATTTTATGATATCAGGTGTATGGACAGGTATACAAAACTTTATATCTTATAGAAACAGTCTATATAAAAATTATACCAATTTATTTGGAGGTGAAGGAGATGGATATGCGGAAAGTGAAATTAAACAAACCACAACTGATATAAAAAAGATATGGTATGATATTATATTAACTTTAGCTGAAGGAAAGTTTTTAATGATTGATAACGTTACTGATAAACCATTAGTATCTGCGTTCAACTGGTTAGCTTGGAATAAAGATAAGATGGAAAAACAAAAAGAAGAACTCAAGAAGAATGACTTACAAAGAAATAATAGACGTATTTAAAAAGAAGGTTCAAGGACACTTTTTTGTTAATCAGTTTGGATATGGGGATATCTCAGATATTATGACCCCCGATGATGGTAAGGCACCATATTATCCATATATCTTTTTAAACCCCGTTAGTGTCAGTAGTAATGATAAAGTAAGTTCATTCAACTTTAACCTCATCTGTATGACACAAGCATTGGATGATGAAATATCTATTATCAAAAAACAAAGTGATTGTATTGATAACCTCAGAGATATTATTGCAAGAGTTAATAACACACTTATTGACCCCTTAGTAGAAATACAAGAACCTTTTACATTCACACCATTCAAAGAACGTTTCCAAGATGATGTTGTGGGGGCAACTTGTAATTTAACTGTAACATATCCAACTATATTGGATGCATGTAACTCACCAATTGCTGACCCTGATTATTGTCTTGTTGCAAGAGATTTTAGTGAAACAAGAGTACCTTATTTTAATACAACATATAAGTTTGGAGGATGGGGATACTGGCAATATAAAGAAGATGATTACAATACTGTTGCTGGTACTGGTACTCGTGCACCTATTGATTATTTTGAATTTGTATGTGATAACAGATATGCATATTTTATTACTGACGAACAAAAAAATGTATTTGGAAATGTTGACCCCATATATCCTATGATGATATATATTGACACTGCATCATCTAGTAATGTACCATATCCAAGTGGATATTATATAACCTATGAAAGTAATGGTACCACCTTTGAATGTGGGGCAACACAATCAGTATTTGTATATGAAAAATTACAAGATGCTGTATCATATGCAAACACAACAAGTAATAATGGATGGATTATACCTGATGAGGGGTGGGTTAAGACATTTGACTTTAATGACTCAGCCGATAGAACAGGTAATGTATATATCTTTAAAACTGATTGTACTGACCCTGAACCAAAACCAACAAGTGCACCACAACCACCACCAAGTAATACTCCAACACCTACTTCTACAAATACACCTACTCCAACAATAACACCAACAGCTAGTCTTGTAATTCCTACTCCTACACCTACTAGTACTAGTACACAAACCCCTACTCCTACTAGTACAAATACTCCAACTGTAACTCCAACAATAACTAGCACATCTACTCCAACCATAACACCAACAAATACAAATACACCAACAAGTAGTGTTACTTCTACTCCAACAATAACACCTACTAATACTCAAACTCCGACAAGTAGTGTTACTGCAACACCAACCATAACCCCTACAAATACTAGTACTCCGACACCAACACCAACACCATCTCCTGTATTCTATCATATTGAAGCACAGAATGGTGACTTAATAATAACTCAAGGGGGCGACTTTATTGATTGGTTCCCATTATAATAAATAAAATAAATAAATAAAAACAAACAAAATGGCTTTAGAAATAACAGGAAACATAGTTTTATCATCAGGACTACAAACAAACTCTTTATATGGTAGAACTGAAGCTTGGTTGTCTAATGATGGTAAACAAGTAGGTGCTACTCCAAAGTTTTATGCGAGTAAAGAAGCATATATTAATGGAGCACCAAACATAAACTTGGATGGTTTAAAATTCATAGTTGATTATGATAGAGCAACTGATGGAACAGACATATTATTATATGCGAATGAATATGTTAAGTTTCAGTTGGAAGCGATGGGTTATACGGCAACCATAATTGATTTATAATAAAATAAAAAAATGGCTAATAAAACAATACCTCAATTACCACTACAAACTGGCATAACAGATAATGATTTGTTAGCCATAGTTGATAGTGGAGAGACGACAACAAGTAAAATTAAAGTATCCACACTTTTATCAGGTGCTGGTGGTGCTTTTAAACAAGGGGACGCTTCACAGAGTATAGTTCCATATTATTCATTAACGAGTAGAGGGGCAAGTGCTAATACTACTTATGTTGATAAATTAAATTTAGAAGGTGAGGTATTTACCTCTAATGCGAACGAAACATTTAATTTGGTTAGTTCTAATACAACAATAACAGACCATCCATATAATAGAGCGTTCGCAGGTAGTAATAATTCTAAAATATCATCTACTAATACGACAGGCACTAATATCTTAATTGGAACACTTCAAGGTCAAATAACAAATGGTTCTTATAATACCTTAATCGGTATGGGAACTATATCAGGTGGTGGTTATGGTAATGCTATGATAGGGACACAATTTACATCTAATCTATCAAGTAGTGGTTTTTATAATTTTATTCAGGGAGGAGCTTATCAAAGAATAACCGCAGGAAATCATAATGCTCTTCTTGGTGGAACGAATAATACTATATCTAATACTAATTGTGTTATTTTAGGTGGTTCAAGTCAATCTACATTACAGGATAACGAAGTAGTTATGCCAAATGTCAGAATTACAAATTACGCTTCATTAAACTTTAGTGGAGATACTGCTGCGGCTGCTGGTGGAGTCCAATTAGGTCAATTATATCACGATAACGGAGCAGTAAGAATTAGAATAGTATAAATGAAAAAATTAATATTAAAAATTATGAACGAAAAAATTCAAGGTCTATTAAGACACATATTAACATTTGTAGGGGGATACCTTGTAACATCAGGTATCATAGACGAAGCAATCTTATCTGAGGTTGTTGGAGCTATAATCACAATCACAGGTTTTGTTTGGTCTTGGATAGGTAAAGACAAAGAAGAAGAAAAGTAATGCCAGTAACGGACAACATAGAAGACTTAGTAAATGAGATATTAGAGGTCACGGATTATACAGAAAAGACGATACCCCGTGAACTAGTAAAGATTGCTGCAGAGTTACAATCACAACTCCAAAGAGGGGATTTTAAGAACCGTACAGGGAACTTAAGACAATCTATGAGTGTGACTGCAGGTGAAGACTCAATTAAAGTCTCTATGTTGGTCTATGGTTACTTTCTCTCTTTCGGTGTTGATGGAAGAAAACGTAAAGGTGCATTTGGATTAACCCCCGATGTTGCTGAAGCATTTGGTGAAGAAGTGGGATATAGGTTTGGTTCAAGGACTGACTCAAAATATGTCGCTGGTATTGATGCACGTAGGTTCTATCCTGAAGAGATTACAGAAGCAATAATAAATATATTAGAAAAACCATATGAATAATGGCGGGACCAACTCCAAATGCACAATTAAGAAATACACCAAGTGATTTTAACTTATCGTTTGGTAAGAATATATTCACGCTTGAAGATACGGGGGGTGCAACAGACCAAGTTAAGTTTGGACTGAATATATTCTCAGGAACGACTGGTGGTACACAGGTTGCAACATTAAGACAATTTGAGAACCCCTCAGCGACAGCACATTTTGACTTACAGAATATATTAAAAAATTATACAACTCCAAATCCTGAGTTACAATCTATCACAGGTATTACTGACGGTAGATACGAAACATTTAGATTTGTTGGTGAGGTAGGACACGAAATAAATGGAGTATTTGACAGAGATGAATGGGCAACAGGTTCAACTGGTTCTTATTGTGTAATAGGGGGTAGAAAAGAGTTTTATGACTTAAATTGGAATGCAGGGGTTGTTAATCATATTCCAATAATAACAGAAATATTGGGATGTCCTGCAGCTGTATCACCAAAGTTTGCATTAACCGATTGGACAGGTGATTATACAACAGATACTAGTAGTGAAACACCAACGTGGGCACAAGGTAAAAGAATATATACACAAAAAGTTCCAACTGACTTGAACCACCAAAGAACTATAAGTTATCTCAATAGAATAACAAATCCAATATTCGGGACAATTGATGATACTCGTAGAACGATTAAAGCATTTAGAATAACCATTATGAGTGGTACTTCTCAATTGGATGATTTTTATATTGAGAATATTATATCAAATGGAGGGGGACCAAATACAGATATATCAGGAACATCATATAATGTATACCCCTACGATGTAATATCTGTTCAGTGTGGTCATAATATGTATACCGGTGATACAAGTAATGCTACACACTGGTTTGTTGGAACATTTACACTTAATGACTCAGGATGTCTTGATGCTAGTCTACCATATTGGTCTCAACCCGTTAATCACGTATATAGATTTGATGTTGAGGAAGGGGAATGTAATGACTTTGATATTGTTGATGTAAGTTGGTTAAATTCATTAGGTGTAAGAGACTACTTTACATTTAGAAAGAGAAAAGATTATAATGTTAATATCACAAGAAATACGTATGAACAACTTGAGGGAACTTGGTCATCTCAAGACTATGATGTAAACACTTATGATAGGGGGGAGAAGACGTTCTCACAGTCCTTAGAAGAAAGATATACAATCAATACAGGTTATCTATCAGATTTGGAGGCAGAGTTCCTTAAAAACCTTTATTTAAGTCCTGATGTTAAAGTTAGATTTGAGGGGGAGAGTGAATGGTATTCAGTAATACTTGAAGATAACCAGTGGACAGAAAGAACATTTAGAAAAGACAAATTATTCCAAAACACAGTTAGGTTTAGAATGTCACATAAAATCAATTCACAAAGAGGATAATGGTACAAATAAGAGTTGGTGATGTATACTTGGACTTATATGAGTTTGACCCACCAAAGTTAAACTTTGCAATTGAGGATATAACTGATACTTCAACACGTTCTGAATTTACCAGAACATTTAGAGTACCTGCAACATCAAATAATTCTCAATTCTTTGAGACGGCTTTTGATATTAATGGTCAAGACTTTGATGTAACGGTTAAGATACCCGCTCAACTTATGATTGATGGTGCATTATTTAGACAGGGTGAATTAAGGTTAAACAATATCTACATTACAAGAGAGAATGAAAGAATAGATTATGAATGCATCTTTTTTGGTTCGGTACGTTCTCTTGCAACTTCTATTGGTGAAGGTACTCTGAATGAGTTAGACTTATCTGCTTATGACCACGACCTAACATCGCAAAATGTTGTTGATAGTTGGCAGGCATATCCCGAAGGTGCGGCAACTGATGGATTATTGAATGGTGATGTAATCTATCCCCTTATTGACCACGGAAACACTTATGATGAAGATGGTGACCCTATTGAGGGGGAGATAAGAACGTCTCACCCATCACATTCAAAACCATTTACCAATAGTTCAAATAAGTTAGAAAGGGAGAGATTTAAACCTATGATTAGAGCTAAAGCTGTATGGGATGCAATCTTTAATGAGGCAGGTTTTACATATACATCTAATTTTATCAATACAGGTTCAACATTTAATCAAATGTATCTATCAGCTTTTGGTAATGAAGCTAGCATAACAAATGAAGCTTTATCAAATACAGGTTTAGCTGAAGGATATGGTGTTAGTACTGGTGAAGATATTATATTAGATAATATATTATTAGACCCTAGCAATAATTTTGATGGTGAAAGATATATTGTACCTCAAGCTGGTACTTATACATTTAAATACAATTTTTATGCTGATGGATTTTCACCAACACCTGAAAGTGTAACACTTAGATTAATGAGATATTATTTAGGTTCAACGACAGAATTAGATAATGTTAGTGATACATTTGAGCCTCAAGGTCCCGAAGGTGAAATGATTGTAATATTATCTGATACTTTTTCTGTTAGTTTACCAGCTAATGCTGAAATATATACAAGATTTACCTCAAGTTTTACTAATTCTTTATATTATGATGGACAATTAGAAGTACTTGACGCACCTGGTCAAATAGCAATTGCACCATTACTTTCAAATGATTATAAAAAGATAGATTTTGTTAGAGATATCATTACCAAATTCAGATTGGTTGTTGCACCTGACAAAAATAACTCTTCTAACTTTATTATAGAACCTTGGGCAACATATATTGCATCAGGTGATGAGTTTGATTGGACAGATAAATTGGATGTCTCAAAAGACTTTAAAATTAGTCCCCTATTTTATACACAAGTTTCTAAAATAGAATATAGAGATAGTGAGGGTGGTGATTATCTTAATACATTATATCAAGACCAATATGAAGAACCATTTGGTACATTACGAGTTATCAGTAATAATGAATTATTGAATGGTGAAAGAACAATTGAGACCAATCTTATACCTGTACCTGTAATGCAAATAGAGGGGGCAAAAGAGGATACAAATGGTATGGATAATACAATCATACCTCAATTACATACACATAGTGCAGAAGATACTGGTGTATTACACGAACCAGTGGTTGGTAATAAACATTTATTGTATTATAATGGTATAAAAAATACTGGTACAATACCCGCAAGAAATGATGATTGGTATATGGAAAATGATTTGGGGGTTGCATCAGGATTTACAAATTATCCGATGGTTAGTCCATATGAGGATTTTCCAATACAACCATCAACACTTGACTTAAACTGGCAAAGAGAAGATGGATATATCAAATTTGGATTACAAGATACAGATAAGGGTGCTTCAGTTTATACGGCATATTGGTCTTCATATATAAATTCTTTATATGACAAATGGGCTAGACGTGTTACAGCATACTTTGTATTGAATGCACAGGATTTGATAGACTTCAGTTTTGATGATGTGATATTTGTTAAGGATACGTATTACTACGTTGAAAAAATTTATGATGTCCCCTTAGGTGAGAAAGCTTCAGTGAAGGTAGACCTCATCAAATTACTAAATAGGTAAAAATTATATTTAAGGTTATGGCACAACAAGAAGTTGATATATTTTTTAAAGTTCAAGGGGTAGACGGGTATATTACAGACCTCAACGAATTGAGTGACGCACTTAAGAGTGTTGCGAAAGAACAGAAAGATGTTAACGATGAAATAGAAGAAACAGGTAAGGCATCTAAGAAAGGTGGGGGGTTCTTAACATCATTAGGTAAAAAAGGTAAAGCTGCATTTGGAGCACTCAAAGGTGCAATCGCAGCGACAGGTATTGGACTGTTATTGACAGCGTTTGCTCAGTTGGTAGAATGGTTTAAAAAGACTGATGCGGGAGCAAAGATACTACAAGGTGCCACAGCTGCGTTAGGGGTCATATTTGACCGTATATTAATCTTATTACAACCAATAGGTGAGATACTATCAAACTTATTTACAAACCCTGTAGAGTCCCTTAAAAACTTCGGTAATCTCATAAAACAGAATATACAAGACAGGTTTACTGCACTAGTAGATGGATTAGGATTTGTAGGTGAAGCATTCAAGAAATTATTTGAGGGTGACTTTAGTGGAGCCGCTGAAGCTGCGGGTAATGCGTTTACAAAAATAGCATATGAAGCATCAGGATTAGAAGATGTGGTAGAAGGTGTTACAAGTGTTGTAAATGCAACCACTGAAGCATTTGAGGGGGTAGGTGATGAAATCAATAAAGTAATTCAGGATACAAACAATTTGGTTGATGCAAACAATAGATTTGCAGCTTTACAGAATGAATTGTTAGTACAGAATGCACAACTCACCAAAGACTTAGAAGAACAGAAGAAGATTAGTGAAGATACAACAAGAGCATACGATGAAAGAAGTGAAGCACTTGAGAATGTTATATCAGCTAATGAAAAGTTAGTTGAAAACGCTTTATTGGAAGCACAAGAAACTGAAAAACTTCTGAAACAAAAGTTAGCTTTAACAAAAAATGATGAAGACCGTAGAGAATTAGAAGCTGAACTTGCAACGGCTACAGCCGAACGTATCGCAAGGGAACAAGAAGCATCTATTGTATATTTGGAGTCAGCACAGTTAAGAAGAGAGTTAGACCAAGAGGAGGTAGATAGAAAACAATCTATAAATGATACATTAGATGCTCTTAGACTTGAGAATGTAGAAAATGAAGAGGAAGCTGCAATTGAAGGTTTAAGAATAGCCGAGGAAGCAACCATAAGAGAATTAAGACTACAAAAAGCATCAGAGGAACAAATACTAGAAGCTCAAAGGTTATTTGAAGAACAAAGAAATAAGACCCGTAAAGAATACGCTGACCAAAGAGCCGCTGAACAAGAACAAGAAAACAAAGAAAGAGAAGCAAGAGAAAAAGAGGTATCACAAAATATACTTGCAGCTGAACAATCATTACAAGATGCGAAACTTGCGGCGTTTAGGGGTGGTATAGCTGCAATATCACAATTGGCTGGTGAAAACGAAAAGATACAAAACGCATTATTTCTTGTTGACCAAGCTGTCGCAGCGGCTGAAGTTATTGTTAATGCAGTAAGAGAAAAAGCCACAAACGCAGCATACGCAGCAACATTAGGTCCCGCTGGTCCCGCTTATTTAGTACCGGCTAACGCAGCAACTAATATAAGAACGGGAATTGCTTTAGCTACAATCGCAGCTACTAGTATAGCAAAATTAAAAAAATCAAAAGGTAATACACCACAAGATGGACCACCACCACCAAGTATATCCGCAGGGTCTACACCACAGTTCCAATTGCCAACAACAACACAAGGTGAAGATATACAATTAGGTGGAGGACGAGATGCAAGAGAACAACCAATTAGAGCGTATGTTGTCGCTACTGAAGTCACAGATGCACAACAGGCTAATCAACAAATAGAAAACCTTTCAAGATTATGATTGACGAAAAGATAGATAGAATAGTAGAATTAGATATTGATGACGAACAACTTGATGACGAGTTATTTGAAGATACCGGAGTAGATATAGTTTCCCTTGTGGATGCTCCGGCTATCCAAACAGATTTTATGTATTTTAGTGAAGAACAATTTGTGGAACCAAGAGGTGGAGAAACAGAAGATGAATTTATTGGTAGATGTATGAGTAAATTAAAAGATGAGTTCCCCGATGAAGAACAAAGGGTTGCGGTATGTTATTCATATTGGAAAGGTGAAGAGGTTAAATTGGAGACATATAATGATTATCCCGAAGGTGCAAGAACTAATGCGTGTAGGGCGATTGAATGGGCTGAAAAGAATGGATGGGGTGATTGTGGAACTGATGTTGGAAAACAAAGAGCTCATCAGTTATGTAAGGGGGAAAACATTAGTGAAGACACAATTTCAAGAATGGCTGCGTTTGAAAGACACAGACAAAATAGTGATACCCCCTATTCTGAAGGATGTGGAAAATTGATGTGGGATGCATGGGGTGGTGACTCAGGTATCAGATGGGCTCAGAATAAATTGGAAGAGATTAGAATGAGTTGTGAAGGTGATTGTGAGTCACATATCTTATCCAAAGAAGAACAAGAGACCGCTTTACAGTTCGCTGAGGACGATAACAACGGTTATTATATAGGAAAGGATGACTTGTACATAGATATGACCTTAAACACGTTTGCAGGGATTGGTGATGTTATTACAGCAATCAGGTCATTAGATATATTAAAAAGATTATCCATTAAGAAAGAAGAAAAACCTGAAACATATTGGAGATATTCAGGACCAAAGGCACAAAGAGATTTTTGTAAGGCTATGTTAAGACTGGCTGACAGAGGTAAGATATTCACAACCGATGAGGTGAATAAAATGGCTTCATTAAATAGTAGTTTTGGTCCAAGAGGTAATTCATCATATTCTAAATTAGAATGGAAAGGAGGACCGAACTGTGTTCATTATTGGACCAAATTGGAGGTGTTTAAAGGAGATACAGGTAACAAGGTTATTATTGCATCAAATAGAGCCGATAACACCAAAGAACAGAAGGCAATGAAGTCTAATAACCAAAGACAACCATCACCTCAAGGTTCAACAAAAAATAATGCATACCTCAAAAAGAGAAACTTTTCATTTAATTTGGATGAAGATAAGAGATTGGTTACAGGACCCGTTATGATACCGAATAAGATGATATTACGTAGAGATGAGGGGGGAGAACCTTTTTATATTTATTTTACAAAGAAGACCATTAGAAAGATGGCTGAGAAGTTCTTTAAGATGAACAAACATAATAATACCGATATCAATCACGATGAGAATATCACCAACGATAATACGTTGATTGAAAGTTGGATAAGTGAAAGTATAAAGCATGACAAAAGTTACAAATACGGATTTGCACTACCAGAGGGTACTTGGTATGTTACATATAAAATTAACGATGATGCTACTTGGGAACGTATCAAATCAGGAGAACTTAAAGGTTTTAGCCTCGCAGGTGGATTTATACAGAAACTCAAACCAATAGACCCTGAAAAAACATTAAATGATATAAAAGACATTTTAAAAAAAGTAAAATGAAACAATTAATAACGGACAAAGTAATTTTATTAAATACGGGAGCCATTACAATATCTTTTATGAACGTTGAGTTTGTATTAAAAATCACACTATTATTAATATCAATAGCATATACACTGGTCAGATTATATAAAGAAACAAAGAAATCTGACGAAAAATAAGGATTTTATATTTGAAATCAAATAAACACAATAAATTTAAATAATATGACTGCACAAGAAGCACTTTACAAAATCAGAGTTATGTTAGGAGTAGAGGATACGAATGAGGAAGTAGCCCTTGAAACTGAAACAGACACTGAAGAGGTTAAACTTGCTGAAACTACACTTGTTGATGGCACAGTCGTTAAGACCGAAGGCGAATTTGAGGTTGGAAAACAATTATTCGTTGTAACAGATGAGGGGGATATACCAGCTCCTGAGGGGTTACACGAAACCTCAGAGGGTGTTATAATCGGTGTTGACGCTGAAGGTATCATAGTAAGTATTGAAGAACCAGCAGAAGAAGAGGTTGTTGTAGAAGAGTCTGAACAATTCTCAGATGATGTTATCAATAAAATTGTTGGAGCACTCTCTCCAAAGTTTGATGACTTACAAAACCAAATAAATACAATCAAGGGTGAGTTCTCTGAGTTCAAAGATGGACCAGCTACTGAAAGAATTAAGAATAACTTGAACGCTTTAAATAAAGCTGAACAAAGTATTCAAGATACTAGAATGGCTACCATTTTGGAAATGAGAAAACAATCTTTTGGAAAAAATAAATAATAAAATAAAAAATAATAATTATGGCTACAGGATTTGATGTTACAGCTATTTCAGGTTATATAGACCAGGAGTCATTTGGTCTAATTTCTAAGTCAATCTTAGAAACCAACTTAGCTCAATTTATGAATGTCCGTGTTGGACTTCAGGGGAATTCAGTTGATATCCCACTTTTAGATACTGACTTTGTCGTTCAAGACGGAGCAGATTGTGGTTGGAATGCTACAGGTGATACTACGGTATCTGTCGTTCCGATGACATTAAAAAATAACAAGGTAAATGTTGTTCAGTGTGTTCAAACTTTGAGAGATACATTCTTCTCACAACAGTTGGCTGCAGGTGCATACAACGGAGGTACTTCTATTCCATTTGAGGAATTGTTGGCTGACCACTTTGTTAAGAAATTAAATAACTACAACGAAAACTACATCATCAACGGTGATGGTTCTTTCAGTGGTTTGACTGATATCTTAACGGTTGCTAACGGAACAGTATCAGCCGCTACAGCTACTTTGTGGACTTCTTCTACAGCTGTTGCAGCTGCACAGGCTATGTATTCAGCGTTGCCAGATAAGTCTTACACACAGGACGACTTGGTATTAATCTTGTCACCACAGAACTACAGAGCGTTAGTTTTAGGTATTACTCAAGAGAATTACTACCATATTGAACCAGGTTCAACTGAAATCTACGTACCAGGTACACAGGTTCGCGCAGTTGCATCATCAGGATTGGTAGGAAGTAATAAGAAGTATATGGGACCATCTTCAGCTTTGTTTATGGGAACTGACTTGACTTCTGACTTTGAGCAATTCAGATTGTGGTACTCACAAGATAACGATGAAATGAGAGGTTTGATGAGATGGAGATTAGGTATTGCTGTTAGCGAACCATCTTTATTCTCAGCTGAACTCTAATAAACTAAGAACTAAAAAATAATAGATATGGCGTGTGTTTTAAATACAGGAGTAACTTTAGATTGTCGTTCATCACTTGGTGGTGTTAAGTCGGTCTATATTGGCTCAACAACAGGTGAAGACATATCTATCACAGCAACTACAGGTGTTGCAACAGCATTGACCGCTCAAGGTGGTACAATCAATATTACATCTGTAGCTGACTTAACAAGTAGTGGTATGTTTGAATTCCAACAACCAAGACAATCTGCGTCTCTTACTGAGACTGGTGCGTTTAGTGAGGAAAACGGAACAGCTTTCTACACACAAGTTCTTAGTTTTATAGTTAACACCTTAGAAGGTGAGAAATTAAACACTCTCAACATCTTGGGTCAAAACACGAGACTTGTCGTTGTTATAAAAGATGCGAATGATAGATTTTGGACTTTAGGTAATACTTCAGGTGCAATAGTAACCGCTAGTACCGGTGAAACAGGTACCGCATTTGGTGACCGTTCAGGTGTCACTATTGAAGTAACAGGGTTGTCTCCGCAACCTATGTATGAGTTAAGCATTAGCTAAACTCAGAATTATATATATATGAAATGGGGGAATGTAGTGTTCCCCTTTTTCTTTGCCAATTAATGCATAAAATATATTTAAGGTTGTAAAAACAGAGCAAATATGGTATTTAACTTTGCAGATGATAGTAAAAATATTGTTTTTAGAAAAGGAAGTAGTAGTGTAGATTATAATTCAGATGAATATTACTTGTATTTTAGAAACCAATATTCTAATATGTATTTGACTAATTCACTTAGTCTTTTTCAACCTTTATGGGAAGGAGGTATATTTTATATAAAACTAACCAAGGTTGATGATAATGACCAATATGTTAGTTTTAGTTGGGATAAGAATAGTATTAATGGATTTGGTCAACCACTACCAAGTGAAATAAATAAAGAAGATATATCAGGTTATTATATTTTAGAACTTAGAGCAACAAATTCATTTTTTATTATTACAAATCCAATAGCGACTGAGTTATGTAAAGTAATAAATGATTGGAGTGATACATCATATGATGTCAATAAAGCCACCAGACCACAAGAAGATGGTGCAGAATTTATATATTATAGAGGATGAAAAATATTAAAATACTTAATCTATCGGCAATTGATTTGCCAGTATTCAGAGAAGTAAGAGGTAAAGATTGGGTCAGTTATGGAGAAGATAACTTATACCCACAAAAACTAATTGAATTGTATCAGTCAAGTGCAATACATAATACGTGTGTTAATTCACAATTGGACGCATTAGTAGGAGAAGGTATTGAAATGATTGGTGATACATACGTTAATAGAAATGACGAAACTATTGATGATATATACAGAAAAATTAGTTATGACTTTTTATTATATGGGGGGTTCTCATTAAATATTATATGGTCAAGAGGGGGTGATAAGATTGCTGAAATATATCATCTACCGTTTGATAAGGTAAGAAGTGGAAAGTTAAACGAAGACGATGAGGTTACACACTATTACTATAGTTCAAATTGGGCCAATACAAGAAAATACAAACCAATAGAATATCCAACCTATGACAAAACAAATACAAGAGGTGATAACGCATCACAAATCTATTATTGCTACCAATATTCACCGGGTGTTGATTTATATCCTCTACCTGATTATATCGGTGCAGTCAACGATATTAACCTTGATGGTAGAATATCTGTTTATCATAATTCTAATATCTCTAATGGAATGAGTCCAGGTCTCATCATCAACTTTCCAAATGGTGAACCAAGTCCTGATGAGATGAGAACATTACATAGAGATTTAAATGAAGCATTTGCATCTGAACAGAACGCAGGGAAACTCTTCTTAACGTTCTCAGAGGGTCAAGAATTAGCTCCACAGATATCAACCATAGATAGTGCTAACGATGACTATTATGTGGTCTTAGAAACGAGGATTGCAAGTCGTATCTTATCTGCACACCGTATCAGTTCACCAAGACTTGTGGGACTTACAGTTGAGGGGTCAAGTGGTTTAGGAAATAATGCACAAGAAATGGAGGTAGCATATGTTCATTATATGTCTACCGTTATTGAACCAAAACAAAAAACCATTAATAAAAACTTTGGAAAGATATTAAGAGGAATGGGAATTAATGTATCAATAAAAGTAATTCCATCAACATTAGATTTTGAACAAAACATAGAAGAATGAGCAACGTATTATTTATATCAGAAGCAAGATTAAAAAGATTAACTGCGGTACACGACAACGTTGAACCACAAGAACTAACACCATTTGTAGTTCAGGCTCAAGACATATATATTCAAGAAATCCTTGGAACTTATTTTTATAATACATTAAAAGATAAGATTGTTAATGATACAATAGGGGGATATTATCAAACACTATTAAATGATTATATTGCACCAACATTAGCAAACTATGCTGTGTATCTTGCATTCCCCTCATTAAATTATAAGATTAAAAACAAAGCTGTATTAACACCAACAAGTGAAGAGTCAACATCAACTGATTTGACTTCTTTGAAATATGTTAGGGGGTCAGTTCAAGACACAGCTCAGTTTTATGCTGAAAGAACAAGAGAATACTTGAGAGATAATCAGGAACAATTCCCTGAGTATTTAAATCCTGGTGTTGATGGTATGATGCCAAATAAAAATAACCCTTATTTTCACGGTATCTATATTCCAAAGAAATATGGATGTGGAGACAATCTACCAGACAATCCAAATCCGATGAATTAAATAAAATAAAATGTCATATACAAAAAGAATAATTGAGAAAAAAGATATCAACAAAAATACATTAAAAGAAAAGATACAAAAATTAGAACAACGAATAATACAAATTGAGAATGAATTAAAAAGAAAAGACCCTCCTCGTTAGGAAGGTCTTTTTTGTTGGCATATATAAACGGAATAAATGAGTAAAAAAAAAGAGTAGGGGGAGGGAATAAATTAAAAAGAAACTATTAAACATCAAATGAAAACCTCCCCCTCTCGTGCCAACATCATATACAAATATAATAATAATAAAAGTTGATGCAAAAGAAAGGGGAGGCTCCTTATACCTCCCCACATTAGTCAACTTTAATATGGAAGACTTTAGTCAACTAATTCTCTGTATAACCAAGGTGAACCCTCACCATTCCATCTTGAAAGGTCAATCATCTTGTTCTCAACGTCATTCCAAAACCTATCTACCATCTCCGCATACATCTCATCTTGTTTAACCTTTCTTTTTCTTGGTTGAGGGGTAATAATGGTAGTAGTACCAATTTTTTGTGATTTGATTTGTTGCATTCTTTTAAATGCTTCTTTTCTTGAATTACTCATAATTTTTAATGTTTAATAGTTTATATACTATAAATATACACAAAAACAAAAAAAGTATCAAGTAAGTAAAAAAAAATATTTAATAATATGAAAAGTAATAAAACTATTAATTTGAATCATATGTTCCGTGATAGGGGAACAATATCATTAGATGATTATATTATGGTAAGACAATTCTTTATTAATATTGGATATGATACCAGTAAAAATATTCATAATCAATTTTGTAAAAAGTATAATTTAGATTGTTCTTATAATGAAGATAGAATATAATATCTATCGGGAATAAAAAGGTGTTGCTAAGAAGTAGGCAAGAAACAACAACCTTTTCATAAAGGTTAATTTGCCTGTTCCAATTAGGCTATTTCAACTCTAGTATCCAACCGCTAAGGGCGCTATTCATATCTATCGTTCGTGGGGAGAGAAAGGTGTTGGCACTATACTCACGAATCCACTCGTTATGTTAATAAATATATTGAAATAAAAAAAAAGCCTGAATAGTAAAATAAATTTTTTTTTGTATATTTGTGGATTTTTTCAAGTTCACAAGTATTTATTGGTATAAACTATTAAATAAATACAAAATGAATTATTCAGTAACTAAAAAAGGAGAGGTATTTAATGAGAATGGATACCAATTAAATCCGTATACTCAATCAGACGGATACAAACAAATAAAGATGTATGATAATGGAACTGTAACAGCAAAGTATGTTCATAGAATGGTATGGGAACAATTTGTTGGACCAATACCTCCAAAGATGGAAATCAATCATATTAACGAAGACAAAACCGATAATAGGTTGGAGAACCTTGAAATGATTACAAATGAAGAGAACATACGCAAAAGGTCTTATAATAAATTAAACTTGGAGAAGTGTATATCAATCAGAAAAGAATATGAGGAAAACAAAGATATTACATTAAATAAGTTAGCTCAAAGATATGATTGTCATTCAACAACCATTCATAACTGCATCACAAAAAAAACTTGGAAATAATGGAATTCTTATTTATACAAATCATAATATTTTTTGTGGGGGGATATATAATATACTCTTATGATAAATGATTGGATTAATGAAAACTATG
>Ga0208645_1001657_pt1 | contig 19050 bp, 17 predicted proteins | sample VirMetDEL_Sep_01_FD_184519 | JGI IMG/M metagenome (GOLD analysis project Ga0208645, IMG submission 184519) | Aqueous microbial communities from the Delaware River and Bay under freshwater to marine salinity gradient to study organic matter... | ecosystem: Environmental > Aquatic > Marine >... | reverse complement strand
AGGCCGAAGCTGGCGAGGCGGTCCGGATTGAGCCAGATGCGCATGGCATAGGCTGTGTAGAACTCGCGGATATCGCCGACGCCCTGCACGCGGCGCAATTCGTCGAGCACGCGGGTGGTGGCGAAGTGGCCCAGCTCCAGCGTGCTCATGGTGCCGTTCTCGGAGAACAGCGAGATGATCAGCAGGAAGTCTCGCGATGCCTGGAAAACCTGGATACCCTGCCGACGAACCTCCTCCGGCAGGCGCTGCTCGACCCGGCTCAGGCGGTTCTGCACTTCCATCTGGGCGATATCGATGTCGGTGCCGGCCTCGAACGTCAGCTCGATCGAGGCGCTACCGTTGGAGCGGCTCGAGGAATCCATGTAGAGGAAACCCTCGACGCCGTTCAGCTCTTGTTCGATCACCTGGGTGACGTTGGTTTCGAGCACCGACGCGTCAGCACCGGGATAGGTAACGCCGATGCGCAGCGCCGGTGGCGCGATGCTCGGGTACTGCTCGACGGGCAGCGAACGCAGGGCCAGCACACCGCCCAGCAAGATTCCCAGCGCGATGACCCAGGCGAATACCGGCCGACGGATGAAGAACGCAGGCGTCATCGTGCGGACTCTGAGGTGGCCGACGGCTCGGTTGGTTCCGGCGGCTTCTCACGTTGAAAGGGGGTGGTCCGCACAGCTGCGCCGTTGCGGACGCTGCCACCGCCTTCGACGATCACTGTGTCTCCAGCCTTGAGGCCATCACGAATGACCCAGTCGCTGCCCTGCAGCTCGCCCAGTTCGACTTCGCGCGAGGCGACCTTGTCGTCCTTACCCACCAGCAGCACCCGCGCCGCCTGGTCGTTGACCATGACAGCGCGCTGCGGAATCAGTACGCCGTTCGGACGGGTGCCGGCATTCATCCGGGCACGGACGAACTGACCGGGCAGGAGCAGGCGGTCCGGGTTAGGGAATTCGGCACGCACGGCCACGGTGCCGGTGGTTTCGTCGATGCTCATGGCGTAGAAGTTGACGTAACCGGGATGCGGGTATTCGGCGCCATTTTCGAGGATCAGCTTTACCTCGACACGGCCGTTGTCAGGCAGCTTCAGCGCGCCGGAGGCAAGCCGTGCACGAATCTGCAGCAGATCGGAGCTGGACTGGGCAAAGTTCACATACACCGGATCGAACTGCTCCACGGTGGTCAGCAGGGTGCCCTCGCTGGCGCTGACTAGCGCGCCTTCGGTGACCTGGGCGCGGCCTGCCCGGCCTTCGATGGGGGACTCGACCGTGGTGTATTCCAGATCGAGCTCAGCCGACTGGACGTTAGCCTCGGCTTGAGACACGTCCGCCTTGGCGGTGCGCAAGGTGGCCTGCGCGGTGTCATATTCCTGCTGGCTGATGGCCTGTTTGGCGACCAGGCCTTTGTACCGCCTGACATCCTGAGCGGCGTTCAGGGCTGTTGCTTCAGCGCGTTCCAACGCCGCTTTTGCGGCCTTCAAACTGGCGCGCATTTCTCGCGGATCGATCTGGAACAGCGGCGTGCCGACCTCGACGTCGGTGCCTTCCTCGTACAACCGCTTCTGGATGATGCCGTTGACCCGGGCGCGGATCTCAGCAATGCGCACAGCCTGGACACGCCCTGGAAGCTCGATGATGTTGGGGATCGGCCGAGGGTCGACCGTCATGACTTCCACCTCGGGCGGTGGTGGTGCCGGTTGTTGGCCTTGTTCGTCATCGGAGCAGGCCGCCAGTAACAGCGACAGGGCGCCTACCAGCACCGCGTTTTGCAGGAACTGCCTCATTCAGTTTGACCTTTTGGCTCGTGCACCGTCTGCGCCGCGGTATAGCGCGCCGACCTACACTCGACCGCGGTTAGCTGACGCGGTTCCGGTTCATCGCCCGTTTCGGTTCGTGCCTGTAACGAAATCAGGTCTTGGCGGCGCTCGGGAGGGCGAGCGCCTGGGGCTGGGCCTGTCATGTCTTCAAGCTGTTATGCAGCAGCGCTCGACGACACGAGGAGCCGCGATCAGCTTTTCGGCGTATGTACCACGATGTGCTGCCTCGCCTGATCTGGCAGCGTGATTCCCGCGTTAAGCAGCTCGGCGACCAGCGCCTTGCGTACTTCCGAGGCGGTGGTGACGAAATCCGAGCGGCGCGAGTCGCACCAGAACAGCACATCGAAGACCAGCTGACTGTCGCCCAGATCGATCAGCAGGACTTCGGCGTGCGGAGTCGCCAGTACACCGGGTGTCTGCTGGGCGGCATCACGCATCACGCATCACGGCGCTGATGGCCTCGATGTCGATGCCGTAATACAGCTTGCAGACCACCTTGCCGCGGCGGACTGGCGCCGCCGTGTTGTTGGTGACACGCGAGGTGAAGGTCTCGGCGTTGGGGACCAGTACACGGCGTCCGTCATAGGTGCGGATCTGGGTGGCGCGCAGCTCGATGCGCTCCACGCTGCCCTCGGTCTCGCCGATGATGATCTGGTCGCCCAGCTGGAACGGCCGCAGCGTCAGGATAAGCAGCCCGCTGACGAAGTTGGAGAGGATGTCCTTGAGCGCAAAACCCAGCGCCAGACTGGTCAGGCCAAGGCCGGTGGCCAGGGTGCTGGGCTCCAGGCCAAAAGCACTCGCCGCAACGATAATGCCGAGCACCCAGACCGCGTAGTAGCTCACCTGGCGGACCAGATTCTCGACGGTCAGATCATTCGCCAGGCGACGCACGATTTTCTTCATCAGCACGCGTACGCCGGTGGCCAGCCCCCAGAACAACAGCAGGACCAGCAGGGCGGCCAGTACCCGCGGAATGATATTGACCGCGGATTCGACCAGGCGAGCAAAGGCGTTTTCGACGCTCGACTGCACCGAGGTCAAGAACCGCCCACGGTCTGAGTCCCGGCGCTTGGCAGCCGTTGCCAGGGTCTCGCCCGGTCGAATATCGCTGCCCAGTCGCGGGCCAGTCGGTCGAGCGGCTGGCCGTTGGCTTCGGCATCGGCCGGCGAGACCACCATTAGCGGTCGTCCGGCTACGCTGATCTGCAGCCCCTCATCCTCCTCGGATTCAGTTGGCTCGATACGCGCCCGGGTGATGCCTTTGGGCGTTTCCAGCACGGCTGCCAGTTGCCGTTCGATTTGCCGTGCCCGTGGTCGCGCTTCGAGTTCTTCGCTGGGGCCGATACGGAACAGCGCGCGGCCATCCAGGCGCACCGTCGCCACGCCCTCCTGCGCCCATACGTGCATCGTCGGCAGCATGGACATGCCGAGCAGCATCAGCAGGGCGAGCGGACGTAGCAGGGCAGGAAACGGGTTAGCGAGGCGAGAAGACATGGCGATCATCAGCATTCGAAGGGCAGGGGCCGGATACGAACAGGCCGCCGTGTGACGGCGGCCTGTCAGTGAATCTTGCAACGTGCCGTTGTGCGTACCGAGGCACCGTGGTTGCAATGCAATCGTCTTTCGTTGGCGTTAGAAAATCAGCGCGAACAAGCCGATCACGACCAACAGACCGATCAGAAAGATGATGCCTACTGTGCTGCCCAGAAACTTCAGCATGAGGATGACTCCTTTGCAGTGGGTTCACTAAATCCGACTGGGCAGTGGTGCGAACGTTCAGAAAACCGGGCGGCCGGTCGTGCCTGGTGCGCGTTTCAGAGGCTTTTGTAGATCAACTGCAACCCGGCCAGGAGCATCCCAAGGCGAGCGATCCGATAGAACAATTTGTGGTCGATGCGCTTGTGCAGCCAAAGCCCGGCCCAGACGCCGAACGGCACTACCGGCGCCAGCGTCAGGCTGAGTAGCAGGTTTTCGCGGCTGAACTGGCCGAGCGCGGCGTAGGGGATCAGCTTGATCGCATTGGTCATCAGGAAGAACAGGTTGATGGTTGCCACGTAGCGCAGCTTGTCCAGCTGCTGCGGCAGCAGGTGCATCATGATCGGCGGCCCGCCGGCGTGTGCGACGAAACTGGTGAAGCCGGCAATAGAGGAAAGCAGCGTGCCGCGACCGCGTTGCAGCGGTCGCGGCTTGTCGTTGTTGATGATCAGCCCCAGCAGTACGAAGCCAACAGCGATTGCGCCCATCATCAGGCCGATCATGCGCTCGTTGAGCATGCCGAAGGTCAGCGAGCCCAGCGCAATGCCAATCAACGCGCCCGGCATCATCACCTTCAGATTCGCCTTGTCCCAGTGGCCGACGTAAGCCTTGAGGCCCACTACATCTGCCAGACAGAGAATCGGCAGCATTACTGCGGCAGCCTGCTTCGGCGATATCGCCAGCGCCAGCAGCGGTACGGCGATGCCGCCCAGGGCGCCACCGAAGCCGCCTTTGGACAGACCGGTGAGGAAGATCGCCGGAAGGGCAAACAGCAGGAAATCAGAAAGGGTCATGAGTGTGGTCAGGGGGCGGGTCGGGGTTGGGCAGCGCTGTGCATCATCGCATCTTCGCCGCCTGGTTGTGGTCTTAGACGACCTTACAAGTTTGGCGATGCGCCGGAGCGGATCGCCCGCGCCGGATCGTGGTCAGCATCTTTAATCGCAGACAGACAGGTGACCCATGACCTCGCTTATCAAGACTCCAACCTCATCCTCAGCAGGCGGTGCGCCAACCCGTGTGGCGGCTGGTGCCCTGCTGATCCTGGCAACGAGCCTGGCATGCCAGGCGCATGCGCAGGAATCCGACCCCTTGATCGGCTTGATCAATGAATTTCGTGAGGCCGAGGAAGGCTGCGGAAGTGGCGAAGCCCAGGCGGTCGGGCCACTGGCGCCCAATGCTGCGCTGGCCGTGGCACCCGCCACCAGCGGGGCGCAGTTGCAGCAAGCGTTGCAGGATGGCGGTTATAGGCCATCCAAACTGCAAGCCATCTCGGTCTCAGGGCCGGGCGATGCACAAAGCGCCATGCAAGCCCTCAAGCAGCGATATTGCGCACCCCTTCGTAGCCATGAGTTCGCCGAAATCGGGGTGTCGCGCCAGGGCAACACCTGGCAGGTGCTGCTGGCCAAGCCACTGCTTTCGCCCGACCTTGGCGACTGGCAACAGGTTGGCAAGAACATTCTGCAGAGGGTCAATGAAGCGAGGGCGCAGCCGCGCAACTGCGGTAGTCGGGCCTTCGAGGCGGCACCGGCGTTGAGCTGGAACGGCGAGCTGGCCGATGCTGCCCTGGCGCACAGCCGCGATATGGCCAAACAGGACTTCTTCAGCCATCGGGCGCCGGATGGCAGCATGGTCAGTGACCGCGCCAACCGTGCCGGGTACAGCTGGGAGCGTATCGGCGAGAACATCGCGGCGGGGCAGGGGGCGGCAGATCAGGTCATGGCGGGTTGGTTGGCCAGCCCCGGGCATTGCAGCAACATTATGAACCCGGATTTCACCGAGATGGGCGCGGCCTACGCTATCGACAAGTCCAGCGCCGCCGGCAGCTACTGGACCCAGGTGTTTGGTACGCCCCGCTAGCGGGCTGTCGGGAAAGCGTGGTCAGTTCTGGCTCTCAAGCCAGTTATGCGCTTCGGTGTTCTGGTTCTCGTCGAAGGCCTTGATGGCCAGGCCGGGGAACAGCGCACCCTCGATCTCGCTGGCTCTGCGCAGCCAGTCCTTGTTGGACACCACCGCGCAGCGATCGAAGCGGCGGATGAAGCGAAACAGTTGGGGGATTCGCGCCAGTTCGACACCCATCGCGCCCAGGGTCGGTATATCGAAATCACCAATGCGATAGAGCATTTGGCCGTGGCTGATGCCCTCTGATTTTCGCATCAGTTCGTCGAGTGCGAAGCGCATCTCGCTGCTGTCGAGTTTGCCGGAGAAATCCACGTCGATGCGATTGTCACCAATGCGGGTTACATGAAACATGACGAGTCCTCAATGAAGAAAATGGGTGCCAGACAAGTCGCCCTGCCATTACCTGACCATAGTCGTTATACGGCGTTCGGTCGGCCAAAAATGTGTCTATTTGAAGCTGTTTAATTGATCTGGATCAGTGCGTGGGGACTTGTCTCATGAGTGTCCTGAAATGGATCAAACGCCCGTATGACGGGACTTTCAGAAAGGTGATCGACGGCTATCAAGTTGCCTCTGTTACAGCCGAGAAGTGGGTAACTGCGACGCCGTCGAGTGATGGCAGCGCTTTACCTTCCCTGTAGTTGGATACACCTATGACCAGCACTTTGGCGAACGTCATCCAGTCTGTATTGCGCGGATTGGGTCTGCGTACCATCAACCACCAGTTCTTCTTTTCCTACAGCCTGATCTTTCTTTGCGCGGCCCTGACCGCTGGGGTGCTGTTCATGTCCAGCAAGGACGCCAGCCAGATCGACATGGCCGGCGCCCAGCGCATGCTCAGCCAGAAAATGATGAAAGAGGCGTTGTTGGCTTCCCAGGGCATCGGTGGGCCTGCAGACGTGGAGAAGACCATTCAGCGCTTCGAACAGTCGCACCGTTTGCTGCTCAACGGCGACGGCAGCCAGGGCGTCGCCCCGGTAGAACTGGCCAGTGCCAAGCCCCATCTGCAGCGTGTTGACCAGATATGGCAACGCTATCGTCCCGCCGTGCAGGCGCTGGCGGCCGGCCAGAGCGCTGATCTGAAAGCGGTCGCCGCAGATGCCAACGAAATTCTCGCAGCGTCCAACGAGGTGGTGTCGCTGATTTCCGCCGAGGCCAATCGCAGTGCTTCACAGCAACTTTGGGTCGCCATGGCCTCGACGCTGTGCATTCTGTTTCTGGTAATTCTCGGAAGAATCGCCGGCATGAACTGGCTGATGCTGCAGGTCGATGAGCTCCGCAGTCGGTTGGAAAAGGTCAGTCAGGGTGACTTCTCCGCCCCGCTGCAGGTGCGCCATGCTGACGACGAAATTGGCATGATCACCCTTGCGTATAACCGCCTGCTGGTGCAGGTCGGCGAGATGATTCGTGGCGTGCGTCAGGCCGCCGATGAAGCCGATGGACAGTGCGTGCGTATGGCAAATCTGGCAGGCGACAGTGCGCGCAACGTCGAGGCGCAGCAGGCCGAGATTGATCAGGTCGCCACCGCGATGAACGAGATGCTCGCCACCTCGCAGGAAGTGGCGCGGAGCACCGTCGAAGCGGCCAGTGCGGCGGACCTTGCCGAGCAGGAAACCAGCGCCGGTAATGCGGTGATGAACGAATCGGTCACCGCTATCCGCGCCTTGACTGGCCATGTCGACGGGTTGGCCGGTGTGATGCAGCAGCTGGTGAAGGACAGTCACGAGATCGGCAAGGTCCTCAACGTGATCAGCGGCATCGCCGAGCAGACCAATCTGCTGGCGCTCAACGCCGCCATCGAAGCAGCGCGGGCAGGCGAACAGGGCCGCGGCTTTGCCGTGGTTGCAGACGAGGTACGCAGCCTGGCCAGTCGCACTCAGGATTCGGCCAAGGAGGTCAGCGTCCTGGTCGAGCGTCTGCAGAGCCAGGCCACCCGTGCCGGCGATGCCATGGATGCTTCACGCCAGAGCAGCTCGACGACGCTTACCCAGATCGAAGCGGCGCAACATGCCTTGGGCGAGATCGTTGGTGCGGTGCAGACCATTCGCGGCATGACCAACCAGATCGCGACGGCGGCCGAGGAGCAGTCACAGGTTGCCGAGGACATGAATCAGTCGCTGACCCGTATCGCTCAGGTAGCCGATCAGGCGGCCAGCGCCACCCACGACACCGCGGCGTCAGGCAACACCATCATGCAGAGCATGAACGGACTCAAAGCTCTGACTGGGCGTTTCCGTCTGGAGGCGTGATCGGACTCACGATGAAGCGGGGAGGTACGGCTTGGAAGAGGGGCGCTCGGCGCATCAATGGCTGAGCGGCCTGGACGTCCCCGCGCAAGATGCGCGGGGACAGCAGGATCAGTCCTGACGGCTGGTCACTTCCAGCAGGTGATAACCGAACTGGGTCTTCACTGGACCTTGTACCTGGTTCAGCGGGGCGCTGAACACAACAGTGTCGAATTCCTTGACCATCTGGCCAGGACCGAACGAACCCAGGTCACCGCCCTGACGGCTCGACGGGCAGGTGGAATTGTCCTTGGCAACCTGAGCGAAATCGGCGCCACCTTCGATGGCAGCTTTCAGCTCGTTGCACTTTTCTTCAGTGGGAACCAGGATGTGGCGGGCAGTGGCACGGGCCATGGGGTGTTACTCCGTCTTGAGAAGTCGCTGAGCCTACCGCAATCGGCGGCGATCCGAAACGTCGCGGCCATCAGGCCGCGTCTACGTCGGTCGTCCTGTTCACTTGCGTTTGCAGATGGTGCTGCAGGCGGGTCAGTTCATCCGCGGTGAATGCCAGGCCAAGTTTGCTCCGGCGCCAGAGGATATCCTCAACCTGAGTGGCCCACTCTTCGCGGCGCAAATAATCAACTTCCTGTGCATATAGATGCTGGCCGAAGTTCTCTCCTAGCGCATCGAGCGAGCGGGCATCGCCGAGCATGCGCCAAACCCGATTGCCATAAAGCGTCGCCCAGCGTTTGGCGAGCGGTCGATCAATGCCTCTGATCTCGGCCATCAGCTCTGCAGCGAGCGCCTCGGCCGTGCTCATGCCTTCGCCGCCGGGCAGCGGGGCACTGGCTGTCCAACTTTCGCCCATGCGGGGGAAGTAGGGCTTGAGTTGAGCCATCGCCGACTCGGCCAGCTTGCGGTAGGTGGTCAGTTTGCCGCCGAACACCGAAAGCAGCGGCGCCTGCTTTTCTTCTGCCGACAGCGACAATGTGTAGTCACGGGTGACGGCGGAGGGGTTGTCCGATTCGTCATCGCACAGGGGCCTGACCCCTGCAAAACTGTGCAGGATGTCCTTGGCCTCGAGCTGCTTGCGAAAGTGCGTATTGGCGACACCCAGCAAGTAGGCGATTTCCTCTTCGCTGATGCTGACTGTGGCCGGGTCGCCACGGTACTCGCGGTCGGTCGTGCCGATCATGGTGTAACGGTCGAGATACGGGATGGCAAAGACGATGCGCCGATCCTCGTTCTGCATGATGTACGCCTGCTCTCCTTCGTACAGTTTGGGCACGATGATGTGGCTGCCCTGAATCAGCCGGATGCCGTAGGGCGAACGCTGCTGCAGCTTGTCACCGATGAACTGCGCTACCCAGGGGCCTGCCGCATTGACCAGCGCCTTGGCGCGCAACGAAAAACGTGTGCCGTCCTGTCGCTGCAACTCGACGTGCCAGATGCCGGCGGCACGCTTGGCGCTCAGACACTGGGTCCGGGTGTGGATGTGCGCACCTTTCTCGCGCGCGGCCATCGCGTTGAGCACCACCAGCCGCGCATCGTCGACCCAGCAATCGGAATATTCGAAACCGCGCTTGATCTCGGCTTTGAGCGGGCTCTCAGAGCCAAAGCGCAACCCCCGCGACGCCGGGAGCTTTTCGCGCTTACCCAGGTTGTCGTACAGGAACAGTCCGGCCCGGATCATCCAGGCCGGACGCAGATGAGGGCGATGCGGCAGTACGAAACGCATCGGTTTAACGATGTGGGGCGCTTTGGCCAAAAGCACTTCGCGCTCAGCGAGTGCCTCACGAACCAGGCGAAATTCATAATGCTCAAGGTAGCGCAGGCCGCCGTGGATGAGCTTGCTGCTGGCTGAGGACGTATGACTGGCCAGGTCGTCGCGCTCGCAGAGGAACACCGACAAGCCCCGACCGGCTGCATCCGCAGCTATGCCCACACCATTGATCCCACCGCCTATCACGGCAATGTCGTACAGCTCGGAGACGGTCTCGCTCACGGCATCCTCCTCAAGAACGAACATTTGTTTTCGAATATGAACATCCTAGCGCAGAAGAGCTTGCCTCTCTACAGTGGATGTTCATTTCTTATATCAAAAGAAAATAATCGAACCTATACGAACTGCCAATTGGTACTGGGTATCCCATCATTTGGCCAGCAGTTTCAGCTGGCATGCGCCCCTTCGATCGAAGCAACTGCAAGAGGTGATTGTGATTCACAAAGGTTGGGTGGGCTTCAGCCCACCATGACGGAGGCGCTGTTTGAAGGTGTTGGCTAATGCACAGCGCAGGAGAAATCAGCGCCTGGCTTGGGGTTGAGCTTTTGGGGAGGGGCGCAGGCGAGGCGTGAACATTCCTGGCCAGTCACGGCGGGTTTCGGTATTACACCGGCCCGCCCTTGGAGAGTGGCTCAGTTAGTGACTTCCAGCTTTACATCATGCTGCGCCAGCAAGGCCAGAAAGGCTTCCGGTGGTTGAGCTTCAGTAAACAACATATCGATCTGTTCAAGCGAACCGAGACGGGTCATGGCGCTGCGGCCGAACTTGCTCGAATCTGCAGCGAGAAAGACCTTCCGCGCGTTGTGAATGATGGCTTGTGACACGCGGACCTCCTGGTAATCGAAGTCCAGCAGGGTGCCGTCCTCGTCGATCCCGCTGATGCCGATCAGCGCATAGTCGACCTTGAACTGCCCGATGAAGTCCGCGGTGGCCTGACCGACCACGCCGCCGTCGCTACGCACGTTGCCGCCGGCGATCAGCACGTCGAAGTCTTCCTTGGGGCTGAGAATGCTCGCCACGTGCAGGTTGTTGGTGATTACCTTGAGGTCGCGGTGGTTGAGCAGGGCGTGGGCGATGGCTTCGGTGGTGGTGCCAATGTTGATGAACAGCGATGCCTGATCGGGAATGTGTGCAGCCATGGCGTCGGCGATGCGCCGTTTCTCGTCGCGCATCTGCCGGGCTCGCTGGGTATAGGCGGTGTTCTGTACGCTGGAATCGTGGGCGGCACCACCGTGGTAGCGGCGCAGCAGGCCTGCCTCACCGAGCTGGTTGATGTCACGGCGAATGGTCTGGGGCGTCACCGCAAACTGTTGCGCCAGCTCTTCGATGCTGACGTAGCCGCGCTCGCGGACCAGGTCGAGAATGCTCTGCTGTCGTGGGGCCAGACTCATGGAGGCTTCCTTCTTATCGATATGCCGTGAAGGATGCCGCAGTCTGGGGTTTGATTAAAGAATTGTTCGTTTGCGAATAAGCGCGCCCGGCGCGGTTCAGGACCGGGCCGGGCGCGATGACAGGGGTGCTTGTGCGTTGGGGCTTATTCCTCTTCCCAGTCGCGGGTGCGTCCCACCGCCTTCTTCCAGCCCTTGTAGAGGGCCTCACGTTTCTCATCGTCGCAGGCGGGTTCGAACACGCGCTCGATAGTGGCCTTGCTGCGCAACTCATCCAGGCTGCTCCAGAAGCCAGTTGCCAGACCCGCCAGGTAGGCAGCACCAAGGGCGGTGGTTTCCTTCATTTCCGGGCGCTCGACCTGGGTGCCGAGCAGATCGGCCTGAAACTGCATGAGGAAGTTGTTCGCCACTGCGCCGCCATCCACGCGCAGTGAGCGCAAGCGCTCGCCGGCATCCTGCTGCATGGCATCGAGTACGTCGCGGGTCTGGTAGGCGATGGATTCGAGCGCGGCGCGGATGATGTGGTCGACCTTTACACCCCGCGTCAGACCGAACAGGGCCCCACGGGCGCGTGGGTCCCAGTAGGGCGCGCCAAGGCCGGTGAACGCCGGTACGAGGTAGACGCCATTGCTGTCCTGAACCTTGGTGGCGAAGTATTCCGAATCCAGCGAGTCGTTGATCACCTTCAACTCGTCGCGCAGCCACTGCACCGTGGAGCCGCCGTTGAAGATGGCGCCTTCGAGTGCATAGTTCACCTCGCCTTTCGGCCCGCAGGCGATGGTGGTGAGCAAGCCATGTTCGGACTGCACGGCCTTGGTTCCGGTGTTCATCAAGAGGAAGCAACCGGTGCCGTAGGTATTCTTCGCCTGGCCCGGCTCGACGCACATCTGGCCGAACAGCGCTGCCTGTTGGTCGCCTGCAATGCCGGCGATAGGAATGCCAGTGCTTTGGCCTGAACCTAGATAGGCGTGGCCATAGATCTCGGACGAGGACCGCACCTCCGGCAGCATTTCACGCGGGATATCCAGCGTCTCCAGCATCACCGGGTCCCAGTCCAGCTTGTGGATGTCGTAGAGCATGGTGCGCGAAGCGTTGGTGTAATCGGTTACGTGCGCCTTGCCCTGGGTCATCTTCCAGATCAGCCAGCAGTCCACCGTGCCGAACAAGAGTTCACCACGGCGGGCGCGCTCACGGCTGCCCTCGACATGGTCCAGGATCCACTTGATCTTGGTGCCGGAGAAGTAAGGGTCGATGACTAGGCCGGTGGTCTTGCGAATGTGATCCTGCATGCCGTCACGCTTGAGCTGGTCGCAGATAGGCGTGCTCTGGCGGCTCTGCCAGACGATGGCGTTGTAGATCGGCCGGCCTGTGATCTTGTCCCAGACGATAGTGGTTTCGCGCTGGTTAGTGATGCCGATCGCGGCAACCTGTTCATTGGTGATCCCGGCTTGCGCCAGCGCCTCGACGAACACGCCGCTCTGGGTCGCCCAGATTTCCATGGGATCATGCTCGACCCAGCTCGGTTGCGGGTAGATCTGCGCAAATTCACGCTGGGCAATGGTTACCACGTTGGCGTTGCGGTCGAGCACGATGGCGCGGGAGCTGGTGGTGCCCTGGTCAAGGGCGACGATGAATTGCTTGTTGTTCTGATTGCTCATGGTGTCGATTCCTTAACGAGCTTCGTGGGCAGTGACATCGTGTTTGGTGAAGGGCTCGGCCTCGGACTTAGTCTCGGGGACGGCGCAGGCAGCGCCTCCCAGCCCTGGCAAATGTTTGCAGATCAGCGCCTTGTAACCGGCCGCACCAATGCAGGCACCCAGCACCGGGGCGAGCAGCGGGACCAGGAAATACGGAATGTCGCGTCCGCCAGTAAATGAGACTTCGCCCCAACCGGCGAAATATGTCATCAGCTTCGGTCCGAAATCCCGCGCTGGATTCATCGCAAAACCGGTCAGCGGACCCATCGCGCCGCCAATCACGGCAATCAGCAGACCGATTAGCAGGGGCGCCAGTGGGCCGCGGGGCAGCCCGTTACCGTCATCGGTCAGCGCCATGATCATCCCCAGCAGGATAGCGGTAATCACCACTTCCACCAGAAACGCCTGGCCGATGGACAGCGACGGGTGCGGGTAAGTGGAAAACACCGATGCGAGCTGCAGGCTGGCGACGCTGCCGCGGGTTATTTGCTGCGCCTGTTCGAAATCGAAAAACAGGCTGCTGTAAAGACCATAAACCAACGCAGCGGCGCAGAAGGCGCCCGCCGTCTGGGCGAGGATGTAGGCGGGGACCTTGTTACGTTCGAAGGTACCGAACAGCCAGAGTGCAATGGAGACTGCAGGGTTCAGATGCGCACCCGATACACCGGCGGCAAGGTACACACCCATGCTGACGCCGACACCCCAAATAATGCTTATTTCCCAGAGACCTAGGTCTGCACCGCCGAGCTTGAGCGCAGCTACGCAGCCGGTACCGAAGAAAATCAACAGAGCGGTGCCGAGAAACTCGGCGATGCATTGCCCCCGAAGCGTCGGGGTGGACAGGTTACTCATGCACAGAACCTCTTTGTGGGGCTGTTGTTTTTATGATCCGAATACTGCGGGGGTTCGGAAATGTTCGGAATCGAAAACTTAAAGTCAAAATCTCGGGCTGTCAAAGTAAAAAGCTGAACATTTCAGCTGAAAACTGACAAAAGCACGCCGAACCTGTCATGAGTGGCAGGATTCTGGCGGGTGATGGTCTTGGCGGCGCCCTGGCCGATTAGAGCGCGCGCTGGCAGGTGGCGCCTCGCAGCCAATGCATCGCGCGGTCATCGATGCCGTTGGCTCGCAACAAACTTGGAGGCTGGCGGTGACGCCGGTTGGAGGGGTTAGCTGATCAGTGGCTCCTCGACCTGCGCTGCGCCACGGTCGGTTTTTTGCGGCATGGCTTCGAAACTGTCGGCTTGGGCCATGCTCCAGATTCTGGCGAAGAACTCGCTGTCGATCTTTTTCGCCAGCAGCGCACCGGGCTGAACGAAATAGTAGAGCTGCGAGAACAGTTTGATTTCGGTCGAGCTGATTCGCCGGATCAGGTGGTGCGGGCCCAGTTCACCCGGGTGTGAGAGGCCGGCCGCTGCCAGCAGTTCGGCCAGGGCGTGCACGGTGTTGCGGTGAAAACTGAACACCCGTTCAGCCTTGTCGGGTACGACAAGCGCGCGTTGGCGCAGCGGGTCCTGGGTGGCGACACCGGTGGGGCACCGATTGGTGTGGCAGTGCTGTGACTGGATGCAGCCAATCGCGAACATAAACCCGCGGGCAGAGTTGACCCAGTCGGCGCCCATCGCCAGGACGCTGGTGATGTCGAAAGCGCTGACGATCTTGCCGCTAGCACCGATGCGGATGTGCTCGCGCAGGTTGCAGCCGACCAGCACGTTATGCACGAACAACAGGCTTTCGCGCAGCGGCATACCGATATGGTTGGTGAACTCTACCGGCGCCGCGCCCGTACCGCCTTCCTTGCCGTCAACCACGATGAAATCCGGATAGATACCGCTCTGTAGCATCGCCTTGACGATACCGACGAACTCCCATGGATGACCGATGCACAGCTTGAAACCGACTGGCTTGCCACCGGACAGCTCGCGCAGGCGGGAGATGAAATCCATCAGCTCCAAGGGAGTGCCGAAGGCGCTATGGCTCGCGGGGGAGATGCAATCAATGCCTTCCGGCACGCCGCGAGTGGAGGCGATTTCAGCATTGACCTTGCGCCCTGGCAGGATGCCGCCATGCCCGGGTTTGGCGCCTTGCGAGAGTTTGATCTCTATCATCTTGACCTGCGGGTCCCGTGCCTGCACGGCAAAGCGTTCCGGATCGAATGCGCCGCTCTCGGTGCGGCAGCCGAAATATCCGCTGCCCAGTTCCCAGACCAGATCACCGCCGTGCTGGCGGTGATAGGTGCTGATGCTGCCTTCGCCCGTGTCGTGATAGAAGCCGCCGAGCTTGGCACCACGGTTCAGCGCCTGAATGGCATTGCCGCTGAGCGAGCCGAAGCTCATCGCTGAAATATTGAACACCGATGCGGAGTAGGGCTGCTCGCACTGTGGTCCGCCGATGGACACGCGAAAGGTTTCGGGGTCGCTGACCGCTGCGGTGCGGATCGAATGGCCGATGCATTCGTATCCCGGTTCATAAACATCGATAAGGGTGCCGAAGGGCTTGTCATCCACCTGATTCTTCGCCCGCGCATAGACCAGCGAGCGCTGTGCGCGGGAAAACGGTACGCGTTCCTGATCGCTCTCGAGCAAATACTGACGAATCTCCGGACGGATGCCTTCGACCATGTAGCGGATGTTGCCGAGGATCGGGTAGTTGCGCCGCACCGCATGTTCGCACTGGCGCAGATCACGGACGCCAATGAGCGAGAGCAGTGCGGTGACGATGAACAACGGCCATACCCAGGGGTGATTCAGAAAGGGCAGGCAAAACACGGCAGTGGCGAAGCAGAGGACAAGAAAAGCGTAACGGCTGAACAGCGAGAGATTCATCTGGGCACCTGTATGAGGGCGGAGGACCTGCCAGAAAGGGGGAAGCCTACCGCACTGGCTGCGCTCCATCTAACGACGCCTGGTCTTCGCGCGTGCTCAATGGTGCAGACGCGACAGCGTGGCTGGGTCGGGATCGGCCGCGAAGAAAGCGTCGAGCACCGCCTGGAATACGGTTCGCTCAGGCGCGACGGCGGCGAACAGCGTCATGCTCGAGCGCAGCTTCATATCATCAGGCGAGCCGAGAATGTGCCGCGCCGGCCGCTCGGCATGGGCGAGCAGCGCTTGTGCGCATTCTTCCAGGCGAGGCCCGAGCAGCGGGTGCTGTGCATAAGCCGTGGCTTCGTTCGCATCCTTGATCGCGTAGCGACGCGCCATGTCGCTGTGACCGAGGCCCGCAATCTGCGGAAAGATGAACCACATCCAGTGGCTTTGTTTGTGGCCGGCCTTCAGTTCCGCCAGTGCCCGGTCGTAAACCGATTGTTGGGCGTCGACGAATCGTTGCAGATCGTGCGGGTCGCTCATGGTGCCTCCCGATTGCTCAGACTGTATAAATCAGAGCCGGGATGGCGTAGTTGATTCCCGAGAAGATCGAGACCGAGGGAGCCGGGCTCGGCGATAACCGCACGGGTGAGTCAGCGTGGGCAGGTCCAGATTCGTTGGGTCCACACGATGACCGTGATGCTCAGCTCGTTATGGTGAAAGGCGAGCACCGCTGGTTCTACCGGCGCAGGCCTGTTCGGTGCTGCGCCATTCTCAGCTGGCGTCACCCAGGCCTGCGAGGCGCGCATCGGCGATATAGAACAGCTCGCCACCGCGCACTGAGACGTCATTGCCCGGGTTGATGATTGGTTGGGTCTGGTCTCTGGCGCGGTAGCCGATGAGCGTCGCGTTGTGGCGGTCTTTCAATTGCTTGTAGAGCGCGCCGACGGTGCTTTCAAAACTCTCGGGCAGCAGCAGACGATACTGGGTCGCACCCTGGCCAACGCTCAGCAGCTCGTTGATGATCACCGAGGAGCCTGGGTCCTGCGACGAACGCACCAGCATTTCGATGGCCATGCTGGAGGTGCACTCCAGTTTCGGCGCGTAGCTGCGGGCAAGTCGCGCCGTCTCGCTGCTGCTGAAATGCGCGACCACATGGCCGATCGGGTTGAGCTGATTGATGGTCAGCACCACGGCCAGCGTCAGGTCGTCCGAGCCGGTGCGCACCAGCGTGCGTTCGGCCCCTTTCACCCCGGCGCGCTGTAACAGCGCCAGGGACGACAGGCTCTCGCCGTGGATGAACTCGGTCTTGCCAGGCATCGGGTTTTCTTCGAGCTGGGTGTCGCAGATGACGATCAGGTGGTCATTCGAGGTTTCGTCTTCGTGCAGCAGCTCGACGACGCGCTCGCTGATTTCGCCTTCCCAACCGATCACCACGGTATGGCCCGTGCAGGTGGCGAACGTCCCTTTGCCTTTCATGCCTTTCCTCCAGACTGCGATTATGGAATTGGTGGTTTTGCCGATGATGGCAGTCAGCAGCGCAATGCCGCCGACCATCAGCCAAGTGGAAACAAAGATGCGTCCGCCAGCGGTTTGCGGCGAAAAGTCACCGTAACCGACGGTCAGTGCCGTGGTGAGATAGAAATAGACAAAGGTCTTCAACTCGGTGAGCGGCGCTTCGGCGAACAGGCGCAAACCGAGATAGGGGTGCACGCCGGCGTGCACCACGAGTGCAAGTAATAGTGCGGCCCAGCCAAATTTGCTGGTGGCCGCGGCCAGTTGCCTGCGCAACTGAAGGATGATCGACATCGGCCCTGACTCCATGGCTTGCGGTAATCGCTGTCGTAACGAGGCGCTGAAGAGCCCGGTCACGCTATAGACTGCGGCATCCTAAGGGCCGAAACCGCTGCTGGCCAGCCTCGATGCCCGCAATGGGCAAGCATCGAGACGTGAGGAGGGCGCTGAGTTGCCGTGCCGCCGTGCTCCACGAACCGCTTAGCGCTGCTCGCGAAAACAGCTCTGGCACAGCCTGAATTTGCGTGCAGCCATCGGCATGGCTTTGCCACAGCCCTTGCAATTGCGGTTGTCGCCGGATCCGCGCCGGCGGTCCGAACTGCGTGGCTTGCGCTGGCGCGACAGCTCGCGGGTGATGGCGCCATTGAGCAGACTGCGATGCTCTTCGGCCTGCTCCAGCGCCGGGAAGTACGCCGGCAGCGTACGCGCCAGGTGCAGGTAGGTTTCGATGACGTGAAGCGAACTCTCTAGGGTGGCGAGATCCGCATCGATGATCAGTCGAGGCAATGGAATCTCTTTGTCCTGCGCGACCTTTTTCAGCCATTGCTGCGCGAAGACGGCGGCCGGGCTGTCGAGACCGCCGCGGATTGGCGTGCAGGCAAATATCCAGCGCAACGGAAGATCGATAGTGGGGTCGTCGATCAGCTTGATCCACTCCGCCAGCTCGTCGGGCAGGATCGAAATGAATTCGTCGCCATAGTTGATGTTGCGATTGAAGGTCAGCCAGGCCCGTAGCAGGCTCGGTTCGTTCATCAGCTCGGCGATGGCCTGCAAATGTTCGATGGACGGCCGCACCTGGAATTGCGACAGGTCCACCGGTTGGTCGGCGCTGTGGAACAGCTGCTTGATCGACTGCAGCGTTTGCCCGTCGAGGGCGGTGATGACCCCGCTGGCGTGATGGCCGAAGCGTCCGGCGCGGCCGCCGATCTGCTTGACCTCCTGGACCTTGAGCTGACGATTCTGGACGCCGTCGTACTTTTCATCGGTGTAGAAACACAGCGTATGTGCTGGCATGTTCAGGCCCATGCCCACGGCATCGGTGGCAACCATGAGGTCGGCCTCGCCATCTCGAAAGCGGCGTGCCTGCTCGCGGCGGACTTCAGGCGACAACGCACCGTAGACCACCGAGACACTTTTGCCGGTCATCTCCAGCATCGCCTTGAGTTCCAGTACGGTCCTGCGGCTGAAGGCGACCAGGATTGAACCGGCGTCCAGCTGCTTCAGGTTGGTTGCGCGGCGCGCCACGTCGACGGGCGACAGTCGTTTGGTGCGTTTGACCACCAATTGGTCTTCGCACAGGTCGCACAGGGTCTTAAGCGACGGCTGGATCAGCTCTGGGCCGGTCATGATCAGGTCCTGGGTGTAGGCGCTGACCAGTGCATCGACCCAGGCCCAGCCGCGTTGCGAGTCGGCCATCATCTGCACTTCGTCGATCACCACCACGTCCCATGACTCGTGCCGGAAGCGGGCGAATTCCTCGACGGTGCAGCAGTAGTGGGTGGCACCCTCGCGGATGATCTCTTCCTCGCCGGTGACCAGCGAGCAGGGCACGCCCATGGATTCAATACGCTCCTGATTTTCCAACGCCATCAGCCGTAGCGGCGATAGGTAGATGGCGTTGGTCACGCCGGTCATGGCCTGGATCGCCTGATAGGTCTTGCCGCTGTTGGTGGGGCCGAGCAGGGCGGTCCAGGTGCGGGTGATTCGCCTGGCAGCGTAGAGCTTGTGGTAATGGACGAAGCGCGGGTTGTTCTCCAGCAGCACCGCAAAGGCCATCTTCTCGCGGTTGTCCTCGCGGGCGAAGCGGATGGTCCGGCGCAGCTTTTTCGGCTCCATCATGAAGACTTCGGTCAGGCGCTTCTCACCAAGCAGCTGCAGGTCGAAGTCCTGCGCCTC
>Ga0208645_1001656_pt1 | contig 19064 bp, 14 predicted proteins | sample VirMetDEL_Sep_01_FD_184519 | JGI IMG/M metagenome (GOLD analysis project Ga0208645, IMG submission 184519) | Aqueous microbial communities from the Delaware River and Bay under freshwater to marine salinity gradient to study organic matter... | ecosystem: Environmental > Aquatic > Marine >... | reverse complement strand
TATTCTCCAGCGAAAGATCACGCATCCGCTGGAGAATATTAGTTGATTGCTGCAGAGCACCCTCAGCGGTTTGCGCGATGGAGATGCCATCGTTCGCGTTCTTGGTAGCAACCCCAAGGCCGTTGATCTGGCTGGTCAGGCGGTTGGAAATCTGCAAGCCAGCGGCATCGTCCTTCGCGCTGTTGATGCGGCTACCAGTGGAAAGCCGTTGCATGCTGGTTTGCAGCGCATTAGCGGAGTTGCTCAGATTACGCTGAGTGTTCAGAGAAGCAACGTTAGTGTTGACGGTCAAAGCCATGATGTGTGTCCTCCATCGGACCTAGCTTGTTTGCCTGAGTGTGCGACCTTGGGGAGGGACATACCCAGGCACCCATAAAGTTCGCATTCAATCTCTATTTCGGCGCTGACCTTGAAAGCTTTAGGGCGGCAGCAAGAAATTTTCCTTCTTGCTTGACTTCGCCATGACTGCCGGCCATGCATCCATCCTTCGGCAGGTACTCAGAAAATCTGAGGCCCAATGACGATCAATAGCGATAGGTAGGATGGAATCGCCACAGGCGCTTCCGTCATGATTCGCACGAAAAGAGCGCGGCATGGCCGCTACGTCGCCGCCAACCGACGCAGCACCCCAACTGACCTCAGCTCAATCCGGCAACCACGCTTTGCGCCACGCCTCAAGATTTTCGCCTTCAAGCATCCAACCGTTCAATACGGCAGCACGCAGCTCATCTCCCGCCCTGGCTGCGGAATCCAGGTCGTTGATATGGGCTCTGATCGCATCCACCCAGTCGCGGAAACGGTTCTTGACCCGAGTGACCGGCAATCCGTCTCCCTGGTAGCAACGCACATCACTACAGATCACCGGAAAGCCACAGGCGCCATACTCCAGCAAGCGCAGGTTACTTTTGCACTCGTTGAACAGATTCTGCTCAACGGGCGCAAGGGCAAGGTCGAGATTCAGACTAGCGAGTTTTTTGGCATAGCCCTCAATCGCCACCCCCTCATGAAACTCATGCACATAGGGTTTTAATTTCTCAGGGCACATGCCAAAGAAAACCCACTCCACTTCACCCGCCAACTCTTTAACCACATCGGCAACCATCTCTAGATCACCTGTATGGCTGGATCCCCCGGCCCAGCCAACACGCGGCTTTTTGGAGATCCGACGGGCACTGACGGGCAACCCGCCCCACCAGCGCGGATCGAGCCGGTTCTTCACCACACGAATATCTGGATGAAAATCTGAGAAAGCCTCTGCCATTACGTCGGTAGATACGACAAAACGATCAACATAGGACAAGCCCTTACGCAGCGACTTGACGATATCCCTGGGCATATGTTGACGGTGAACGCTTTTCATCGGCAGGTTCGGCAAGTAGTCGTCCAGTTCATAAACCTTGAACGCACGTGAAAACGCCTTCATCTGCCGCATAGCCTCTAGGCGCACCTCTCCAATTTGCCGTTGCAAAATCACGGCATCAGGGTTGTAGCGTTCCAAGTCCACAACATGCATTAAGCCCTCAGATACTCCACCATCAACCATCCCTGCCTCACACAAAGCGTTGAATGGCTGCATGATCCGATAATGACCGCAACCCATCGTATCAGCCGGATGCGCAAGCACGACTGGCAGCGGACGCCAAACATCCAGAGGGCGCCAGGAAATTTGCGTATCCGCCAGCTTGAAACCACCGGGCTGCGCCAGAGAGAAGTTGGCGTTATAGGCAGGGTCACGCGCTAACTGAGAAAGCCATTTGGCATACATGGCATCCTGCTGTTGAGCTGACACTAGGGTGGGCCCTTGACGATCAAGCATCAATTGCACGCTTGGTGACCACACCAGCAAATATCCCGCTTCACGAATTCGCAAACATAAATCTGTCATTGCATAAGGTGCTGGAATTTCCTCCTCATCCAGTCCTCCCAGTTGGAGATACAAGTCGCGCGGAAGCATCAGGCAATCCTGACTCAATGCGCTGACGTTCTGATCCACCTGCAAGCGCTGCATATAGCCCGGCTCGTCAAGTTTTTCACCAACGTATGGATTACCCACAGGCCCCTGCAAACCGAGAATCTGTATCGCCTGGGCAATCTTGCCATCTGGCGTCAGTAACCTTCCCCCTACCCCTCCTACTTCGGCCCGTTGAGCATGATTAAGCAAGTTGTCCAACCAACCTTCTTCGAGAGTTGCCGTATCGGAAGCCAAGAACAACAGGTAATCACCCGAGGCTTGATTAGCTGCCTCGTTGAACATTGCCGACATGTTCTGACTAGCAGACTGAACAACCCGCAACTTGGCCTCTTGCAACTCAGCCAAGGCTAGCAACCACTCATGCACGGCCTGATCCAACGGATGACTCTCGACCAATAAGATCTCGAACGTCTGGTAGGCGGTACTTTCCAGCAGCCCCTCAATGCAGCGCTGCAACTTGCTCAAATGCTCGCCTGCCGTGATCAGTATCGATACCACGGGATTACCAGCGTGCTTGTATTCCAAGTGATAGCGCCCAGGTTTAGCTGCCGTTACTTGAGCCTCGGGATAACCACGTGCCTGCAAATGACGAATGATCGCCAGCCGCTCATCCTCGACATTAGCCAGGGCTGGCATCTCCGTGATAAGCAAAGGCTCGGAAATGTGCCCCAATCCAGCCAAGCCGCCCTGATTGACCAAACGCAGGATAAACTCAAACTCAAAAGCATTAGGAAACTGCGTATTGAAGCACCCAGCCTCCAAAAACACATCCCGACGGAACAGCCAGTGACGAGCCATCCCCGCAGGAAAGCTCAAGACATAATCGAGATTAAAGGAAGGTCGTAAAACTAATCCTAAATCCTCATCTACCTGCCTGTATATCTCATCGCAAAATACCGCACGGTACTCAGGCGAAATCACCAACTCTAAGCAAGCCACTAGCAAGCCATTTTCTGTAAATTCATCGCCGGCGGCCGCCACCGAAAACCAGTCAAACGCTGCCTGACTTAGTAGTTCGTTGAGCTGCACAAGCCAATTGTCCTGAGTAACTTGGACAACGTGGGCAGCTCCATCTACTGCCTCATTTACCGTCAGAACAATCGGCTGAATATTAGTGTAAGTCTGATGCAGCTGACTCAGCGAAGCCAAACTGGCTTTGAGCTTATCTGGCTCGCCCTGGAGATCCAGCAATACAACGCTGAAGGATGGGCCGTCACTGTGCCGCTGAAGCAACTCGGCGACTTGCTCTTTTTGTGCAGGGGTGAATGAGCGGGCTTTCAGCCAGTCCTCAACAGAAAACGCTTTAGTTGTTTTGGAGTGTTCCAACACACCGAAGCGCTTGAGCATTGCTCGTCGCCCTTCGCGAACAACTAAGCTATTGAAGTCGGAATGACGAGAATAGAGCGTCTGATAAAGCGCCGGATAATCCTTCAAAGCCTGCTCGGAACGGCGCTCCGTACCCGCCTCGGGCTGGCGCATGCGCACCTGCACCGTCTCCCGCTGCACGTGATGGAAAGGAGTATGCGCAGCCAAGCGCAGAAGAAAATCCCAATCTTCCAGACCATTCAGTGACTCATCAAAGCCTCCCACGCTGACCGCAACCGAGCGCGGGCAGGCGAAAGTATTGATCGGAATATAGTTATCGACGAACAAACGTTCCTTAGAGTAAGCGCTGTGCTGATAGCGCAGCTCTCGGTTCAGTTCTATTCGCTCTTCACCCCTGATATTTTCGAGAATGAAAACGGCATCAGCATAAACCACCTTGCCGGGATTTTCTTCAGCCGCTTGTGCCAAGCATTGCAGATGATCCTGAAGATACAGATCATCATCATCTAGGTAGGTAACATAACGACCACGCGCTAACTTCAACGCGGCATTACGGGCTGCGGCAGGGCCGCCATTCTTGCCTAGCCGTAAGTAAGTTATGGGAAAATTCAAATCCGCAAGCAGCCGTTCAACATGCTCTCCATTGTCATTGACCAAGATGACCTCAAAGTCCCTCAGCGTCTGACAATTTAGACTAGCCAGCGCGCCCTCAAGAAACTTTGGTCGATTAAAGGTTATAACGATAACAGAAAACTTATAACTTCCTTTTTCCTTGCGACCGGAACGAGCCAAAGCTCTGATAAAGTGCGCGGGACTGCAAGCAGGCTGAGATTCCAAAACCGAGTCTACGCTTGGCAAATAACAATCAGAGCGTTCAGAAATCACCTTCACAGCACGGACTATTTCATCACACCCGAAGAATATCGTATTAGCAAATATCAACAGAGCTCTTGCCAAATCATATTGAATATCGAGCGACCCATTAATCGTGCCATGAAACCCTACAAAAGATGCAGCAAAGCTTTTTGTTAGATCACCGAGTCGCAACATGCGATTAACGAATTCACAAATCAAACCACCGAAGCACATAATAGGTAAAAATCCACCTACTGAGCAGAATTTCGATTTTCGAAATATTACCGCATGCACTTCTGCAAACTCCGTAAATCCAATTGGTGAAAAAGCACTTGCTTTATCACCACCCCGAAAGCAAACCATTTCAGCTGATTGACTATGAATAAGTTTCAGGGCCGCACTAATAGAATCTCGCTCGACATTGCAGGCCGTGTCAATGACAAGAACGAATTCAACTGACGAGAATCTTATTTGTTCGTTGATTTGCATAACTGACGAAGGCGTGTTAGCCGCCAGGAATGATATCTTCCCCCCCAATAGATCTTTAATCCGCAACAGTGTCTCAGTGGATAATACAGACACAGGACCAACCAAAAAAAAATCACACCCTCTATAATCAACTAAATATAGAGTTTCAATTTTTCTCGATATATCTAAATCGGATACAAAATTGATCACAACCAAAACAGAACCACTAGCGAACAAGCACTCCGAACCATCTAGTTTACCCAAAAGATTTTTCAATCTTGAGTCGATACTAAGATACCGAGAGCTTTCATATTGCCCCATGCGCCGTTTAAGATAGTCAGCCACCGATTTATTATATCGAGGATTCCCACGCAACAACAAATAATCAATATATCTTTCCAATATTAATAAATGGGTAAAAAGAGGCTCTAGCGAAGAATAAAAATTGGTAGCTGAATACTGTTCATCATGCACTCTGGAACACGCAGTAGGAACACAATCGAAAGCAAAATCACGATACTTAAGTGCTAACCGAACAAAAAACTCCCAGTCGAGCCCAGGCCCAGCACCAATATCGAAATACAGATCCTCTTTAACTCGGTTCCGATCAAAAACCACCGCACACAAAGTTACGTAACAGTCGTAAGCAAGCAGTCCTGTAAAATCATCACGCCCACCTTCGTATGAGGCAGACGCATACCCCGGATGCTTCTGCATGCCGTGATGCTTATCATCTTTATCAACCAAAACGATTGGCGTATAGGCTATCACCGCCTCGCTTTTTTGCAACACAGCAATGAGTTTAGAAAAATGGCCGGGCAGCAAATAGTCATCGGCACTGACCACAGCCAAATAACGTCCAACGCCTGCACGCAGGGCTAGATTAAAGTTCGTGTAAAGCCCGACATTATACTCATGACAAACAAAACTGACTCGATCATCAGAAAGATATTTTGATACAACATTAATTGTGCCATCTTCTGAACCGTTATCCAATATAATAAGCTCGAAATCAGAGTAATCCTGCTCTAGAATACTTTCGATACACCGAGATATATATTTTGAATAATTGTACGAAGTAACAACAACGGTCAGGTTCGGGGTACGCATAAGCTGCTCCTTTGCACCACCCAAATACAACAAGCCATTCACTGAAATTTAATAAAGCCATCCAGTGCAGAGCAAGAAATCTTTAGTAACTTTCAAAGCTAAACGCGGCGAAGATATCCATGCGGAGCAACAGTTATAAGCAACTTATCCTCAACACTCCTATCAACCTCATAACTAACAGGAAAGCCACCGGCATCCCGAGCACCTATTTCTTCGAGGCGGCGCAAATACTCGATAACGGCAGTCTTCGGATTGTTCCCCTTATCCCAAGGGCGATCCTTGTACATTCCGCTTGGGAGATCCTCCACTACCGTGTCGAACACCACACAATAGCTCCCTTTGCTCACCAACGAACCATAGGCCTCAAGCTCTGCAAGGACATGATTATGTGTATGATTGGAGTCGAGGACCACCATCACTTTTTCATATCCCTTGGAGTACTCATGTACGCGGGAGATAATTTCGGAATCAATTGAGGAACCCTGGATCATCTCGATCCGATGCGACATTGGGTGCGCCTCGATCGCCGCTCGATTGTGCGCCCGGATATCAATATCTATCCCCAGAACACGTCGCTTGGTAGCATTTGGATCAAGAGTTCGGCCCAACTCGACAGCTTCAGCATAATCGATAAGCGCCAGCGCCGAAGCGTACATTATCAGGCTGCCACCATGAGCAATGCCAGTCTCGATAATCAGGTCAGGCTTGACAGCCCAGATAATCTCCTGCATCGCAATCATATCTTGCGGATACTGAATAATCGGCCGACCCAGCGATGTGTAATTATATGAATACATCGCCTCGATACTGGAAACCATAAATGCGGCGGCATCCGCCTCCACCTTGGATCTCGGGTAACTGTGAATACGCGCTCGACTTTCTGCAAAAAACCTTTCAACCATATCCATTTTCAAACCCTCAGATCAAATCTTGTCAGCAATGCAATAGCGGAACCGGCTTCCAGCAATGGATTTAATTTCGCTCAAATAATTTGAATTCATGACCAGGATAATATCCTCATCATTCATCCGCGAAAGGCCTTCCTCCGGGGACAAGACAGGCAAACCAGTCCCAGGGAAAAAACCATCCTGCTTAGCTGGATTTATATCAATTGCGAAAGAAAAGAAACGATCGCTTTTCTGCCGCACATGATGAGCCAAAATTACCCCTTTTGAGGCCCCGCCCCACACAACAACTTGCTTCGCGGGATTTTCCGCAAGAATTTGAACAACCCGATCGACTCCAGCCATAAAATCATAGCCCAATTCAAACGCCGCCCCCGCATTCTTCAGCTTTCGCAATGAAGATAATTCAGCAACGACGTATATGTATTGCGCGCCAAACAGATGACCAGAATCAATTATCTTTCCAAACAAATTCTTGAAATTATCAAGCCGGAAATAGTTGACATGCTCATAAAAGACATCGAACCATGCCTGGTTTTGCGCAATCCAATCAAGGCAAGGAACCTCAATGTAGATAAGCCCTGATCTACCGTTAGCTTCGGCAATGGACTCCAAAAAAGCATACGGATCAGAGATGTGCTCAAGCACATGCCGAAGAATTACCAGATCGCCGGATAAACCAAGCTCGCACGAAAACGCAGTTTTCTTGATGTACTCCGCCTCGCCCTCGTAGGCCGGATCGACACCAACCACCTCACACCCAAGCGACCTGAGGTATTCAAGAAAGGTACCTTTCCCGCACCCAATTTCCACAGCCCCGCCATCTTTAAGATGCTTCTTGACAATGAGGGAAACGGCGCTCAAATGCTCTTTGAAGAACAGCGAGCATCCCTGTTCATTTTGATAACTTTCATCATATATCATCAGCTCAGGGACGAATTCTGAATTGTAAACCACCCCAGTATCCGGATCTTGAACCAGCACCACCTCCCCCTTTGGGCAATTAATTGCTTCATCCTGCGACTGATAAACTTTATTCTGCTGAACAGGCAACCGCTCAATCTTCAAAATTTTGAAAAAATTATTCAATATTTAACCCTCTAAACTTTTTATTACTTCCCCAGAATGCAAAGGGTTCATAGTCAGGGTAAGGATAATGGCCAAGCTTTAATGAAATTTGCTTTCCGCGCCTCAAAAGATGCTCTTCAACCAGACGCCTTACCGAGACAGGCTGACCGGAGCAAATATTGAAAACCCCTTTAGCAGAAGTATTTTCGAGCAAGTCAACCAAACTTGAAGCGACACGCTCTACCGGTAGATAATCCCTTAGCTGCTCGCCACCGGACATCGGAAATTCTTTATCCCCACGTTCAAGGGCCGAATCGAGCTGAGAGAGAAGGCTTCTCTGATTTTGCCCAGCCCCATACATGTAAAACATCCTCGCCCACTTCAGATTGAATGAATCTGACTCACTTAATGCCTCTAGATAACGTCGCAACGTATCCTTGGCCAGCGCATAGGGATTAACTGGCCGCGTTTCCATACCTTCATGCAGACAGCCGTTCTGCATACCATATTCGAAACATGTTCCAGTCACCAGTATGTTCCTGCAGCCAGCCTTTATTGCTGATTTAAGGAATTGGCACTCAGCAGGCAGTACTTTTTCAAGATGGAAAAGACTTTTGTAATTCGGAAGCCCAGGCCAAGCAACATGCATCAAATAGTCAAAGTCGCCAAGCTTGACTGTTTCATTCAGATCTTTCGCATGGATATCACAAGAAACAAACTTTACTTCGCCGGGCCATCCCAATTCTTCCATGCGCTGTGGGTTGCGCGCCACAGCGGTAATGGAATGATTTCTTCCCAATAAATCTCTAATTACATGACGCCCTATAAATCCGGTCGCCCCCGTTACTAGAACTTTCATTTAAATAATCCAAGCAAAGCAGCTGAAAATCCATTCCTGTCACGGATGAGCCTGTTTACCGATCGAGTTAACACGCTGTCTCAGGAATAGGCTTGGCTGAAAATCTAAAGTTCGAAAAGCTACTGTTTTGTACTCACCGCAAAGTTCTGGTTATATCCAGGCCGGCAAATTCGGGAGGTAACAGAGCCTGCAATCTGTCTCGCTCGGATAGCACAGATACTTCTAGCGGCCAGCGGATATCGAGTCGAGGATCGTCGTAACGCACCCCTCCCTCGGCGGCTGATTCGTAAAAATTGGTAGTTAAATAAAGCAGCTCGCTCTCGGTTTCGAGTGCCTGAAAACCATGGGCGCAACCTTCGGGAATGACCAGCATTCGCGAACTTTCAGGGGTCAGCTCTTCGGCATGCCACCGAAGGAATGTCGGCGAGCCAGCGCGCAGGTCTACGACCACATCCCAGACTCGGCCACGGATGCAACGAACCAGTTTCATCTCGGCATGCGGGGAATGCTGGAAATGCATGCCGCGCACCGTACCGATGGCACTGGTGCGCGAATGGTTGATCTGCACTATCCGCCGATCACCCATGTATTGGGCTAGCTCCCGATCACAGAAAAAACGAGAAAATGCGCCACGCTCGTCGTTGTAGGGTTGCCCCTCAACTATGGCTACCCCTGCAATACTGGTGTTTACAATATTCATTATTTGATCCAATCAGAACCAGCGGCGCACGCTGCTTCGAGATAACGTGCCAATTGATCGACAGTGACGGTTTTGCCGATGGCGTGATAATTGCGATACCAGTCCGCTGTCATGGCCAGGCCTTCTTCGAGACTCCAGACCGGAGCCCAGCGCAGCTGCGCGCGAGACTTAGCGCAATCGAGATACAACAACTGCGCCTCATGCGGCTGCGGGGCTGCCGAGACATTCCAGGCCAACTCCGGCCAGAAGCTCTGCATGTGGGTGAGGACTTCGGAAACCGTACGGTTGTCATCGGGTGTCGGGCCGAAATTCCAGGCCTCGGCGAACTCCTTTTGGCCCTCCAGCAAGCGCTGGCCCAGCAGCAGATAGCCTGAAAGACATTCGAGAACATGCTGCCAGGGACGCGTGGCCTGGGGTGAGCGAATTTCCAGCGAACGGCCATCCTGAACAGCGCGGACCAGATCGGGAATTAGCCTATCCTCCGACCAGTCGCCCCCTCCGATGACGTTGCCGGCGCGGGCAGTGGCCATCAGAGGGGCATTATCTGCACGCCAAAACGCCTTACGATAACTGTCGATCACCAGTTCGCAGGCGGCCTTGGATGCGCTGTAAGGATCATGCCCGCCCAGGCGATCATTCTCGCGGTATCCCCAAGGCCACTCATGGTTGGCGTAGACCTTGTCGGTGGTGATCACCACCACCGCGCGAACGCTGGGGGTACGCCTGCACACCTCGAGCACATTGGCCGTTCCCATCACGTTGGTCGACCAACTCTCTAGAGGGTCGCGATAAGAACGTCTGACCAGAGCCTGGGCGGCCAGGTGGAAAACGATCTCCGGCTGGGCCTGGCCGAGTGCATCCTGCACCACCGAGAGATCGCGAATGTCGCCGTGCAGATCGACCGCCGGTTTTCCAAGCAAATCCCAATGGTTCGGAGAAGTGCCAGGCGGCAATGCCAGTCCGGTGACCTGTGCGCCAAGCTGGGAAAGCCAGCAGCTCAACCAGCTTCCCTTGAAGCCGGTATGCCCGGTCAGCAATATCTTGCGGCCACGATAGATATCGCCGAACTGCCTCACGCCCAAACCTTCCAGGGCGGATTGCCTTTGGCCCAAAGTTCCTCCAGGTAATTCTTGTCACGCAAGGTATCCATCGCCTGCCAGAACCCCCCGTGTCGGTAAGACATAAGCTTGTTCTCCTTGGCCAGGCGCATTAGAGGCTCCCCTTCCCAACTGGTTAGATCACCTTCAATGTGGTCGATCACGGAAGGGTTGAGGACGAAATACCCTCCATTGATCCAGGCACCGTCGCCTGCCGGCTTTTCCTGAAAGCTAGTAACTTGGTTGTCTTCCATATTAAGTGCGCCGTAACGCCCGGGAGGCTGGATTGCGGTCACGGTCGCTTCTTTACCGTGGGCGTCGTGAAACTCAACCAGAGCACGAATATTGATATTCGAAACACCATCGCCATAGGTAAAACAGAAGGGCTCGTTGCCCAAGTGCTCGCGCACACGTTTAAGGCGGCCACCCGTAAGCGTTTCCTCACCGGTATCGACTAACGTTACCCGCCAAGGCTCAACATAGCGCTGGTGAACTTCCATGCTGTTGGTAGACATATCGAAGGTTACATCCGACATGTGCAGGAAATAGTTGGCGAAGTACTCCTTGATGACATAGCCCTTGTAACCACAACAAATAACGAAATCGTTAATTCCATAGTGGGAATAGGCTTTCATGATGTGCCAGAGAATCGGCTTGCCGCCAATTTCGATCATCGGTTTGGGTTTGAGATGGGACTCCTCAGATATCCGCGTACCGAGCCCTCCCGCAAGAATTACTGCCTTCATAGCGAAATCTTCTGCCATCCTAGTTCGAATCAGCCCCGCCAGGTAACTGGCGCGCCACCTATGATGTTTAAGGCTAAGCAATAATTTTGCCAAACAGCCTTTGAGGTGAGATTGCCCTTCCTAGATGCCGAGCTATAGCTTAGACGATTCTAGTTGCACCTACCTGGCCGGTAGATGTGTGGCTCGTTCACTTGGCGGGCCGCCCGGTTTGCACCCACATCGAGGATTGGGACGTGCGATCACGCCCCGGCTCTTTGAGTACCTGAACGCGGATTTGATCGCAGTGGATTACCCGGCTGTCCAGCAGCTTGTCGCGCAGCAGGTTAAGCAAGGGCTGCAGGTTCTCACCGGCCTTGATCACCCAGCGCGCCAGGGTCTGGCGCGAGAGTTCGATGCCACGACGCGTCAGCACTTTTTCAAAGCGATGCAGAGGTAGCCGTCGACATACTTGGTGGTCAGTAACATGGCCAGCACGCTGGCGCTGGCCAGGCTTTTCTCAATCAGCTGCGCCGGCTTGTCGGCGGTGAGCGGCGCGCCCCCCCCCCCGCAGCCACGGCAGCCGTAAACCTTACGGATGTGTTTAAGCGCGCGGATCTGCCTCGGCACGATCTCCAGCTGTTCGCGGGTCTCTTCGCCGATGGCGTGCTTGCGGCAACCGCAGGCACAGGTTAGCTCGTGCTCGGGCAGCTCATGGATAGCTTCAAGGCGCGGGAACTCGGCCGGCAGCGGCTTGCGCTTGCCGCGATGCTTGATCAGCGCAACAACTTCTTCCGTCTCGTCAGCGACGTCTGTCGTGGTCGGTTCGGCCAGACTTTTCCGCTTCGTTGAACACGGCCAGCTGCAGCGAATCGGCATCCGCGCTCTTCTCGAATTTGCGACCGAACAGGCGCTGGATCAGCAGCGCGTTTTGTTCATGCATATGCTCGATTTCTCCATCCTTGGCCAGCATCTCCTTTTCGCAGACACCTGTTCATGCAGTGACAGCAGAATGGGGTCGTCGGTAAGGGTTTCAGGCCTGGGAATCATGCCGTGGATTATACCGGCTCAGGTCACGAAACGCGGCGTCGGCACCTTGTGCAATTGGTTGCCCCACAGGTCAACTCCCTCCAGAAGCTGGTTCAGCTCACGCACAGTCAGATCGAAGGCTTCATCACCCACATCTGCCTTGATCTTTAAACGCTCGGCCTCCAGCCGCTTGAGCCACCAACAAAAGCCGTTGCGATGTCGGTACATAATTTTCACTTAGTTGCGTGTGCGATTAAGGAAGACGAACAACACTGGATCGAACACCGCGACCTTGATATCCAACTAGACCAGTGCCGCCAGGCCATTGATGGATTTGCGGAAATCGACTGGCTTGGGATCGAGGTAAACGGCTTTGACCTTCGGGTCGGGACGCATCATGAACTGACTCCAGAACGAAATCGGGAGCACAGCATCAGGTCATTACCGGGGTAATTTGAAGGTGGGGTTTGTGGAGCGCTTACCTTCAATGAAGCACTGGACCAGCGCGTGGAACGCCCGCTGCCCGAAACGCTGCCGCGTCTATTGGGCACTACGCAGGCCGGAGGCTGGTTTGCCGCGGGGCGCGCCTCTTACAGGTTCGTTGTAGACTGGTAACAATTCATCGGGCATCAATATGGCGGGTTTCACCCGCCCTACGTTACGGCAGGGTTGTATGACGATCAGGCAAGTAGACGGTGCTAGGGCAGCATCCTGACATCAGGTTGACCTACGTTTTTGGTTCGGTTGCCGCTGGCACTGAGCACAGTGATAGCGACGTGGACTTGGCTGTTCTGTGCGCCGCAGCCCTGATTGATGACCAGCAGACAGCTTATTTCGGATATCGCCGAAGTGACGGGTTGTGCCGTGAATCATCGATCTGGCAACGGTTGGCGCGCAATTACTAGAGCAGATACTGCGACACAGCGACCGGATCATCGGTGGGCCTGAGTTACATGCCCAGCTTGTGTCAAAACATATCCTCAACAACGAGGACTTTATGCCCTATGTCGAACGAGTGCTCGCCGAACGGAGACAGCAATGGACAAGCTGATCGTCGAACGGAAACTTGACTAGCTCATGCCATGCATTGCGCGCATACGGAGCAAGACACCAGAAGACATCAATGAATTGCTTCATGATCTGGATTTACAGGACGTGCTCGCTCTTAACCTGAGCCGAGCCGTACAGGTCTGTGTGGACATCGCAGTTCATATTCTCAGCGAACTGAAGCAGCCTCCCCCAGAAACGATGGACAAGGCTTTCGATATGTTGGCTGAAGACGGCTTTCTGGACGTCGCGCTGGCCCAAGAATCCGTCGGTTTCCGCAACCTTGCAGTCCAAAATTACGATGCCATCAATTGGATGATCGTCTATACGATCGCAACCAAGCACCTCGCAGACTTCGAAGCTTTCGAAAAAAACAGTGATCAAGCAATATTTCGCTGGAGAGTGACTAGAGCTCACTTGCCCAACCAAACGCACTTTGCGTTGAACAGTCATGGACGTCACAGACTCCGGTTTGTAATCCGTGCTCAAAGCGCACCTGGTTAACGAAACACTGATTCGTGTGTTGATGGCATCAGCCTTGGACAACGTATAAAAATTCTCAGCGGAGTCGTCACAACCCGCTCTGAACGCCTCCTGACCAAAGCAGGACTACAGCGCTGCGCCGGCTACCGGTTCGTGCAATCTGAGTCTATACCGGGCTAGCGACGGCCTATATTTCGCTCAGGGGCTCAAGGCTGCCGTGATGGTGGCAGCAATCGCCATATCATCCCAGTCGTTTCAAAGGCTACGGCTCTTCTGGGACAGCTCAGTAGGCTAACAACCAAACCCTTACAGCGATTCAGGCACACCACGAGGCATTACCGCGCGGTTATCGTTCAAAGCCTGCAGACTTTCTTCGACCCAAAGACAAACCCCCGATCCTCTTACGAAGACCGGGGGTTTGGTGTAGAAGCTTGACGATGACCTACTCTCACATGGGGAAACCCCACACTACCATCGGCGATGCGTCGTTTCACTACTGAGTTCGGGATGGGATCAGGTGGTTCCAACGCTCTATGGTCGTCAAGCAATTCGGTTGGGGAGTCGGTGTTGAGTCGCTTCCCCTAATTGGGTATGTGATGGTGTTGCAGTATTGGTTTCGCTTGCGAGCGATGCGTCTTTTCGGTTTGTTTGTCGACTTCAACCGTCTGACACGCAAACATCAAATTGTTTGGGTGTTATATGGTCAAGCCTCACGGGCAATTAGTATTGGTTAGCTCAACGCCTCACAGCGCTTACACACCCAACCTATCAACGTCGTAGTCTTCGACGGCCCTTCAGGGAGCTCAAGGCTCCAGTGAGATCTCATCTTGAGGCAAGTTTCCCGCTTAGATGCTTTCAGCGGTTATCTCTTCCGAACATAGCTACCCGGCAATGCCACTGGCGTGACAACCGGAACACCAGAGGTTCGTCCACTCCGGTCCTCTCGTACTAGGAGCAGCCCCTCTCAAATCTCAAACGTCCACGGCAGATAGGGACCGAACTGTCTCACGACGTTCTAAACCCAGCTCGCGTACCACTTTAAATGGCGAACAGCCATACCCTTGGGACCGGCTTCAGCCCCAGGATGTGATGAGCCGACATCGAGGTGCCAAACACCGCCGTCGATATGAACTCTTGGGCGGTATCAGCCTGTTATCCCCGGAGTACCTTTTATCCGTTGAGCGATGGCCCTTCCATACAGAACCACCGGATCACTAAGACCTACTTTCGTACCTGCTCGACGTGTCTGTCTCGCAGTCAAGCGCGCTTTTGCCTTTATACTCTACGACCGATTTCCGACCGGTCTGAGCGCACCTTCGTACTCCTCCGTTACTCTTTAGGAGGAGACCGCCCCAGTCAAACTACCCACCATACACTGTCCTCGATCCGGATAACGGACCTGAGTTAGAACCTCAAAGTTGCCAGGGTGGTATTTCAAGGTTGGCTCCACGCAGACTGGCGTCCACGCTTCAAAGCCTCCCACCTATCCTACACAAGCAAATTCAAAGTCCAGTGCAAAGCTATAGTAAAGGTTCACGGGGTCTTTCCGTCTAGCCGCGGATACACTGCATCTTCACAGCGATTTCAATTTCACTGAGTCTCGGGTGGAGACAGCGCCGCCATCGTTACGCCATTCGTGCAGGTCGGAACTTACCCGACAAGGAATTTCGCTACCTTAGGACCGTTATAGTTACGGCCGCCGTTTACCGGGGCTTCGATCAAGAGCTTCGCTTGCGCTAACCCCATCAATTAACCTTCCGGCACCGGGCAGGCGTCACACCCTATACGTCCACTTTCGTGTTTGCAGAGTGCTGTGTTTTTAATAAACAGTCGCAGCGGCCTGGTATCTTCGACCGGCATGGGCTTACGGAGCAAGTCCTTCACCCTCACCGGCGCACCTTCTCCCGAAGTTACGGTGCCATTTTGCCTAGTTCCTTCACCCGAGTTCTCTCAAGCGCCTTGGTATTCTCTACCCAACCACCTGTGTCGGTTTGGGGTACGGTTCCTGGTTACCTGAAGCTTAGAAGCTTTTCTTGGAAGCATGGCATCAACCACTTCGTTAACTAAAAGTTAACTCGTCATCAGCTCTCGGCCTTAGAATCCCGGATTTACCTAAGATTCCAGCCTACCACCTTAAACTTGGACAACCAACGCCAAGCTGGCCTAGCCTTCTCCGTCCCTCCATCGCAATAACCAGAAGTACAGGAATATTAACCTGTTTTCCATCGACTACGCTTTTCAGCCTCGCCTTAGGGACCGACTAACCCTGCGTCGATTAACGTTGCGCAGGAAACCTTGGTCTTTCGGCGTGGGTGTTTTTCACACCCATTATCGTTACTCATGTCAGCATTCGCACTTCTGATACCTCCAGCAAGCTTCTCAACTCACCTTCACAGGCTTACAGAACGCTCCTCTACCGCATCACTTACGTGATACCCGTAGCTTCGGTGTATGGTTTGAGCCCCGTTACATCTTCCGCGCAGGCCGACTCGACTAGTGAGCTATTACGCTTTCTTTAAAGGGTGGCTGCTTCTAAGCCAACCTCCTAGCTGTCTAAGCCTTCCCACATCGTTTCCCACTTAACCATAACTTTGGGACCTTAGCTGACGGTCTGGGTTGTTTCCCTTTTCACGACGGACGTTAGCACCCGCCGTGTGTCTCCCGTGCTGACACTTGCTGGTATTCGGAGTTTGCATCGGTTTGGTAAGTCGGGATGACCCCCTAGCCGAAACAGTGCTCTACCCCCAGCAGTGATACACGAGGCGCTACCTAAATAGCTTTCGAGGAGAACCAGCTATCTCCGAGCTTGATTAGCCTTTCACTCCGATCCACAGGTCATCCGCTAACTTTTCAACGGTAGTCGGTTCGGTCCTCCAGTTAGTGTTACCCAACCTTCAACCTGCCCATGGATAGATCGCCCGGTTTCGGGTCTATTCCCAGCGACTAGACGCCCTATTAAGACTCGCTTTCGCTACGCCTCCCCTATTCGGTTAAGCTCGCCACTGAAAATAAGTCGCTGACCCATTATACAAAAGGTACGCAGTCACCTAACAAAGTAGGCTCCCACTGCTTGTACGCATACGGTTTCAGGATCTATTTCACTCCCCTCTCCGGGGTTCTTTTCGCCTTTCCCTCACGGTACTAGTTCACTATCGGTCAGTCAGTAGTATTTAGCCTTGGAGGATGGTCCCCCCATATTCAGACAAAGTTTCTCGTGCTCCGTCCTACTCGATTTCATGACTAAGAGATTTTCGCGTACAGGGCTATCACCCACTATGGCCGCACTTTCCAGAGCGTTCCGCTAATCTCAAAGCCACTTAAGGGCTAGTCCCCGTTCGCTCGCCACTACTAAGGGAATCTCGGTTGATTTCTTTTCCTCAGGGTACTTAGATGTTTCAGTTCCCCTGGTTCGCCTCTTGCACCTATGTATTCAGTACAAGATAACCATCTTATGATGGCTGGGTTCCCCCATTCAGACATCTCCGGATCAAAGTCTGTTTGCCGACTCCCCGAAGCTTTTCGCAGGCTACCACGTCTTTCATCGCCTCTGACTGCCAAGGCATCCACCGTATGCGCTTCTTCACTTGACCATATAACCCCAAGCAATCTGGTTATTGTCTAATAACGTGAAGACGACATTCGCCGAAAATCCGCAATTTTACTCGCAAATTTTACCTTGACTTGAATAATCACCAGTGAAAGTGACCACTCAAATCTACTTCTATCACATACCCAAATTTTTAAAGAACAGTTACTGGCGCAAAGACCAGAAATCAATACACTCGCTAGAGTCTATTCATTTCTGTGCTTTCAGCGATTTGTCGAGAATAATGGTGGAGCCAAGCGGGATCGAACCGCTGACCTCCTGCGTGCAAAGCAGGCGCTCTCCCAGCTGAGCTATGGCCCCATCTACAGATCGGCCACATCCCATGACAATTGGTGGGTCTGGGCAGATTCGAACTGCCGACCTCACCCTTATCAGGGGTGCGCTCTAACCAACTGAGCTACAGACCCAATCGTCTCTCTCGGGTCGAAACCCAATCGCTTTTCGCTAGTGAATCAAGCAATTCGTGTGGGAACTTATGAAGAAGCTGAAGTCTTCGATTAAGGAGGTGATCCAGCCGCAGGTTCCCCTACGGCTACCTTGTTACGACTTCACCCCAGTCATGAATCACTCCGTGGTAACCGTCCCCCCGAAGGTTAGACTAGCTACTTCTGGAGCAACCCACTCCCATGGTGTGACGGGCGGTGTGTACAAGGCCCGGGAACGTATTCACCGTGACATTCTGATTCACGATTACTAGCGATTCCGACTTCACGCAGTCGAGTTGCAGACTGCGATCCGGACTACGATCGGTTTTATGGGATTAGCTCCACCTCGCGGCTTGGCAACCCTTTGTACCGACCATTGTAGCACGTGTGTAGCCCAGGCCGTAAGGGCCATGATGACTTGACGTCATCCCCACCTTCCTCCGGTTTGTCACCGGCAGTCTCCTTAGAGTGCCCACCATTACGTGCTGGTAACTAAGGACAAGGGTTGCGCTCGTTACGGGACTTAACCCAACATCTCACGACACGAGCTGACGACAGCCATGCAGCACCTGTCTCAATGTTCCCGAAGGCACCAATCTATCTCTAGAAAGTTCATTGGATGTCAAGGCCTGGTAAGGTTCTTCGCGTTGCTTCGAATTAAACCACATGCTCCACCGCTTGTGCGGGCCCCCGTCAATTCATTTGAGTTTTAACCTTGCGGCCGTACTCCCCAGGCGGTCAACTTAATGCGTTAGCTGCGCCACTAAGAGCTCAAGGCTCCCAACGGCTAGTTGACATCGTTTACGGCGTGGACTACCAGGGTATCTAATCCTGTTTGCTCCCCACGCTTTCGCACCTCAGTGTCAGTATCAGTCCAGGTGGTCGCCTTCGCCACTGGTGTTCCTTCCTATATCTACGCATTTCACCGCTACACAGGAAATTCCACCACCCTCTACCGTACTCTAGCTCGCCAGTTTTGGATGCAGTTCCCAGGTTGAGCCCGGGGCTTTCACATCCAACTTAACGAACCACCTACGCGCGCTTTACGCCCAGTAATTCCGATTAACGCTTGCACCCTTCGTATTACCGCGGCTGCTGGCACGAAGTTAGCCGGTGCTTATTCTGTCGGTAACGTCAAAACACTAACGTATTAGGTTAATGCCCTTCCTCCCAACTTAAAGTGCTTTACAATCCGAAGACCTTCTTCACACACGCGGCATGGCTGGATCAGGCTTTCGCCCATTGTCCAATATTCCCCACTGCTGCCTCCCGTAGGAGTCTGGACCGTGTCTCAGTTCCAGTGTGACTGATCATCCTCTCAGACCAGTTACGGATCGTCGCCTTGGTGAGCCATTACCTCACCAACTAGCTAATCCGACCTAGGCTCATCT
>Ga0208645_1001655_pt1 | contig 19070 bp, 28 predicted proteins | sample VirMetDEL_Sep_01_FD_184519 | JGI IMG/M metagenome (GOLD analysis project Ga0208645, IMG submission 184519) | Aqueous microbial communities from the Delaware River and Bay under freshwater to marine salinity gradient to study organic matter... | ecosystem: Environmental > Aquatic > Marine >... | reverse complement strand
CCAAATCCACAATCTAGACATAGACACCGCCGCCGCTGAGTGGTTGGCGGCAAAGAAAGCCGAGGCTGACGCTGTAAAGCGCCGCCGCAAGCTGGAAGATCACATGCTTTCGCTGATCGGCATCGCCGCCGACCATGAAGGCGTCAATACCACCGAAACCGATGGAGGATTTAAGATCAAGGTCACGGGCCGATTGAGCCGCAAGGTCAACGGCGATTTAGCCCAGGAAATAGCGGCCGAAAACGGCCTGGACGACGAACTTGGCCGGCTGTTTCGCTGGAAGCCCGAAATTGTCGCTGCGGCCTGGAAGGCCGCGCCCGAAACTATCACCCAACCACTATCCGCGGCGATCACAACGACGCCCGGTCGCCCATCATTTGCCATTGAGCAGGAGTAAATAACATGGCTTTTCTTCCGCAACCTTTTAGCCTCGACGACGTACCGGAAGCCCGCGGCGATTTCGAGCCGATCCCATCCGGCACATATCAAGTGCAGGTGGTCAGCGTCGAGCCAAAGACGACCAAGGCCGGGACGGGCGAGTACCTTGCTTGCCGGCTGGACGTGATCGGCCCCACGAACCAAGGCCGGGTGCTTTGGAGCAACATCAACTACCGCAACCCCAACCCCACGGCTCAAAACATCGGGCAGCAGCAGCTAGGCGAGCTGATGCGCGCCATGGGCGTTGGCCTGCTGGAGGATACCGACCAGTTAATAGGCGGGATGCTCACGGCCAAGGTGACGATCAGCGACGACGAACGCTACGGCAGGCGAAACGAGGTGAAGGGGCTGAAGGCCGAAACCGAAATGCCGCCGCCCAAGACTGAGGCAAAGGCTGCGCCGCCAGTTGCCGAGAAAGCCAGCGCCGGCTCGAAGCCGCCGTGGAAAAAGTAGGGGCAGAAATAAGCCGTTAATTTTACCCCTAACTAGGTTGGGACTGTGCCGGGCATAGTCCCAACCCCATGGAGGACACGATGACGAAAATTACACCGCAGCCGGTCGATCTGGTGGCCGCGGCTATCGACACATACCACGAGGCTGAGCCGGATCCACCACGGCCGCATCTGGGCGCATCAATTCTGGGGCACCATTGTGACCGCTGGATATGGCTATCATTTCGCTGGGCAGTGCGCGAGCGCATCCCTGGCCGGGTGCGTCGGCTATTTAGGCGCGGCCATAACGAAGAGGCCACGATTGTTGCCGACCTGCGTGCCATTGGGGTCAATATCAGTTCCACCGAAGGCGAGCAAACGCGCGTAAACTTTGGCCGGCACGTTAGCGGATCGGTGGACGGCATCATCGAAGGCGGTGTGCCAGGCGCGGAGCAGGCCCGCCACATTGCCGAATTTAAGACCCACAACCGCAAATCATTCGACGCGCTGGTGAAGGATGGCGTGGAGGTGGCCAAGCCGCAGCACTGGTGCCAGATGCAACTTTATATGCACGGCAGCAACATCAAGCGGGCGCTATATGTGGCCGTCTGCAAGGATGATGACCGGCTACACACTGAGCGCGTCCACTATGACGCTGACGCGGCCAAAGCGCTGCTGGAGCGCGGGCATCGCCTGGCCATGGCCGAGCGCATCCCTGACCCGATCACTACCGACTCGACATGGTATCAGTGCCGCTTTTGCCCAGCGCATAGTTTTTGCCACGAGCGGCAACTGACCCAGGAGGTCAACTGCCGGACATGCGCGCACTCGACGCCGACCGCTGACAGCAAGTGGTCGTGCGCCCGCTGGGAAGCCGACGAAATCCCGGTGGAGTGGCAGCGCACCGGCTGTCCCTCGCATGTGCTGCATCCCGATCTAGTGCCGTGGCCGATCAAGGATAGCAACGATCCGCACGAGGCGGTCTATGTGATCGACGGCGTGGACGTGCGAAACGGCGAAGGCGATGCTTTCACGTTTTCCAGCCAGGAGTTGATTGCAGGCGGCGAAGCCTGCGCCCGCCAGGAGGTTGGTGAAATCCGCCGAGCATTCCCCGGCGCGACTGTAAAGGAGGTTCGGGATGTTGCGGCCGTATCAGCAGAGAGCGATTGACCTGCTCTACGAATGGTTTGAGACGAACACCGAAGGGCATCCATGCCTGCAACTGCCGACCGGATCGGGCAAAAGCCATATCGTAGCCGCCATTTGCAAGGACGCGCTGCAACAGTGGCCAGAGACAAGAATCTTGATGCTCACCCACGTCAAGGAGTTGATTGAGCAGAACGCCGAAAAGATGCTAACGCACTGGCTAGGCGCACCGCTTGGCATCTATTCAGCCGGCCTTGGCCGCTGGGATTTAAGCCAACCGATCACCTTTGGCGGCATCCAATCACTACGCAAGCGGGCCGACGAAATCGGACACATTGATCTGGTGATTGTGGATGAATGTCACTTGATCAACCACCGTCAGGAAGGCGGCTATCGCAAGCTGATCGAGCAATTAACCGAAACCAATCCCGACTTGCGGGTGATCGGCCTCACGGCGACACCTTACCGCCTCGGCCACGGCTTGATCACTGACCGGCACATCAAAAAGGACAAGGCCGGGCATATCATCATCGATGATCCGCCGCTGCTGACGCATATCATTGAGCCAGCCACAATTGAGGAACTGGTAGAATTGGGCTATCTGGCCCCGCTACGATCTAAGCGCACCGAGATTTCGGTATCAGTGGAAGGCGTGCGGAAGCGTGGCGGTGAATACCGCGAGGAGGATTTAGTAGCGGCGCTTGCCAGTTTCGACACGGCTGGTGCGATCGATGAAACGCTGGAACGCGCCAAGGATCGGCGCTCGCTGTTATTCTTCTGCGCCGGCGTCGATCATGCTTTAGAGACGCGCAACTTGCTGCGTGAGCGCGGCGTTACGGCTGAGACGGTGTTGGGGGATACGCCCAAGGCTGATCGGGCGGCGATTCTGGAGCGGTTCAAGGCCGGCGAAGTGCGGGCGATCACGAATAACAACGTGCTGACCACCGGCTTTGATGCGCCCGATCTGGATTGCATCGCGCTCTTGCGTCCGACGCTATCGCCGAGCTTGTATGTCCAGATGGCTGGCCGCGGAATGCGGATCAAATCGCACTGCGATGATTGCCTTGTGCTGGACTTCGCAAACCTGGTCATGACCCACGGCCCGGTCACGCATGTTAAGCCTGGCAAAACTCCAGGCACAGGCGACCAGCCTACCAAAGCTTGCCCGGATAAAGATTGCGGCGAGCTAAACCCACTCAATGCCAAGGTCTGCTCTGCTTGCGGCACGCCATTTCCAGAGCGCAAGGCGAAAACCATGACGCTATCGGAGGATGACATTATGGGCCTGTCGCCCAAGACGCCACCGCCGCCGCCGTACCTAGAGAAGGTGGTAACTGGCTGGTCATGGGTTGTCCATACAAGCCGCGCCAGCGGTCGGGAAATGCTGCTGGTCAGTTACTATTCCGATGCGTTCGATGGCGGCGTGAAAGAGTATATTACGCTGGGATACCCCGGTTATGCTGGCGAGAAGGCAATGCGAACGATTGCCGATATAGCGCGGAAAGCCGGCATTGATGCCAGCGCGGGCGAGGCGTGGTCATTGCAAGAGGTGGCGGATATCATGAACCTGGCACAGCCACCAAGTGCCATCCGCTACAATGTCGATGGCAAATTTTACAAAGTGGAGGCGCGGTTATGGGACAATCCGAACACGTCGAGCAACGCGAGTTCGTCCGCTGGTTTAGGCAAACGCAACGAAGAGACACTCGAATATTTGCTATCCCAAATGGGGGACACCGTTCACTAGCTACTGCCCAGCGGCTGAAGGTCGAGGGTGTGCTGGCAGGCGTGCCGGATCTTTATGTGCCGCGCTGGCATCTTTGGATCGAGATGAAGCGCGCCACTGGCGGCAGGCTATCGTCACCGCAGCGTGACATGATCCGGCATCTGGAAGATTGCGGCGATACGGTGATTGTCGGCTATGGCTGCGCCGACGCCATTGAAAAGGTCGAGGCGTGGCTTGCCAGCCGCTAGCCCGCATCCTTTGGCTCGGCCCATCGGAAAAATCCCGGTTGCACGGCAACGCCGCAATCCTGCCCAAGCTGGCAGAGCGGCCAATACCAGCGCGCCGGCAATAGCGGCTCGCGGCTTGCGTTATCTACTGCGCCCATCGAAACGCCGCACGCGCGGGCGATATTCTCAGGGCCGAGTTGCTTGATCAGCGATTTTGTTTTCTGGCTCATGCGGATGATATAGCACGGCCGAAACGCAAAGCATAAAAAAAAGTGCTCTGGATGCACTTTTTTTGTGGACGCGCCATAAAAAATATGGGATAAAGAATCATCGAAACGCAAACGAGGAACTGAGACATGACCCGCACCGAATTGATTTCTGAGCTAAACCGCATTAACGACGAAATCGAGGCTCTGGAGTGCCGCGGCCGTATTGACGACGCAGCCAACCTATTCGAGGTAAATCGCTGGATTATGAACTACGACCGCGCCGGCAACTGGGTCGGTCAGGTTGCGCACGAAAACGGTCACACCGGCTAGAGGCGCGCTAGCACCTCCACGCCACACAGAACAAGGGGGGCAGGGGTTATTTCCGCCCTTGTTGCACTGAGCCGGGGCGGTGTTGCCCTCCTTCCCCCGGCACCTTTCAACCAAGGAGAAACGATCATGCGCCGCAAATCACACATCCGCCAATTGCTCGAAGATATCGCCGCTGGTGCCAGCATTGGCATTTTCATCGCGGCCATTTTTGCAATCGGTTTGATGTTGTCTTAGGATCCAAGATGAGAAAATACCGCACCCTAAAACCGCCGCCTCCAGGCACTCCATCACTTGTGCGCGAGTTCTTTGAGCTGGCCCACGCCGAGCGGATGGGCATCCAGGATATCGCCGACCGCGCCGGCTACAACGCGGAAACGATCAAACATTGGAAACTGCCACATAGTCCTCGGCTGCCCATTGTGACGACTTTACAGGACTGCTTGCAGGTGCTTGGCTATGACCTCGTGATCTGCCGCGTGGGCGCCAGTCACAGAAAGCGCTTCGATGCGCATAGGAAGAACAACAATGCTTAGCCTCAAAAATGAGGCCCTAGCGTGGGCCATGGCAGAAGTTGCAGCGACGGGCGCTACGGGTATCCCGCCAACTGTCTGGAGCAATATGTTTGCCGGTGCGCTGGAGGACTATGAGCGCGCACTATTGCCGGTGCTAACTGTGCCGCCGCGGTATCTGCCGCCGCATGACCGAAACCCGAGCACAAATTGCACCGCAACGCCGGTCTATATTCGCATTCCCGACGAATTTATCGCGGAGGATTTCGACCATAACTACGATCCCGAAGACGACGGCCTCGCCGGCTGGGGAGGTTGAGTGATGGAGTGGCAGACACGCCTGCGGACGGAGACCGAAACGTCAGAGTTGACTATTGCGGAGATCGAGCGGCAAGCTGGGCTGTCCCGTGGAATACTTCGTCATCTGCTTAAAACTGATGAAGATGCCCCCAAGACCGGCCCAGGAATACGGACGGCACAAGCCATCGCCGACGCCCTTAACGTGTCTGCTGGTTGGCTCTGGTTTGGGGAGGATGGACGCAATTGCCTTTAGCGGCGATTAAGCCAAAAAAAACCGCCGCCTAATTGCTTAGCGCGGCGGTAAGTCGGTGGCGGGAGGAAACGCCAACGCACATAGTAGCAGGCGCGACGGGCTAAGCAATCCCTAACTTACCCCAGTTGATCCGTCAGGAAACAACTCGCGATCCAAAGGCCGGTAGGAATACCCACGGCTTTTACCAGCGGCCATCGTTGGGCGTAGAGCCAAATCACGCCGCCGCTCAGCATATACATGCTGATAATCTTGAGCGATAATGGGCCAAAGCCGTTGACCAAATATGCCGGCATTCCCATCCACCGCACGATTCCCCAATACAGTTCATCCGCGGCAATGAACATAGAAAACGCTGCGAATAACGCCACAGCTACCCGCAGGTGCACAGTCCCTTCGTCCCGCGTCAGCAGGCGGCGGACATGCCCTAGGGCATAAGCACTCGCCACCACGGCAGAGCCAGCAGCGGCCCAGGCTTCAGTCGCCAGCATCATTTGCCAAAGCCCTTTCTATCTCTCGGTCCAGGGCGTTCTGGGCGTCCTGATTGGATTGTCGCCATGATCTCATCGCCCGCGCAAACTCTCCACGACCATCGTCAGCTTCTGCAACGTGACGGCCGTTTCGGTGGCACGCTCGGCCAGAATTGCATGATCCTCTAGCCGTGCTTCGTGCAGTCGGTCCTGCTCCACCTTCTGCTCTTGCAGCACCGCAAGCAAGCGGCGTCGATCCCACAGTAGGCCGGCGATGATCAGTGCCAGTGCCACGCACTCCAGATCGGCCAACATGCGATTGATCAGAGTTTCGATCACACCGTCCATCTACGGCCCCCATTGAGGCGCGAATACGATGGTAGACACCCCTAACCGCAGAACGCCATGACATAGGGTCAAAGCACACGTTATTCCCCTCTGTTGCATGGTGCCGGGTTCATAGTGGCTACCTACAAACGCTTCATAGCATACGCATCTACAAGAGCAAGTACGCCTGTTTTTTGGTCGCGTCATTACGGCGCAACCACCCCCGACCAAAAATATTAAACGTAGTCAGGCTGCGGTAGAACGCCTCGCGCTTAGCGTGCAGCTGGTCGATAAGGTCGGATGGTTTGTGCTGCACCACAGCACCGAGGGTGATCGGGCCGACGGCCCCGTCCGGCGTAACACCAACGAGGCTTTGCAGCGCCTTGGCGGCACGCGGAGGCCCAGAGTTTACTGCCCAGTCGAACACCGCCCAGTCTATACCCGACGGCAGGTTGTCCGCGCGGACCTTACCCCAGTACAAAGCGCGGTACACGGGCTCGACGGCAGCGGGAGTCAGGCTCCGCATTTCCCCTTCGGTCACATCCCGCCATAGGAACCGCTCTAGGGTCTGCCGCGTAATTCCCAAATTAGTCATGCCGCCAGGGTCTTCCGGATGGTCTACAAACCCACCCTCGTGCGCTAGCAACCACTCAAAACACTTGTCGAAGTTCGCCTTCATTTGGTTACTCCCTTGACCTTCTCGAACGACCGGAGGCCGCCAAGGCCGAGCATTCCCAAGAGGACGGTCAGTAGGGTGTCAGTATCCAATTCCGGCAGTAAAGGGACCGGGTGGCCGGCCCACGCGGCAGCGAACACAATCAGGTCTTGTAGGACAAAGTGCCAGCATAGCGCAGCGCCGCAGGTCCAGCCGACGAAGGGTCTCCAGCCAGCGACAAAGACCGAGCGATGAGCAGCCTCGACCTTGTTCACGTCGAGCTGAGCCAGCATCCCTTTGTTCGCGGCATCCAGCAACGCCGCTTCCATCTCCACCTTAGCTTTCGCTCTGGCTGCGTCGTCCGGGATCAACCGATCTAGGACGGTTCCGATGACGGGTAGGACAGCCCCAAGGATCGGTAGCATAGCGGCTCCTATTGCACTTGTAGCGCATATACTAGGTATGAGGCCCCAGCGCCTAGGACAAGCCACACAATCTTGTCAAGCACGTGGAAAAGTTTCCGCTAAGTCGAGTCACGGCACACCGAAGCCAATGCGAAGCCCCTCGACCACGGCCTTGAGTGCCTCCGGCCCAATCGCCTGCGCCGTCTCGGCCTGGGCGTCAGCAATCGCCTGCACCGCCGCCAGGACGGCTTTGGTTTGCTCGGAACCTTTGCTGCTGTCAATGCTGTAGCGGTAGGAAACGCGGATCTTGTTGCCGGTCTGCGGATCGAACTCGTAGATTGTTTCGATCAGGCTGCCAGTGTCATCCTTGGCGTTGGAGTACGCCACGCTTTCCGGGATACCGGTCTCGCTGTTCATGTCTAACGCAAAGCTGGTCATGCCTGGGGCGTTTGTCAGTTTCGCCGGCCCCACCGGCGAGCCAATGTCATCGGTCGAGGCGGTGGAGCAAGCGGTAAGACCGGCCATCATGGCGGCTGCAAAGGCTAAACGGCTCATCATGGCGTCATCCTATCAAGAATAATAAATAACAATTCAGCGTCCACAGCTTGATCGAACACCGCAAACAGAATTACGCACACGATCACCGCGCCAACCCAACGGATAGCGTTTTGAATTTGCTTCTTGCTCATTTTGGCGGTCCTTTTGGTACGAAGCTCCGCCCATTATAACGCGATCCGCGTTTGATGGTAGCGCCTGGCGGTTCGTCAATCATGCGTTGCCCTGGCGGCAATGGCGGCGGCTTGATGCCTTCGCGCGGATCGACCAGCACGCGATTGATCACCGTGCCATCGTCGGCCAAAACCACTTTGACCTTTGGAAATTTCCATTGCCCGTCGAACTTATCGTAGACTGCTCGCCGGCTGCGAGACTTAGGCGGCGGTGAGCCGGCAATGGTCCAGCCGGGTGGCAATGCCGGTGCGCGGTTCATGTGTTGGGAAAAGACCCGTTGCCGCTTGCGATATTGCCCTTTTTCATTCACCCATATTTCCTCGGCGTCGGGATATTCCCACGCCTGGCCATTCCAACGCCCGCCCTCGGCACCCGATTTGTATAGCGCGCCGTCAATGACCTTGTGGCGCTTGGTCGAGCCATCAGCTAGTTTTTGGTTAAAATTGGGCCGTTGCCCCTTCTCCCACTGCACAAAGGCAACCGGGAAGCCGTCCTCGTCCAGAACAATGCCGCGCTCAATCTCAGCGCGCCTCGTTGACTTCGCCATTACGCGTCCTCCCGCAAGCACCAAACTTGGCAATAACCGTTAGCCCCTGCCCCGGCGACTGTGTCGCCTGTCATGCTGCTGTCTACCCCCCCGCCACCGCCGCCAGGGAACTCCCCGTTAATAATATAATCTGCAACATCACCATTCTGATCGGGAGCAGTGCCACCCCGACCAGCAAAGGCCGACATTCCGCCTTGATAGCTTCCGGCCGAGTTGTTAGGCGATCCGCCGCCGCCGCCGCCATACACTGAGTGGCAACCCCCCCCGCCTGCGTTTGCCCCGCCGTTGCCGCCGCTAAATCCGCTTAACGCGCCGTCGTCAAAAGCCGTGCCGGTTGCGTCATACGATTGCGCGGCACCGCCAGCGCCGGGCGTGCTGCTGTTGTTGCCGGCGCCGCCATTCGCCTGGAAAAAGCCAACTTGTTGTCCATCTACGCTAATGGTCGGTGCTGTCCCGAAAAGGCTATTGCCGCCATCGTTGCCGTTTGGTCCGGAAACAGCGGACGCGCCAGCGCCGATGGTCACGCTCATCGTGGCGTCGAGGTCGTCAATATCCTGAAATATATGATAACAGCCAGCCCCACCGCCGCCGCCGCAAACATTGCCGGCAAAAGTATCGCGACCTCCGCCGCCACCGCCGCCGACTAAATGCACAATTACCCGGTCTCCGGTCTCGGCGTTGCTAGGCTTGGTCCATGTGCCGTTAGCGGTAAACTCCTGGTAGTCATAGGCACAGCCAAATATCTTAGGATGCCCCGTGGCGCGTTGTGCGATACCCTCGGGATTATCCCGCAGTGCCGTCATCAGCGCCGTGGTAATCGCAGCGCCAGCCGCGACTTGTGCGTTCGTAAGCGTGGTCCATGCAATTGCCATGATTTGCCTCTAGGTGATGGTTGCGCCGGTCGTGCCGTCGCTGTTCAAGCCGTTTGCGTCGGTGATGAAAGCATTAGCCAGCGCAAACAGTTCCGGCGTATAGGTGCCAATGCCGTTTTCGGTAATGCGATAAAGCCGGCCATCAAGCGTTACGTCCACAAGCGTCATGTCCTGGCTATGCCCCGGCTCTGTTTCCTCGCACTCAATGATTAAGAACCGCCGCAACTTATCCCGCGCGCCCGTCTCATCAACAAGGTAATCGTGCGAGATCGTCACGAAATTACCGATCCAATAGGAGCGGTCTTTAGCATCGACCTTTAACCGCACATAATTCGGCACGTCGGCATAGCGCAGCGAATAGCGCGAGCCGGTTTGCGTCATCAGCCCCTCGGTCGTCAGCCAGCGCGAATATATTTCTCGCGTTTGCGGCAGGTCGCCGTATTGGTCAAGGTTTTGAGCGCTGCTATTGAGGATTAGCAATTGATTAGCGAAATTGCTGGGCTTGTTTAGATCGCCGGCCCAATCGCGTGGATTCCAGAACATTGAGATTGTCGTAATTCGCTCTTTAGGACGTTCCACAATTTCAAACGAATCGCCAACAATGTTAGCCTCTTGCGTTAGCGCACCGTCGAGCGTGTCAACCGGCGTGATGGCCTGCATCTTGATTTTCTGCGCCCGCTCATCCCACCAGACAAAAATACCGACCTGCTCGGCAATCTCGCCGATCAATCTATCTACCCCTGTTGGCTCGCTGATGATTGTGGTTAGAATATACTGGCTAAGTGTATCTTCATATTCAGTTGTGAATGATGCCAGGTCCACGGCCTGCGCTGGCACTTTGGCATCGTTTATGATCAAATCAGCTAACACGTCATCGACACGCGCTGCCGTATAGCGCCGGCAAATTTGCACCGCGTCCTCGGCGCTGTGCTCGTCAGCAGTCGTGCCATCGGTGGCGCGCGTTACACTGGAAAAGGTCGTTTCATCTGCGCCGGAATCATAAGAGCGCGACCCATATGTCATCAGTTCGTCGTTGATACGCACCGTGCCGGTTGCCGGGTAATTAGCCGTTACATCCCCCAGCAGCACAAAAGAGGTTGCGCCGGCCGTTATATCTGCGGTCAGTTCGCCATCGGTCAGCGGCGGCACCTGAGCGCGGCGGAACTCGGTCAGGGATAGATAATCGCGGCAGCGAATGCGCATCGCCTCGCGACCCCAGTTGAGCGAATCCAAAACGTAGGTCTGGCGTGTCATGTCGGCCAGCGCCTCATCGGCGTAACCATGGTAAAACCGCACCAGCGCCCGCGTCTTGCCGTATAGGTGCCTAATCCGCCATTTGGCCCAGAACGTCGAACGCTTCAGCGCATCATAGCCGCGATCTGTGCGGTACGGATCAAAAGGATAATCGGAATGTGGCGCATCGGCCAATGTCACATCCGCATAAGCTCGCCGGCCCAGCGGTTCATAGCGATCATCAATGCCGGTGAGATTAAGCCGCGTGCCGACCGTGCTGGCGCGTGTCAGCATCGGCAAAGTGTAGATATTGTCTGCCGGCTTGGCCTTGCGCCCGTCGTCGAAATAGTATTTGAACCGATAGGCGTCAGCGCTTGGCGTTAGCGTAGCCGTTTGCGCACTATGCACTCGTGCCGCCGTGATGACGGAAGAGAACGTGCCGCCATCTTCTGAGCCGTAGGTAATGCCGCTGTCCTCGCCAACCGTGCCATCGGTGCCATGCGCCCACGCCGCGGGCATACTGCCGCTTGCCGTAGCCGACGCAAGCAACGTCAATTCCAACTCAACCGGGCAAAATTTGTAGAGATAAACCGCATCATTGCTGTAATCGACGCGGGCAATCAGCGTCACTGTGTTGCCGTAGAGATTGCTGATCGCGTAAGTTGCACGCGCTTGGTTCCCTGCCGTGCCGCCTGCGGCCAGCACCAAGTCCGTGCTGGTGATGCCGAGATACATAAAATTTGAGGCATTGCCGACCGCAAAAATCGTGCCGGTTGCCGCCATATCAAACCACAGATCGACCTCAATCAGCGCGTCGTCGGCAAAGTCGATGCTGGCGTTGTCGATGGTATTGCCCTGCTCTAGCGTTAAATCGGGCGTAAGATGGGCGAGCGGGCGAGCCTGGAAGTTGTCGGTATCATTGCAAGTCGCCCGCGTATTAAAGCACTTTGCAGCCCCGGTTTCGGTCGCTGTGCAAGGCGCACTGCCGTGAACGTTGACGCATTTCGGCACCAGTATCTCAACGATCTCGACCGGCTCGCGATGGGTGGCAGTGTCACTCATAGGCGTAAATCTCAGCGCCGAATCCGAATGACCAGTACGCTCGAATGCCCATTGCGCTGGGCGGATTGACCGAGGCGCGCATGATATAGCTGCACTCACTAACTTCCTCTGGACGCCACGCCAGGAACGCTGGCGCGTCCTCCAGTGATTGAATTACGCCTTGCGTGCCGTCGAGATTGGCCCGAACCCATGTATAGGTGAGATGTGTCCAGCTATATTCTTCGGAAAGCACCGTGCGCTTGATCGACCGGCCCAGCAGGTCGCCCGTGCGGCTGATGTTGCCGATCACGTCCGTTGCCCGGTTCATCCTGGCCGGCGTGAAGCCGGCGTAAAACGCCTGCGGGAATGTCAGCGGATCGCCAACCCATACCACGCCGATTTCCGGCAACGCGCCGCGGTCCACCGTGATCCGCCAGCGCGGCGAACTCACCGACGCAAAGAAAAACATAATCGGACTGTCATCGCTCGGCGTCACCGTGCCAATGGTTGTCCATGTGTCGTTTTCGTCGCTGTCATGCTCAAACTCAATGCGGGCGTTGCTACTGCCGAGATTGTGCGCCGCAACAGCAAACAACGTCCCGGCCTGGCTGGTAAAAGGATCGAGCCGCAGGCTTGCGCTGGAAAGATTGGCAGATGCCCGCAGCACCTTGATCGTGGTCGTGGTCGCGCCGGCATAGGATACCGTTTCGGACCCATTCGATAGCAACAACTCGGCAACGCCGGTTGCGGCTAGCGGCGTAAAATAGATCGAAAGCAGATATTGATTGTGGCCCAAGTCTTGAATTTGCCCGGTGCAATTTGCCGCCGTGCCGACCGAGCCATCCCGCAAATCAAAAAAACAGGTGAAGCTGGTAGTTCCATCGTTCGCCCGCACTTGCACTTCCGGCGCGGTCTGCCGCTCGATCTTAAACGCCAGGACATGCTCGGCGGCGGTCCACGTGTACGCTTGCGACACGTCATGCTCGCCGTTGTCGGTCGTTTCGGTCAGCGTCAAGCCATCGCTGCCCACCGTAAGATTGGTCGCCGTCCAAGTGCTTTCGCTTAGGTCGGTCGGATCCGATAGAAGATTGCTAAACGGCACCCACCGATCTTGCGTCAACCCGTTATCAACCAGATCGGCCGTGCTGCCGCTGTCCGCCGTCGCCGTAATCGTCTTGATCACCAACTTGTTGCCGGCGTGAAGCAGGCGAGCATTCTTGCCGCTGGTCCAAGTGTAGCCTGCTTCGGTTTCAACGCCCATTATCGCCGCCCCGTGATCTGCACAAGTTGTCCCTCATCGCCTGCATCGTTCAACGCCTCTGCAATTTGTACGATCTGCGCGCGGCTAAAGCCTTGGTCACCGACTAGCGTTAGGCTAACAGATGGCCCGCGCGGGCGCGTTTCTTGTGGCGCAACGGTTGGATTACCACCGCCGCGGCCTGCCGCCGCTGATGCGGCGCCACCACCACCGCCACCGCCACCTCCCATAGATGCGCTTTGAATAGCCGCCACCATTTGCAGGCCAGAAGCCAATACCGCAGCAGCCGCCGCAAATTTCGCATAAAAGCCTAATGTGGGATCAGCAAGTACTTGGTTAAATGCGCGAAAAGCGTTAATTAGCGACTCAGCCGCGCCAAAAATCTTGAGCACCGCAAATAGCCGCTTCCCTCCGACGCCAGACTGTTGGACTAATTGCCCCCAATATTTGACGTTGTTGCTTAATTGCTCTCCGAGTTCACCCTTTTGCAAGTTGGATATCTGTTGGAACAGCGCGCCCTTTTTGGCTGCCTCCTGCTGCTGCTTTCGATCCTCCAGTTCGAGCATCTTTCTATTATGCTCGGCCTGCAACTCTAGCCAAAGTTGTTTTCGCTCGGCGTCTGTAACTAAATCATTTTCATAGGCCTCATCTATTAAAGCCTTTTTCTCCAGCAGGTGCGCGAACAGCATTTGCCGCTCGGTTAGCTGGCTTTCGCGGATCGCCTGCAAGCCCTCTTGCAGCCGCTCGCGCTGGCGCTGCATTTCTTCCTTGCGCAGCTTTTCGCGGTCCTCAATATCCTTTTTGAGTTTGTCCTTTGAATCGTCTTCCTTACTAAAATCAAGCAGCACAACGGGCGCATTTGCCGACGCCTCGGCTTCAGCAAGGCTTTTGACTTGCCTCTCCTGCGATTTCAGTTTTTCGGTTAGTCGCCGGATTGCCTCAGCGCGGTTTTTGATAGTATCTGTTTCTTCAATGTTTCTGCCTATTCTTTCGGCGGCAGCACGCGAAGAGGCTTGCTGGGCTTCGAGAGCTGCGATCTCTTGGCGCGTCTCTTCGGCGACCGCCTCTGCTTGCTTTTTGGTGGTCGCCGTCAGCAAGCCAATCCGCGCTAAGAACACACGCAACCAACTATCCGCGTTCATCAATTGCTGGACAAGCGTGCCAAGCCCCACAATAAGCGCGCCAAATCCGGTTGCTATTAGTGCGCCGCGTAGCGCGCTCAACGAACCGGCAAGAGTCAGGGTGGCAATCCTGGCTGCGGCAAAACTTGCAACCCATTTGCCAGCAAAGAATGCCGCAACAGCAGCGCCGCCAAGCAACACCTTTTCCAGATGCTCGGCCAAAAAACCCAGCGCATCGCTAATAATGGGCTTGAGCGACTTAAACGCATCAGCAACGCCAACAATGACCGGCCCAAAAGAACCGAATTGATCGCTGGTCAGTTTCGCCCCTTCTGTCATCGAGACTAGCGACTTGGTGAGAGGTACCGCAATCGCGACCACAGCGCCAAGCGCAGCGCCGAGGATGCCAAATCCGCCAAGCAACTGCGGCAACTGTTGCCCAAGCGCAACGCTGGCCGCCGTGCCTGCGCCGACCTGAGTGGCAAAGTCGCCGACCTGAAACGAGACATTCTGCAAGCTGCGCCCGAACGCGCTGCTTGATCGCGTGGCCTGCGGCAAGGCAGTCGTGCCAGCCGCCCGAATGTTATCGTTGGCGACCTTCATGGCGCGGCCAAGGCCAGTTGCTTGGTTGCGAACTTGCAACATAACATCGGCCAGGTCGTCGGTCTTGACGCCGGCCTTTTGCATTGCCTCCTCTAAACTCTTGGTAACGCGCTTGGTCTGCCCGAACTTATCAACCAACCGGCCAGACGCATTGACCGTCATCCCAATTTTATCTTCGAGCCGGTCGAGCGTCTGGTTCAGTTTTGTGAAGTCGGTTTGGACATCGGTTGTGTCCGCCGTGATCTTCACGCGCATTTCGGGCAGTGCCATGCTCTAGCCTTCCTTGGGATAGCCGCGCGCCATCCAATCCTGCAATTCGCGCACCGTTCGCCTTGTCAGTTTGCCGGGATAGTTGCCCGGCTGGTCATCTTGATGATGTTGCAACAATAGCAGCACTTCGCCAAGCGTCATCGACCAAAACTCACTTGGCGCCAAGCCCAGCCCGCGAACGCAATTGAGATAGAGCGCATTCCAGGCAATCGGCTCTATTTCGGCTTCTGGGTGCGCTTGGGCTTTGCGGCCGGAGCCGCTGGCAACTTTGGGCCGGTTGCATCCTCCGGTGGACTAATCGCCGTTACCAGCGTTTCGCAGAATGAAATAATCCACCGCGCTTCATTGTGCGAAAGGTCGTGCATCATCTCGCCGTAAACGTCATCTTCGTTCACCTTGGCGCCGGCCTCGCGCAGGAAACCGCAAGCGATAGTCGCCAGGTCGAAGATGGGCAGCGCGCCGGATTCAGCTTGCGTGCCGACTTTGTGAATCACGCCCAGCAGGTTGATATCACCGTCGCCCTCGATGCGTCGAAGCATCCGCACCGATGGCGTGATGAGGTAAGTCTCGCCTTGATAGGCAATCTCAATCTCGCGGAATACGCTCGCCATTTTGAGCCTCTACTTTCTGAGGGGCACCCCTCAATAGGAAAAAGGCGGGCGCATGATACGCCCGCCCGATCACCGGCAACTTGAAACTAGGTCGCCGTCCAAGTCACCGCGCCGCTGGAGGCAACCGTCATCGAGAAGGTTGCCGCCTCTGCGCCATCCGCGCCGCTGCCCTCAAACGAGTTGATGACAAACGATCCGGAAATTGTGCCGAGAGACTGCACGTCAAAAGCGAACAGGTGCGTTGCCGCCGAGACGCCAGCATTTGCGGCCAGGCCCAGGAAAGTTCCGGTGGTCAGCACGCCTTCCACCGTCATCTCAAACGATTTGCGGCCAATGTCATCAAGATAGGTGACAACGCCGGAATCGTCTTTGTCGGTAATGTCGATATGCTCGTTGCTGATTGTGAAGCCATCGGTACGAGCGCCTGCCATGTCGGCATATGCTGCCGACGCAACGGCTTTGTATTGCACGCGCATATTGCGCCCTGCTGCTGCGGCCATCTATTTGATCCTTTCGAGATTGCCGGTTGATCTGTGCCGCGTTCGCGGTCATTGGAGCGTCAGCCTAGGCTGACCACCCGAAATTCGACCATGGCGCGACGGGTAACACCGTCGTCCTCGGTCATAAACTCCATGTCGGTGCATTCTGTGGTGATGTGGCCAGTCAGGCCCGCAAGCGTCACCCGATGGAGCGCCAGGAACACCTGCCGCGCAATGGCCTTGATGGCGAGTTCGCTTGGCGTGCGGTGCCATACATCAACCTGCACAAGCGCTTCGCTGCCGGCGTCGTCCTTGGTCGTAAAGCCATCGTCGGTCAGGAATGCAAGCGTGATATAGGGGAAGTTCCCCGCCGCCTCGGCATCGACTACTTGCGGCGCGCCCATCGTCCAGATTGGCGTTTCAGCGCTGGCGCTGGTCAGAAGCGTTGTGACCGCCGACACGTTTACGGCGTCATAGACGGCCTGCTGTATCTCTGCCGGCCTCATCGCTTGAAAATGCCCCAAAGTTTATCTTTTAGGCGGTTCCATATGCTAGGCTTAATTTGAGCCGACGGCTGATTAGTAAATTTTCCAAGCGCCTCTGAAACAAGCCGGGTCAATATCTTTTCGGCCTCTTTAGCAGCCGGTCGCCATGCCGGCCTTGGCTGAATAATACGGCCATCTGAATATTTGTGGCCGTACTCCAGCGCCCGCGCATATTTCACGCGGTTTACAACCTCAACGCCATCGGGCAACTGACGGAACGTCATGCCGCCCGCAAGCCGCCCGGTGTCGGTTTGCGGCGCTTGCCCTGGCGCGCTGGCTTGATGCCTGCGGCGCGGATTGTACTTCGTATAAATCCGCCCAGACGCCGGCCCGCGCTGGTAGCGCTTGACGATATCGCCGTGCATCCAAAGGCCGGTTTTTGTCACAGCCTCATGAATTGCGGCATCCAATTCCTTTTGCCGGCTAGCAAGTGCGGCTCGCATTTGCGCCAGCCCCTCGATGCTCGGCTTAACCATCACCATCAGCTAGCCTCTCCGCCCTCTATGTTGATTTCCAGCCAGCGGTTGCGCCGCTCAAGATTGTTGATGAACGTGATATTGTGCGCTTCGCTGTCGATCAGCACTCGGTCGCCTTCGCGAAGGCCCGAGAAGTACCGCACCACGATCCGAGCACTGGTCCGCGCCTCGACCCGGTTGGATAAGAACCGCTCATAGCCAGACAGCGCCTTGTAATAGGCTCGCGCAGCTGCGCCGCTGATCGTGGCCCAGGTTTCGGTTGCGCCGCCTGCGCCATCGGCCACGCGGGTTCGCCGCTGAAATGTTACGGGCGTCCGCAACATGCCGGCGTTCACATCACAGCATTTCATAAGTTAATTCTCCTGCGGGATGCTCGATTGCGTAGGCGGAGCGCCGCTGTTGAGAATGATGCTAAAAGACGCCGAAACATCCGCCGTGTTAGCGCCGACGCGGCCCATACTTGCTAACTTTGGTCAGACCCGTAGAAATGCGACGGGTAATATTGAGATAAGACGGGTGCGCCATCAGACTTCCAGCACCTCATAACGCCGGATCAGCTTATCAACGCCGCTGCCAACATAGGCATCGGCTGGCGTGCAACCGTCGCCGCGATGCTCATACGCGAACGCCGCAAGCTGCCGGATCGCGCGCCGGATCGGCGTCGGCACGTCGTCAGGCTCTGCGCCATAGCCGGCAACGTAGACGATCTCAATGGCGTTATTCGCCCGCAGCGCCACCGGCCAAGTCGCGCCGACTTGCAGCGTCAGTCGCCCCGGCAGGCTTGCCGTGTCCACGTCAAACGTGCTGCTGACCGTGACTGCCGTACTGGTGCCGTCCTCATCGTAGACCGTGCATGACGTGATCGAAGCCAGCGGATAGCGCGGCAGGCGCACGTCGGTTGCGTTGGCTGGCCCATGTAATTCGGCGATGCTGCCCTGGCGCACGCCATCCCACCACGGCTCGCGTCCGCGCGTCGGCCAGCGATCCAGCGTCAACTGCCAAATCTGCGTGATCAGCGCCAGGCCGGTCGTATCCTCCAGTTCCTGCGTGCATTCCTGAATCAGCGCGGCCAAATATTCATCCTCGCCGTCGTCCTCGATGCGCAGGTGCTGCTTAAGTTCGCGGATCGTGATCGGCTCGACCGCTGGTGCGCTGGTTCGCCGGTTCGCGCGATAGTCCCAAAGCCGCATCAAAGCACCTTCTCGATCTGCATTATGTCGTATCCTTCATTCGGGAAGGTTTCGACGCGCCCGCCGCTATAGGTCACGTCCCACTCCAGCCGATAGACGCCATGCGTGGCCGTCTCTGTCGTGGACAGTTGGTATTGCACCACGCCGCCGGTCGCGCTTGATACCGTCACGCTTTCGCCATCAATCACCCGCGTCGTGCTGCCGATGCGCTTGGCTCGGATCGTGACCGTTGCGCCGGTCAGGTTGATGACCGTGCCGGCGCTGTCCTTGAGCGTTGTGCTGATGGTCGGCGAGTCGTCATCTTCTTTGATGTGAAAAGTAGCCATCTATTCCTCGTCCGCCGTCTGGTTTGGCCCCATTGCGCCGAGCGTGCTGCTGTTACCCGATCCGCCGAGCGTGCTGCTGTTACCCGATCCGCTGAGCGTGCTCGTGGTCAATGACGCGCCGGCATAGACAATACGCCCTGTGATAAACTCGCCCAGAAATCCTGCGCCGCTAAGCAATGCGGCCGGGATGGTTAGCGCACCCGTGCCGGTAATCGTCCCCTTAGCAATGCCCGCAATCACTGTTACCGGCAGAGTGATCGTGCCTGTTGCTGTTATCGTGCGCTCCGCAGCGCCCGCAACGTCAACTGCGGGCAACGTAATATTGCCCACACCTGTTAGCGCCCTTT
>Ga0208645_1001654_pt1 | contig 19092 bp, 26 predicted proteins | sample VirMetDEL_Sep_01_FD_184519 | JGI IMG/M metagenome (GOLD analysis project Ga0208645, IMG submission 184519) | Aqueous microbial communities from the Delaware River and Bay under freshwater to marine salinity gradient to study organic matter... | ecosystem: Environmental > Aquatic > Marine >... | reverse complement strand
GATTCTCTCCTGAGGGATAAAATTTATGCACTAAGGCGCATAAAAGTTGTTATGTTACTATTTATGCAAAACAGTAATTTTGCTACTGGTTTCTATAGAATGCGTCTTGGTTTATGATTGAATAACTAACGTCAGTAAAATCACCGCCAGTTGCACTGTTGTTACCTATCATAACAACATTTATTCTACTTGGATACCAATCACTGCTCAAACCATGGAATGCAGGATCTGTGCTGAATGTTGAAGTAACTGTTTGCACATTATTAAGCAAATTAGCCGCAACGTTTGCATCAATGTTTGTATAATCTATACCACCGCCTCCAATTGCTACAACATGACTTGCAATGTTTGCATCATTAACAAATAATATGTTACCTGTTGGTGTAAACGCAATATCGTCAAATGCGGCAATACTGCTCCATGTTGGCGTATAGTTAGTGGTAAATGTGAATTCACCTTGTTTGATATTGCAAACATCATGTTGAATTGGTGTGTGCATTTCTCTGTTAGTGTTTGCGGGTATATGCACACTGGTCATTGTGGCTGTTTGCGTTATTTCTGTACCAGTACCATAAGTGTTTAATAGTGCATTACCATCACATCTATATTGAGTAATTGTTACATTAGGTGTATAACTAATACCACTACTACGTGAAGGCACACTGTCATTTTGATTATATTGAACTGCTATTTTATATGTGCCACTGCTAACTTTGTTAAGTGCTATACTGGTCCAACCATAAATTGCATCTGGTGGATGATCATATGTATCATAGGTTTGTGTAAAGGCCTGTGTGCCCTCATTACCATCTTGACCTATCAATGATATTGTCACGCTATCCCAATTGGTTTGAATGTTTGCATTACTGCTTGGAACATCAATCACAGTTGCCACAGCCGCCCATGGTTCATTGTCAGTATCTATTTGACCAAGACTAACAGGTCTGTCATCATTAGGATCAATAGTAAATGATAAAGATGCTATTGTTTCTGACGATTTAAATACACCATTTGCATAGAAAATATTACCATTACCGCTGAGTGGGTTATCTACAATGATTATATCCCAACCGTCATTACTGGAACCGGGATCAAATTCATTTTGCACTAATACTGGACTTTGGCTTTCGTACACATCTTCAAACGAGAATTCATTCCATTGAAAAAATGTTTCACGTTTGCTTACGCCTGTTGCAAAACCTCTGTCTCTGTCTTCAGCATAAAAAATATCTTCAAACACAAATTCATCATATTCCAAACAACTGAATTGCATTACAACTTCGCCTTCATCACCTTCTATTTCAGTTGCTCTCATCACACGCCAGAACTTTTCATCCCAGCCTTTTGATTTTTCTGTTATTTTAACAAAGTCACCTACTTGTACATCTAGTGTGCTGTAATCTGCATCAAAACGACACATGTTGCCTATTCTACTGGCTTTGAGACTGTTGTTTGCCATTTGTGCGGCACGATATCTATCTGTAACAGCGGTTAACTGAAAGCTCATACCACTGTTTGGTTCGTTAGTTAATTTATCTTCTGTGGGTGTTTGCACAATCACAGTGTCTGGTTGATCTTGCTGTAAATTATTTGGAAAAGATGCATCAGCAAAATTAAATAGACTGTATAAGTCTGTTGAGTTAACCTGTATGCCACTCACAATGTTATCACTGTTGAATAAAAATGCATTTGCTTTTTCAGCAGTGGTCATTGGTCTGTTTACCAACACACGAAATTTACCTGTTCGGTTATCATATGCTAGTGTGCCTTGTCCACTCTTGGCTATCTCATCGATGTTTTCTGCCACAGTCACTTGAGGATTTATAAATGCACCTGTTTTCCAACGGTCGCCATCCAAATAAACATAATATGTTTCACCGTCATAAGTACCAGTACCTACATATGATCCTTTGTTTACAGTGGACACATAATAATAATTTTCTGTACAATAACTATACCATGCGTTAAAAGAATCTCTGTCTAAGTCTGCTTCTGTTAATCCAACACCATATGTGTTATTTAACAAATAATCTTGCATTGCACCACTAGGGTTGCTTAGGTATCTAGCATCATCCGGATCACCTACATTAGCACGTGGATATAATAGTCCTCTTGTTTCTAGTGTAAAACGCCATTCGCCTATTTCATCAATTTCAATGTTTGCTGTGGGATCAATATCTTCATTTAATCTGTCTACTTCTACAATAGCAAATACCAAATCAGTCATTGGATTTGCGTTTGCTGTCCAGCCAGGAAAAACATCATATGCATTTCTTGCATATATAGATCCAGCATAGCCATCTACAGGAAATATCATAGAACTGGCATCTGAATTACCTGCCCATGCATAAGTGTGCAATACATTTGCGGCACTAATATCAATACTAGAACTACCATCTAATGGATTAAGTGTAGTAATTTTACCAAAACCTGATGGTAATGGATTTCCACTCACAGTACATTTAAAATTATCATAATAAACATCATGCAACTCAAATGGCTTTTCTTCACTGCCTGCAGGATATGTATCATAGTAATCAAATCCACCACCTGCATAATTGCTGTTCATTTCACTTAACACCATTGCAACAAATATTGTGTTTGCATTGCTTTTAACTGCATCAATAATAACACCACCTGTTGTGACATTACCATACAGTCTAGGCACTTTGTTCATTGCACCTGGAGGTGTTTGCGATCTGTCATTTTGGTTAACACCTGTAACACTTGGATCAGCACCACTTGAAATACGCAGGGTTTGTGTTCTTGGCAAAAAGCTCGTGCCAATAGCAGGTCTTACACCAGTTGCTAACGGTGAACTAACAATGCTACGCACTGTTTCTTCACTGCCTGCAATTTGCAGTGTTTGGTTAACTGCTGAAAATAAATTGTTTAATTCGCCTGCCATATCTTATCCAAATTTTGGTAATGATGTTATATTTGTAACATTGTCAAATGATGAATCACCTGGATAGAATCTACGTCTATCTGCGGCGTTTGTTCTTTGTCCTGTGATTTTTTTGCCTAATATTGTGTACACACTGCTGATTGTGAACACAAGAGTGTTTGTGCTTTGCCCAGCAATAAAATTAGTGTTCTCATCTATGTTGAAGTTACTGATAACGCCTTTGTATCTTAAATACACTTCACCGCTTATTGGTGAAAGTGTTGTGGTATCAAAAAATACTCGTCTAACACTGACTTCACCACCTTTGATTTTGCTACCCTGTATGAGACTGATAAAATCAATGTTGTTGGGTATGCCACTGAGACTTATTTCCAATGTGCCTTCTGTGGTTTTGTAATCTTCAACAAAATTTTCCACAAACAAAAAATCACCCAATGCTGTGTATTGATTGCTGTTTACAGTGATAGCATCATAAACATTTGAAATGTAATAAGTGGTATCGCCTAACTGTAAATCAATAAACAAACCGTGTGCAATATCAGAACCACTGGCATAACTGGCTGCACCGGCTGTTGCTGAACTAAGTGCAGGTGCACTTAATGTTATTGTGCCTGAAACAACACCGCTGATAGAACCTATGTATACAGGTCGACTTCCTGATACTAGAGGGGTAGCATAAACGGTTTGTCCTGGTTGTAAATCATCAATACTACTGCTGATTGATATGGTGCTATCACCTTGGGTCACATTTGATGCTATGACTATAGGAACTGCAAATTTATTATAAATTGCCATATTAGTCTTCTATAAGTTCCATTAATTCAAAAGGCCCAGTAAATTCTACATATCTACTGGGTAAAACAGTGTATGCTGGCTTGGTTAACATTTTAACTTGCCATGTAACATCATTGCCTACCAATATGCCTTTGCCTGCAATGGTATAACCATTTTGACTTAGAATAGGTCTATGCACAGGAATACTTGCTGTGGTGCTAGGGCCTACAGCGCCTATTTGCACGTCTTGTGTTGCACAATAAGGATACTTGTAACCAGTATCAAATTGTATGTAGTCGCCTGCTTTAACCAGATAATCAGTTGCGGTGGATCCAGTTACCGCACTTGTATCTACTGTTATTGTTTGGGCACTGGCACTGTCAACAGTGAGTTGACCTACCTGTGCATCACTTAGATCACCTTGATAACTGGTAATCCAACTGAGACCTGTGTTTGTGCTACCAATATCGATTGCTTCTGTAAACACAGTGTCTAACCTATCTATTTCTTCTAACACACCCCTTAATGGTTCGTACTTTTGCATTGGCGCATATTGCACACTGAATCTAAATGGTTGAGCACTTGCTACCTGTGCAGTTCTAATTCTACCACTGCGGCTGATTGTGCTACCACTCAATTTCTTTTTGAACACTGTCAGTGTTTCTGCTTTATCTATAATACTTTGTAAGCTCATTATTGTGGAACCCTCCTACGCCCTGCTTCAGTTACGTTATATATGAATTCAGGATCTCTTGCCACTAGATTCTTGAAGCTCTGTGAATCTACTGCTGAAATGTTATATGTTATTTGAGTAGTGCCACCACCCATCATGCCACCTGCGGCAAAGTTAGGTATAATGGTTCCACTGCTGGCTGGCATAAACAGCTCAGGTCCTTCTTCACCCACAATGGCCATTTTGTTACCAGGTATGTAACCACCATCAGCAAATCCAAATATTTTGCTGATACCTGAGAATATACCACCCAATGCACCACTGCTGAATTTACCCATTAAGAATTTTAAGAACTGTTTAACAGCGGCTTCTGCTAAGAATCTGACAATCACACGTTTCATGTTATCAAGCAAATCTTTAAATGACAATTTACCAGTCATTGCAAAGTCCACTATTGCATCAGTCATGCCATTTGCAAATGTGGTAAACACTTGTCCACCAAATTTAGCGGCGTTTGCGGCATCATCCATCCAATTGCCATATGCTTCTTTCCAACCATATTCAAATGAACGTTGATATTCTGCAGTTGCTTGTGCTGTTTTGGCTATTTCTTCTCTTCTTGCTTCATTGCTTTCACGGAACTGTTCTAGTTCAGCCTGCATCATTTCTGCTTCTTTGATGTGCCCATCTTCACGCAATTTCTGTATGTCATTTTCCATCTTGGTTTCAAGTTCATGAACCTTGACATCATACTCATGCAATGCTTCAGCAACTTCTCGCTCTTCACCATATAAGCCAATTGTTTTACGCATGTATTCGTGTTCCATTTGCATGCGTTCAACAGCATTTATACTGGCCGCTTCTAGTGCCGCCATGTTGTTTTCAATACGTTCTAATGTTCTATCTAATTCTTTTTGCTTGTCTTGTTCGCCTTTAACAAAGTTCTCTGTTTCTTCTTCTTTGGTTCTGCGACTTTCAATCAATGCTTCTATTTCTGCTTCAATCTTTTCTTTGGTTGTATCACTGAGTTCATGCACAGTAATACCTAATTCTTTTGCGGCAGCCTCGTATGCTTTGGCTAATTCAATTTGTAATTCACGTTCTTCGTTGCTAAGACCAGCAAGTCTTACATCTTCACGTAATTCATCAATGTAATCTGCATAAGCATCTGTTACTGCTTTGATTTGTTCGGTGGCTTCTTCTTCACGTTCTGCCAATTGTGTCCATTGATCAACAGCACCAGCGGTTTCTTCTGCTAAATTTGCAGTGCTGTCTGCCAATTCATCTGTTGCTTCAGCATTGGCCAGTGTAGATTCTGTGTTATCAGTGGTTGTTTCAGTGCTACTCTCCATTTGTGTTTCGAGATCAGCAATTTTACCTTTTAATTCTTCTATTTTACCGCCAAATACTTCACTTTCACCTCTGCCTTCTTGCAATGCCAGTATGGTTTCGTCAAATGCGGCGTTAAATGCTTCAACAGGATTAAGCACATCAGTTGCGGCGGCTTTGATACCTGCCCATGTTGCTTGTGCTGTGTCCCCAATTGAAAGGAACATGTCTCTGATACCACCCAATATAGGTGATAACACTTCCAAGAACCATAATGACAACTTGGTCCAACCTAATTCAATGTTTTGATATGCACTAACGCCTGCGGCTTTGATGTCATCCCAATATGTAATAATAAGAACTGCGGCTGCGGCAATAGCGGCTGCCACTGCACCAATTGGATTTGCCAGTATTGCAGTGTTCATTGCCAACACTGCTGTTCTAACTGCCATTATACCTTGTGCAATAGCAACAAATTTGATTGCGGCCCATCCTGCGGCAAATGCTGTGATTAAAGGAATAATAATATTCATATTATCCACTAAGAATGACAATGCATCACCCAATGCACTACCAATTGCACTTGCTACTTCTAATATTCTGTCTTTGTTTTCTGCGAATGCGGCGTTGAAATCTTTGAGTACTTCTTTGAGGCTTTCACTAAATGCGGCACCCAATGCTTCTTGAACTTGGAATACAGCATCACCTACCATACTCATTTGTCCAGTCATTGACTCTGCGGCTTTTTCGTTTGCGGCTGTTACTTTGTCAAATGCCGCTAAGAACATTTCCTCTGTTTGTTCAGCAGTGTATTCAGCACCTTCTTGGAATCCTAAGAATGCTTTAACACCTTTGTCTCTGAATAAGTCAGCGGCACCAATACCAGCACTTAATGAACGCTGAACGTTGGTTGCGGCTTCTTGGAAGCTCATGCCAAATGAACTTGCTACACCTGCTGTGAACTGGATTGCTTTGTCCAAGCCACCCATCTTTTCTTCTACAAGTGCTAATGCTGGTACACCACTTTGTATATCGTTTAGTGCAATAGGCAATCTGGCCGCTTCATTCTTGACCATTTCCAATGCCAATGCGGCTTGTTCAGCATCACCATACAGTGTTTCTAATGTGATACCTAAGTCTTCAACACTTCTAGCGGCGTTAACAGCACTTGCTAAACCCAATGCGGCTGTGCCTGCGGCGGCTAAGCCTGCCGCTAACGAGCCAATACCTAGTCCAGCACTTTTAGAACTTTGTTCAAATTTATTTACAGAGCTATCGGCATTCTTCATGCCCTGTTTAAATTTACGATCGTCTAGCTCTAGTACAACCTTTATACTTTTAGCCACTATAGTCTCCCAACCTTATCATTGATTATGTTTTCTAAATAATCAATTGTAGGATCACTCATACCTTTTGGTGCTTGTTTACTGTAGCCCTCATCCAGCCTACCTGCATATGGATAATTGGCTTCTATCCTACTCTTTCTTTCATTTGTTACTGTTTTGTTACGAGCATTACCTGTTCTTTTAGGAGTAATGCCTTTGAAATAACCACCTGCTTGTTTGACACTTTCACTGGGAACTTTTTCTAGTTCTTTCATTAACTTGTCAAATTCGCTGGTGTCTATTCTCATTGCTTCTTAACCTGTTCCATTCTACGTTGTAAATCTTCTTGACTCACACTGTTTTTAGGTATCTTACCTTTGTCTTTGCTGTTTTTGTAGTTGTAATAACTGATTGCTGTGTCAAAATAGATTAAATCTATTGTGGTTGCCTCTCTCAATATTTGACTAGGCAACATCTTATAACGCTCAGCCATTGCTTCTACAAGTATAACGCTGTTTAGAACAGGATCTTTTTCACTAAAGGCAAGATCGTTTACTTTCCCAGGGTTTCAATCACCTTTGTAAGTGCTCTAAATGCAACGTCACCTGGCAATGTTACTTTGCCACTGATAACAGGTTTGCCATTTTCATCTAATATCATTTCTTTGGCCACTGTCATCACTTGTCCCACATCTTGATTGCCTTGTGCCATTTGCACATACTTGTCAATTGGCTGGCGATCCCATACCCAAAATTCGATTGCGTCACCGTATTTTTCAGTAACGAATTCGTCGTCTAGGGTAATTTTAACTAATGAGGGTTCTTTTGCTAATTCTGTAATGTTCACTGTATATCTCCTTTACTATAAATCTTTTTTCTTAAGGTTATGAATTGCAGTTAGTGAGAATGCAATTCGTTTTTTTGCTTTTTCTATATCTCTATTAGCACAATTTATTTCATTTTGTGCTTTGGCAATTTCTTGCTCAATACTCTTCAGGATCTCCTCCGTCGAGTGATTCTCCCATATCTTCATTGTCTGTCTCTATATCTATATTTATTGTTTCTTCAACAATTGGTTGTGGTTTTGGTGCTGGTTTTACTTCAGGCGCACTATCACCTTTGATAATTTTATCCATTTCTTTACGAGAATATGGAACACCTTCCCAAATAAATTTGTCACTGCTTTTTGCAGTCTCACACCATTTGTAATATCTGTTTAATGATGTACGTTTCATAAAATCTCCTTAAAAATACAGCAGGGCGAACCCTGCTGTAGATCTTGTGGTAATACCTAATTAAGGTGTTACTGCGGCCTCAGTAAAGTCACCGTTCACTTCAATAGTGACTGGAGTGACCCATAGAGGAGCGTCTGGGTTTACAGTTGGTGCTAGACCACTGATAAATCCTGTTCCTTCGAGGTATTTTGAACCGCTGTCAGTTCCATCAAAGTAGATTCTAAAACCAATCTCGGTTTTATTTCCACTTGTTCCGAATAAGCCATCTGTAACAACAACGCCAGTACCTGCCGCACCAAAGAACACATCGTCATCAACGATTGCATTCAATGATAATTGGTTAGTTGCTGGTGTAGTTACAACTGATTCAGATCCACTGTCAAGTGTTTTATATCTGAATGTACCAGTTGCATTGTTAACTGTAACGTCTTGCATAAAAGGAATAGATAGAACATTGGCGTCAATAATAGTGGTGTTACCATCACCAACGATGTCGTATAATTTTAATACGGCTTCGTTACCTGCTGATGTATTAATTACTGCCATTTGTTTTCTCCTTTAAAGGTTAGTAAAATTAAATTCAAAAGTGTATGTGATATAATCATCTGTTATTTCTGTTTCTACTTGCGAACTTTGTTCAAATACGTTTGTAACGCCTGTTCTAGCCGCCAGTATACCAGCCACAACTGAGTCTATATCACTGGGTTGATTCTTAGCATCTGTAGTCAAATATGCGTTAACAGTTGTTTCTGTTTGCATAATATCCTCACTGAAAGTAGGAGCATACTCTGTAACATCCAAATCTTCTTGACCGATATAAACAGTCTTCATATTTTTCTCATACAGAGGTGTCTCACCACTTTCAAAAGGCAATTCACTGCTGACCTTAAACGCAGTATAACTTGCAATATTAGTAGTAATTTGGCTGATTAAATCAGTTCTTTTACTCATTATCTAACGCTCACAATAGTTCTTCTACGTCTAGTTCTACGATTAGCAGTCGAATAACTGATTGCTTTCTCGTCTGCTTGCACTGTTCCGTCTGCATCATAATCATACCAATCAGCCATTTGAATCAATTCATGATAAATGTCATTGAACTTGACTTCATAGTATTTGATTTTTTGCACTTCTGGAGAATCCTCAGTAGAGAAGTCTGCAATAAGTGGAAGTAGATACTCTTTGAAACAGTAGTAGACACACATATCAGTGAACTGCTGTCTTCTGCCTAACTTATTACCCGGATCAATAAGATTCGGATTTACATTAGGCAGATTACTTAGATCGTTAATAGTGTTGCCCACATAAGCATTGTAAGATTGCCACCAAGTTGATGCCTTCATTTTCAACAGAATTCTGTTGGTGCTTTTTTCCAACATGTCTTCCACAAAATCACTAACATCAGCAAAGCCTGACTCTGCTGGAATTGCTAATTCATTTGCTTCTAACAAACGTTGGTCTTTTTGTAGCACATCGGTATATTCAGCAAATGATAAAACATTGCCACCGCCATCAACTATAAATGCCATGATCTTCCCCTATTCCTTAAGATGCGTCTGGTAAGTTGTTACTTCTAAAGAACATCACACCTGCTGCCTGGCCTACTAGACCTTGCATTAACGCTCTGTTACCGATGTCACTCAATGAACCAATTGCTTGACCACCTGCTAAAGATACTTGCTCGTTGATAGCAAATTCTAATGCTGGGTCGATAATTGAAACATACATGCCATCAGAACCAACTGGTGCATTTTGTTGTCTAAGTTGTGAAACCGCTTTAGCAATCGCTGTGATGTTAGCAGTAGCACTACCAATTGAAGTGTTTGCTGTAACTGGGTTAATGAAGTTACCACGTAAAGTGATAAAACCATTTCTCACAGAACCTCTGAATAGGTGCTTGTCTAAATCGACATCATACCACATTCTAACTGATGGCTCTCTCTTTGAAGCAAAACCTAATGCTTCTGGAGACATTACAAAGTTAGTTGTGTGAGTATTCGCTGAAGAGCCTTCACCTGTATCAGCCAATGTAGCACCTGTTTTTGCTTGTGCTAAACCAGCGATGTCAGTTGCTTGTGCTAAACCGCCTGCAAGTCTTGTTAAAACAGCATTTCTAACAACTGCTAAGCCGCCGTCTTCTAATGCTTCTTCGGTTACGTCTGTTGCAACACCTCTTTTAGCAACTGTGATGCTAACTGATGTTGGGTCAAAGTCTGAAACAGCACCTGTAGATGCGATAGAATTACCTTCGCCTACTGTGCCTGCGTTTACATACGCATTTGTTAATGGGAATTTTACAGTATCCCCGGCTTCGCCACTGATTTGTAATGAATTTACTATGATATTCTGGTTAGGGAGCAGAACAGCGTCCATGTAGTATGGCACCAAATCCGCTACGATATCAGAATATAACTCAGCAATTCCTGTACTTGTTGTAGCCATTATATTCTCCTATTTGTTGACTATTTTTTAACTAAATTTAGCCCTTGATTTTTCCATTGTCTTTTTAACCATTGCATCGGTTATAGAGCCTCTGGATAATTGAGGACTGTTTTGTCGTATTGCAAAATACGCTCTTCTGTATTCAGCATCGCTATTTAATCTGCTGTCATCTAAGGCTTTATTACCTGAGCCTTTGACGTCTGCTGATGTTTCGCCATACTGTAAATCAACACCCTTCTTGCCGAAAGTTAAACCTAGACTTTTACCTACAACTTCTACTGCTTTTGCATAGTCTGGTGTTTCACCATCAGTTGTTAAAAATTCGTTGCCATGTCTAATAGCAAAAGTGTCACCTTCTACTGCCAACATGCCATCTGCTTTCATCAACTTGACTACAGCCGCTTTCTGTTCAGCATTCCAATTACCTGGCATTGCTGATTGCAAGTTACTCATATGGTCTTTCAACAACAAATCTGTTTTGAGACTGTTTACTTGTGCTGTTAGTTCTTCTACAGTTGCTTCACGTTTCTTGACTGCGTCTCTCAATGCATTAACATTGAGGCTACTGCCTTCTTCGCTAGGCGTTGTGTCCTGTAGTGTTTGAACAACACTTTTAACACTGTCTAGACTGTCCACATTAAGTTCATTTAAAAAACGACTTTCTGCTTCTCTTCTAGCATTGCTGGCAATTTTGTTTGTGTCGTCTCTGGTATATACCCTTTGACCATCAACAAACATTTTACCTTCTCGCATCTCAACACTTGGTGTTGTGCTTTTATCAGATTGTAGTTCTGCGACATTATTGTCAACAGGTTGTGCGGAATCTGTTACCGGTGCTGTATTGTCGGACTGCACTGCCGTATCTTGGACTGCTTGTTCCATTTTTATCTCCTATTAATCGCTGAAGTATGCGTAATTTATAATATTGTGCAACTTCTTATGTTACACCCTACCTATAATGAATTTTCACTGTAACTGCTTTCTAAAAGTTGATACAGTCTATCCTTAATCTTTTCTTGTAATTCTTCTGTCATGTCATTGCTTTGTAAGCCTGCCATTCTCAGTCGTAATTCAAATTCTTCATGTGTGGTGAAAGGCATATAAATCACAGTGCCATCTTCTTGTTCGTGGCTGTGTGTGCCTGTTCCACCTAATTCTCTAGCACGAGCTTCTGCTTGTGCTTCTGTGGCATATTCATCTACAACATCTATGTTTGTGAACATGCCTGTAAATCTTTCATATACATCTAACAATTTATGTAATTCGTTTATTTCGTTTTCAACACCTTTGTGACTGTACAATCTGTTATAACTGATTGACAAATCTTCTGGTACTGGTAATCCCATCCAGTCAAACCACATTGGCCACAATTGATGTGCTTCTACGTTTTCCAAGTTGACTGCTTTCTTTCTGATAAACGCTTCTAACTTTGAGTCATACTGTTCTATTTGCACACCGCTTCTGCTTGCACGAATAAGTTCATCACTACGCACCATTGCCACTTGATTCATCTTTTCGATTTTTTGTTCTACCAATGATCTCAATTCACTAATTGAATCTAAGGGTGGTGCTACAAATTCGAAAACATAATTAGGTTGCCCGTTGAGACCTGACTGCACTGTTATTACACTTCCAGGCTCTGCTCCAACTGAAAAGTTATTCTGCTGTAAAGTGGTTTCATCACAAACCGTGACGGGGTGAGCACCATATGAAATACTCGAATAAATTTCCCCATAATCAGAATAAATGCTTCTCTGTATTTGAGCAATATCAAAGATCGGTGTATGGCCTATGCCATTGTATATCTTCGAGCTTTGATAAACGGGTCTTACAGGAATGTAACCCAATTCATTCTCTTGGGTAATCTTGTAAAGACCTTTATCTTCTTTTTCATTACCTTCAACATAAACAGCACCCTCTGGTACGTTGATGTCTATGTCTTCATCCATTGGCACAAAAATTGTGTCGATGCTGTCTTTGGTAATGTATTGATATATTTCTACGTCTGGATCTGTGCTGGTTCGTATAACAATGCGTTTGAGTTCTAAATCACCGCTTGGTGTGTATTCATATTCCCAATTGGTTACGTCTAATGGTGTGTGCATTCTCCAACGTGGCACATCACTGCCCGCTGGCTTTATACAACTAACCCACACAACTCCATACACTGTGGTATATGTATCTACCATACTCATAAATTCGTTGATTGAATTGTCTTCTCCATCACAATTCTCAACAAATGATTCTATTTCTGGTGTATCTGGCAATTCTCTAACAGGCGGCGTTCTAAACAGTATTGAGTTATATTCACTCACATACAATCTTGTGTAGGGTAACACAGGCACATTTTGTAATTTTTCTTGATAAAAGTTGCTTGCGTATTGATCGCCGTTGTTTGCTTCGCTTTTGGTGTGAACTGGTTGCACATAACTTTTGTATACTGCGGTTTGGTTACCGTCAGCATCATAGTCATATGTGTTGATTGTTTCGCTTGGTGTAGAGTAATCTATATCATAGGCTTTGAGATAATTACCATTTCGGTATTCTACTCCACCATAATAGCTCTTAACTGCTAATTTCCAATCGTCACGGTAGCGGTCATATAGACCATGAGCACCTACGATGAAATCATAGTAATTAAACCCTTTAGCCATAGAGTCTCCTAGGAATTTTGATATGCATATTTAACACACTTATTTATCAGATTGACAAAAAAGACGTGTAAATTCTGTAAAATACCAAAAAAAGTGTAAAATAGTGGTTGACAATAGTGGTAAATCGTGTATAATATGTGTATAGTTAGAAATTAGGGGTAAGGAGCCCATGACTATTATGAAAAATATTATTGTAACTTTATTCGCTGTTTTTGTAAGTGCTAATGCTTTTGCTTTTGCTTCACCTTCACAAGAGGCTAGAACAAAAGACTATTTGGCTGTGGCTAAAGATATGGATACCATGGCATCTGCATGTTCTTATAAGAAGCGTTATGATTTGCTAGACGCAATGATGGCCAAGGCTTATGCACATGCTGGCGCTACTGATTCTATGCAACAAAAAATTGTTGACATGTGGTATATGAATGCACCACAAGATGCACAATTACGTAGAATGGCTGTTTATTTCAAAGCCAACAAGAATTCTGCTAGTGTTAAAAAAGAGTGTGCTAGTGTGTTTGTTCAATTAGACGATTTCCTAGCAGAACTTTCATAAGGAGGCGGCGACATGACATTTAAAGATTTTATTTTTAAGTTGCAAATGAAACAAATTCCTGGTATCGAAGCATTATTGGCTTGCGAACCTTTTGTGAAAAAAGAATTCGATGATCGGGGTATATTCGAATTTGGCATAGAATTACTTAGAAATCCTGCTACACATGATCTAGGTTTTGCCGAATTGTCCAACATTACCAGCAAAGAACAAAGCATACAAGAAATAGTTAATGTTCTTTGGAATAGTATATGCGATTTCGATACTGCAGGTAGAGATGTTAGCAAATTACGTTATCGCCAACTTTGTGCTAATCCATGCAATGCACTAAAGAGACGTGTTCTTAAGAGTTATTACTTACACTATTTCGATATCGATCAAGAGCCTAAAAAAGATGAGGTATGGGGTAATATTTTCGATCATTCTACAGAAAGTCTATATAGAATGAATGCATTCAAATAAAGTTCCATTATAGAGCATGCTCCTTTAAATATTCCTTGCTCTATTTTAGCCCTCGCCAGAGGGCTTTTTTTATAAGTATATGTGAGGGCGACATAAAGGAGAAATCCCTGTGTGAACTAATCACGCCCTTAATTAACTTGTATTATACCAACAAAAAACCCCTAGTGTAGAGCTACATTAGGGGTTTTGTTTTTTTGTCTTCGGTTGTTGACAAGTTAGGATAATGTTACTTATAGTACCAATGCACCTTCTTTGGTTACTTCTGGCACAATACTGCCTGCTTGTGGCAAAGTGTGACGATAGCCTAGGCTTTGTGCTTGTCTGCGTAATATTTCTTTGTGTGGTACAACTTTACCACGATGCTTACCACCATTCTTATATCTAGTCAGTGCTCTGTGTCTCATTTGGTCTCTCCTCTGGTTTGACTACTTCACATTTAACAATACCATGATGTCCAATGTAGTAGTCTAATTGTAAACGTATGTCTGCTTCATCACGGCCAACAAAGTGTACAACTCTGTTGCCCAATTGATCCGGATTGTTTCTTGGATCTGTTCTCCAATACATTCTAGCCCATGTTTGTACTCGGTCTGTTTTAATTTTCATAATTCTAATGTGTCCACATATCCTAATATATTGCTGTCATAGTCTAATGCTTTAACAACAACTCTGTAATTTTTATCACCCGGATCCCAACTTTCTTCCAATATATCAAATTTTTCTGCTAATTTGTCATGCCACCATTCTTTTGGCTTTACTAGAATGTGTGCATTGCGTCCATCTTTGAGTATCTTACTGGCCAATCTACAACTGATTGTGAAATAACCATGTTCTACTGTTACACGTTGTAAATCGTCTAACACATTGTCAATCAAGTCTGGTTCTATGTGTTCTAACACATCTATGCATACCACATAAGGCTTTGGATCTGGAGCAACACTGTTAGGTCTACTGGGTTCATACTCTGCAATGTTATATTTGTCGCCATACTGTTCTCTGACAGCAATGCCTAATCCTCCATGTCCTGCACCATAATCTAGCCAATCTGTTTTGTTATGGCTGTGGCGCACAATGGCAGGCACATACATCTTTGCAGTGTGTCCCCATTTACCAGGAGTATGTTCATGCTCCCATGCTAATATATCTCTGTATTCATCACTAATTAATTTCATAATCAAATTCCTCAAAATCTTTTTGCCACACATTTGCAACTAGATCTAACTGTTTTGTGGTTAATTTAATACTTTTATCTTTGCTTTTATTATAATGCGGCAAAACAAAATCAATACCAAATTGACTGCTTAATTCTCTGTTCATTGTTTCTATTTGTTCTAATTTAAATACACGGTCTACTGCCAATCGGTCATTTACTGACAGATAATCCCAACTGCTGAGCAGTCTATCATTAGTACCTTCTTTTAATTGCGTACATAAAATGTCGATACCTGTGTGATTCCATTTGCATTCACTGATAAACCTATCAACCGGATGTCTTACCATGCTGAACTTGTATGTGCTGTCAACATATTCTTTGATATCTTGTAATTCTTTTGCAGTGTAATGTGCTGTTTGTTTTGTGGCATTTTTTCTGCCTATAATTAATTCTGGATGATCATTAAATATTTTTACAGAATTCGCATCATTGACTTTTATGTTCATTTGTTGCAAAAAATAAAATTCAACACTGTTGCCTCCTGTTTTAGGAATATGTATAAAGAATGCGTTGTGTTGAGGTATATACATTATAGAAAAAATTTCCTTTGGTGTGCATATCTGCTTTGGGCACAAACAAAATTCATTACCACATTGTTTTCATCTCTGCTACGATCTTTTATTTCACACCATATGTCCCACAGCAATGGATCACGTTCTACCACAGTGTCCAAACGTTTTTGCATGTTGTAAATCATATCACCTGTTGGTACATCTGCTGTTATCATACCTCCCCATGTAGGTATTTTTCTATCTCTGCTCAATTGAGCACTGTCTAATGCACCGTCTCTGCAATTTAATAAAAGGGTTGCATCTAAGTTGCAACGATTGATACACTGTACTATGTTCATTGCTGTTGCACTTTGCACATGGTCACCAATGTCCACAATGGTATCACAAATGCTTATCAACCAACGTATGTCTAAATGTTCTAACAGTGTGCTACGATATTTGTTTAACAGTGTCCAAAATTGTTCTCTGTGATAGTATTCACCGGGCTTGCGTCTTAACCAAATTATTTGTGTGGCAATGCTGTGACACACTTTAGGTTTGCCAATAAATTCTTTGCGTACATTGACAATGTTTTGGTTTATGTCAGTCAATCTGGTTAAATTGCGAGCAACATCGCTGTCTGAGCCTGGTATAATTTCTAATTCTGGATCTTTCATCTGTTCTGTTGTATGTTGTACACTTGGTGCCCATATGTTTTTGCACTGATGTAATTACAATATGTTTGTGTTTCTGCTATCTTGTGTAAAGCACGGTCAGTGTCATCTAACTGATTCCATGCCTCCATGTATTCATTGTACAGACTAACACCAGGATGTGGATATTGATCTGCAATCTGTTGTAATTCTACTGCGTTTGGTAATTTAATCTTCATCTGTTTCTTTGTGGTTTACATTCTTTCTATCACCACCAAATATTCTTTCCCAATTGTCTTTGTACTGTTGACTGTATGCTCCTGGACGTGGTGCTGAGCCTTTGCCACCTGAACTAGTGTATCTGTGTGCTGGCTTTTCTAATCCTTGACTGATATCTCTGGCTTGCTTTAGTGCAGAATTATTATTGATAATTTTTTCATTCTTCTGCCAAGCCTTTGATCCTTCTTTTGGAATTTTACTGTTTGTCATACTCTACCTCACTGCCAAATGCCACAATCACACTGGGTATGAATGCTAACATGGCCCACCAACTGATGTGTCCCACAATCATGCCCCACAGTAGTATTGCACTGATTAGACTGAATGTGTTAAGGTTTTTTGTTTTTGCTTTTGGTTTATCGATTCTCATTTATATCTCCTATATTCACTACCACGTTGCTGGTAGGGTGCATCATTGGTGCATACTTTGTTTTTCTGCTTTTGGTATACACACACTGTAGATGCATGTAGTCTGTGCCGGTAGGTGAATTACGCAAATAATCTTGCAGTTGCTTTTGACAACCTTTTAGATTAAGGTCAACAAAGTCCAACAGATATTGTTGTTTGGGTTCTAGTATGTTCACTATAAGTCTGGTATATCTCATCTGTAATGGCCTCCTGTTTGTCGCCTAATACCACCAACGGGTGCAGGCTTCATGTTTTGCTTCATTGGGTATAACCAACTTACCAAATACCCTAATGCATCATTAAAGTGAGAATAATCTTTCTCACCCATATTCTTTTCAGGCTGTCGTGTACCCGGTTGGTATACATGTTTTCTCAAACCCTCAATAATGTTTTTACATTTAGGGTCTATTGTGAGTCTACAATTATCCTGCTTCAGTGTACTATTTACCGATGCAATTCTATCCTTCACCGCAGGATTGGTACTGCCTACTCGCAATTCAAACCCTGCATTCTTCAATATGATGTGATCTGTTATGCCACCTATTGCACTAGTCTTGTGTGCTTTACCACTAGAATCAGGATAGAAAAACACTTTTCTATTTGGATATCTCTGCTGTATTTCTTTTGCCATTTCACTGGTATCACTGCCATGTAATTGTATTTCATCAAACACATGTATGCCTTCTTTTGTTTGTTGTGCAATAACAGCAACTAATGGTGACCAGTTAAAATCGCCTCCCACATGTAATGGTGTGCGTAAATCTGTATCAACAGGTTTTTGCACAATGTTGTGATCGCCAAATGCATAATATATTTGACCTTCAAAGTCTACCCATTCTGCCAAGAACTCTTGTTTGAAAGTTCTTTCATCCATGTCTAATTTGGCTTGTGCTATTTCTTCTTCACTTACCAATCCACCTTCAGCAGTGGTGTAACTCATCGAATACCAATCATTTAGTGTTTTGGCATTTTCAAATACATCGTATACCCAACCTTTTGCTTTGGGTGTGGTAATTATTAGTGCTGAACCTTGTTGATCTGCTAATGCAGGTCTGATCACCATGCTCCATGTTTCTGCACTGATATCACTGGCTTCATCTATAACGCAATGTGTAAGACTTAGTCCTCTTAATCGATCCGGTGTGTCTGCACTACGCAACATGATGATTGAATTGTTTACCAATGTTATTTCTAGATTGCTTTCATTTATTTTTTTAGCCCACTTCTTGGCCAACATTAATTCTTTGAGAGGTTTCCAGAGCACCTGCCGACACATTCCATGGGTTGGAGCCACATAAAGGCATGTTGAATTTGGATATCTTGCGTGTTTGGCTAGACTGGCTATAGCACTATAACTTTTACCGCCGCGTCTACCAGATACAACAACGAGAAATCTTTTTTCGCAGTTAAGTATCTCTTTCTGCTTGGGTGTTAACTTCATATCTATTCATCTGCATCATCTTCATTTTCTAACCATGGCAACACTTGTGTGCTTTCATCATTTACAGGTTGATCCTGTTGTCCCAACATCTGTTTTCCCAGCCAGATAAGCATAACTCTATCATGCTTGTTAAGTGCTAAGTCCAATTGTGCTTTACGCAATCTCTGCTTCGTAATAATTCGATTTTTTGTGATAATATCACGGAAGTTATCCACAAAGGTTTGTAATGGCACGTCAAAAAAGTCTGCCATTT
>Ga0208645_1001653_pt1 | contig 19101 bp, 21 predicted proteins | sample VirMetDEL_Sep_01_FD_184519 | JGI IMG/M metagenome (GOLD analysis project Ga0208645, IMG submission 184519) | Aqueous microbial communities from the Delaware River and Bay under freshwater to marine salinity gradient to study organic matter... | ecosystem: Environmental > Aquatic > Marine >... | reverse complement strand
AACTCACCGAGCAATATGCGAAAAAAACAATAGCTTTTACAAAGATAAAAAGTTAATCAGTAAGCAAAAATATCTAGAGCTAGCCGGACCTGGATGGCCATTGTTTGATGATTACTTGCTTGACAACTATAGCTGTAGTCAGTTTATACATGATGAATTGTCAATGTTCAGTTCGGCTATTGTTTATAACGATGGGTTTCGCTCAATTGATGGTCCAAATGTAATTGTATTAGATGATTATATAATTGTAGATCAAAACGAATATTGCCAGTTTGATAAGATGTTTCAACAACACATACAAACCAATCACAAAATTACAACAATGAATCTCAATGCCGGACACACTGATGGTTCACTGATGTTTACCAATTCAGACTGTGTTGTAGGAATTGCCGAAGTGATGGATCTATTACCGCTAAACATTAAAACCAAGTTGCCTATTCCTTGGGAAAACTATCAAGAACAGATACATCAATTTCAACAGGCCAAGAAACTAACCAATGGAAAATGGTGGATACCGGGCGCAGAAACAGACGAAAAACTAAGCAACTTTATCAATGAGTATCTAATTCACTGGACTGGCTACACCGAAGAAACAGTTTTTGATGTAAACTTTTTGCTGCTGAATACACACACTGCTTTTGTATCTAATCCAAGCAAAGAACTTGAAAATCTATTTCAAAAAATTGGAGTTAATGTTGTACATGTTCCGTGGCGGCATAGATTTTTTATAGATGCAGGACTGCACTGCATGACGTTAGATCTATGGAGAGAATAAAACGCATCGACATACAACTGGTTAACAGTTGCAATTTAACCTGCAAAGGATGCATCAGTTTGAGTGATTTTCCTAGAAAAGGATACTACACCACAAAACAGTTGCAGCTTGACTTGGAAAATTGGAGCAAAGTTCTTGTTCCAGAAGTTGTTACACTGTTTGGCGGCGAGCCGTTAATACATCCAGAACTGTTTGAGTGTATAAAAATTATTAGAACCTACTGGCCCAACTGTGTTATCAGACTTATTACCAATGGACTACTGTTAGACAGGTACAAAGTTGATGATTGGTATAGTATATCAAATTTTGAAATGCAAATCAGCTACCACCGACAACAAGATCACAAAAAACTCAACAATCTTGTCAAGAAAATCTGCCAACCAGGTAAGTGGAAAGTGACAAAAAACAAAAAAACCTATGTGTTTATGACTTTGGAAAACCAAAAACAAAACTTTGAAATTTGGCTAAGTCATTTCAAAGATTTTGTGCCACCGTATGATTTTTCTGAAGGGCGGCCAAAGCCTTGTAATAGTAATCCAGCACAAGCACATGGTATTTGCGGATCTCCTAACACTCCAGTATTGTTAAACGGAAAAATATACAAATGTCCACCAGTTGGCAACTTGATTAACATGTTAGGAAGTTGGTTGGATTATCAAGGACTAACTCCCGGCGACAATATAAAAGAATTCATATCCAATATAGGATCTCCAGAATCAGTGTGTAGCGGCTGTCCTGATAACACAGATTCGGCGTATGATCATTTTGATCCAAAAAACGTTCCGTTAGCAAAGACCAAAATGTTATGATTGTTACAGCAGGTTGCGGCATAAGTCAGTCCAGTTTTGAACACTGGCCAACATGGACAAAATACATTGATCTAACACACAATGTAAAACACAAAAACATTGGAGGGCCTGCTGCCGGCAATGAGTTTATTGGCGAAAGTGTAATACAAGCCATCAATGATCAAAATGTGGACACTGTTATAATAACCTGGACTGATTGTTCAAAAATTGATTTTTACATTGAAGATCAGCAAGTTGGCAAACAAATACTGAGTTTTCCGTCAAGAAACTGGCTAATTGACCACAATGGAAAAATACAAAATACTGTGCCTAATTGGTGGCCTAGCAGTGTTACCAATGACAACAATCCAAAAAAAGTATACAATGAGTTTTTTAACAATAAATTTCAACAAAAATCCAGATTACTGACCTATATTAAACTTATACAAGATATCTGTAGCCAGCGAAACATCAATTGTGTTATGTTTTTTAGCTATAAAACAGATTGTACACAAAGTGATTTTGATCGCTACAACATTGATACTGATTTTTTTCCTACAACAGAACCATTGGCAAATAATTTTTTTAACGGAAAATGGCGAAAGTATCAGACCACAGACAAGTTTGGATTGGTTCCTGTAGCTGGATGGCATTGGGAAATTTACAAAAAATATATTTTATCTATTTTGGACTCTCGTTATACAAGAAATACAAAAATCAACTTAGACAAATTAGAACAGTATGCATTAGAAAAGACCGAAGAATGTTTTCAGAACCGTATTTCTTAAAATTTAAAATTGATGTAGAAAATCTAGAACAAAACCAAAAGTACCTTTGGTTACATCTCAATGACAATGTTCAAAAGTTTAAAACTGAGTTCGAAGTACTGGTAGAAAACGATCATATCAAATTTGCTATCCAACATCTTGACCCCTCTTTGTATTTCAGTGAACAAACTTTTATCAACAATCATGCAATTATAAAAAGTATTACAGTTGACAATTTTTGGATCTTTAGTCCTCCTTGGTTGTTTAACGAAGTAGTATATGATAAAAAATATATCGAGCATGTAAAATCTCGTAACCCAACATGGGAAACAGCATTAGACAAAAACTGTCAAAGTTTGCATTTCAATGGGCACTTGTTGTTTAAATTTCAGTGTCCAGTTATAAGGAACTTTAAATGATTGTTTTTTTAGGATTACCAAAAACTGGTAGTACGTGGATTTATCAAAATCTCAAGTGTAACAAGTCTCTCAATATCTCCAATGTAAAAGAACCTCATGTGTTTAATAATCAATATTACTTTACAGAACAAGATGTAAAGCACACTGTTGACTTTACAACACAAAATTGGAGTATGGACAGCGGATTGGCCAGACAGTTGGACAAATATGTAGACAAATATCTCTATATAGTCAGAAATCCGTTAGATCTTGTGAAAAGCTGGCACAACTGGACTATTGAAGGCCAAAATTTTGAAGATACGCAAATGTTGACAACCCGATCAGGACTATGCAGCATTGGCAGTGTACTGGAAAGATGGCACCATTTGGCAGGTAAAGATAAAATTGTTGTAGATCTTTACGAAAATTTAAAACAAAATCAAGAAGAATTCTTTAAAAAAATATGCAAAGAGTTGTCCATACCGTTTGACAAAATACACAAACCACAGTATATTAATAAGACAGATAGAGTATTACAAAAACCCGTGTACACAAAACAGTTTTTGCATTATGCAATAGAAGAAACTGAAAAATTTGAAGATCTTACAGGTATTAACACAGGATACCTTGACACTATACACAAAGAGATGGAATGATACAACTTAAAGATCTAACTGTTAAAAACTTTATGAGTGTAGGTAATTCTACACAGGCAATCAACTTTGATCGTCAGGATCTCACACTTGTACTAGGTGAAAACTTAGACCTTGGTGGTGACGGCAGTCGGAACGGCACTGGCAAAACCACTATTATCAATGCGCTAAGTTACGCACTGTATGGACAAGCACTTACAAACATTCGGCGAGACAACCTGATTAACAAGACCAACAGCAAAGGCATGATGGTTAGTTTGGATTTCTGTGTTGGCGAACAGTGCTATAGAATTGAACGTGGACGCAAACCAAATGTGTTAAAGTTCTATATCAACGACAGTGAACAACAAGCAGACGATAACGCACAAGGTGATTCAAGAGAAACACAGGCAGCAATTGAAAAACTGTTGAGCATGAGTCACACCATGTTCAAACACTTGGTGGCACTGAACACATACACCGAACCGTTTTTGAGTCTCAAACAAAACGATCAGAGAGAAATAATTGAACAACTGTTGGGCATTACACTACTCAGTGAACGTGCTGACAAGATTAAGGAACTCAATCGCCAAACCAAAGATTCAATCAAAGAAGAAGAAATGTCAATTCGGGCATTGCAAAATGCCAATGACAAGATTGGCGAACAAGTTGAAGCACTCAAACGCAGACAAACACTATGGCTAAACAAAAAAGCAGAAGACATAGCCAAGTTTGAACGTGCTATTGAAGATCTGGCACATGTTGACATTGACGTTGAACTTGCTGCACATGCTGAACTGATTGACTGGGATGCGATCAACAATGAGCAAACACAATTACAAAAAGACATTGCTGCACTGCAAGCACAGGTAAGCAGAGCCGAACGCGACTTTACTAGAACAAAAAAAGCAATGGAAAGTTTGGAAGATGGCACATGTAGCAGTTGTGGACAAAGTGTTGATCACTTGGAAACACACAAGCAGCATATGATTGATGCACGAAAGGAACACCACGATGCCAATAATTTCCTTGGAGAACTACAAGAAGGAATTGAAACGCTCGAAGCTGGAAAAACAGATGTCCCGGCAAAACCACGAACTTTCTATGACAGCATCTCTGATGCGCACAATCATAGATCAACCTTATCAGCACTGGAACTACAACTACAAAATAAACAAGATGAAAGTGACCCTTACACCGATCAAATAGCAGACATGGAAACGTCGGCTGTGCAAGAAGTCAGCTATGACAAACTGAATGATCTAACAAGATTACAAGAACATCAAGACTTCTTGCTCAAGTTGCTAACAAACAAAGACAGTTTTGTGCGCAAACGCATCATTGACCAAAACCTTTCTTATCTCAATTCAAGATTGACACATTATCTAGATCGGATAGGGCTGCCACACACTGTGATCTTCCAGAACGATCTCACAGTAGAGATTCAAGAACTGGGTAGAGATTTAGACTTTGACAACTTGTCAAGAGGAGAGCGCAACAGACTTATACTAAGTATGAGTTGGGCCTTCCGCGATGTGTGGGAGAGTCTATACGGTGCAATCAACTTGTTGTTTATTGACGAGCTGGTTGATTCGGGCATGGACACATCAGGTGTTGAAGCCAGTTTGGGTTTGCTTAAAAAAATGGCTCGCGAACGCAACAAGAGTATTTGGCTAGTGTCACACAAGGATGAGCTTGCAGGACGTGTAAACAACTTGCTCAAAGTTGTCAAAGAAAATGGTTTTACCAGTTACAGTACGGATGTTGAAATTGCGTGATATAAAAGTTTTACACTTAGAAAGCACTGATGTTTGTCAAGCAGCATGCCCACTGTGTGCTCGAGAGCTTGATCCTTTGTTTGACAAGCATAAAAAAAATCATTTAACTGTTAATCAACTGTTAACACACTACGACGATGCTGCTATTGCAAAGTTAGATAAAATTTTTATGTGTGGCAATTACGGTGATCCAGCCGCTGGAAAATATACGCTAGACATCTATCGTTATGCCAGATCAATCAACCCAACTATTACACTTGGAATGAATACCAATGGTGCATTACAAAGTACATTTTGGTGGCACGAACTAGGAAAGTTGTTTAACCAGCCACAAGATTTTGTAGTGTTTAGTATCGACGGGTTAGAAGATACCAATTCTACATATCGAGTTAATGTAAACTGGAAAAAATTAATGAGCAATGTTGAAGCATATATTGCAGCAGGCGGATCGGCTCACTGGGATATGTTGGTATATCGGCATAACCAGCATCAAGTAGAAGAGTGCGAAAAAGTTGCACGTGACATGGGATTTACTTGGTTTCGTGCTAAAGTTTCTAAACGCGAGTATATTTCTGGTTTACAACAACCTCTTAGCTATAAAGAACCAACTAGAAACACTGGACCAATACAGTGCCATGTGCTTAAAGAAAAAAGTGCATACATCGATGCAAAAGGAAAGCAATATCCATGTTGCTGGTTAGGCGATCAACAGGTAAATCATATTTCTGACATTAGCGAAGTTGAACATACCTGGAACACTGATACTCCAAATCCAATATGTAAAAAAATATGTTCAACTGGAACCAACAAAGAAAGCAATTTTAACAGTCAATGGCGCAAAGAAGTACAACTATGAATTTAGCATTAGATCATTGGCACATCGAAGTAAGCAGTGTTTGCACACTAAAATGCCCACGGTGTACTCGCAGTGAAGTTCCAGAAACACTGCTTAACCGAAGTTTAGATTTAAAATTTTTTCAAGAACAAATTGGCGAAGATTGGATAAGAAAAATCCGCAAGATCAGTTTTTGTGGCGATGATGGCGATCCAATCTATGCCAAACAGTTTATCAACATTGTTGCCTGGATTAAAAATGTAAATCCAACCATTGAATTGTTAATAATCACTAACGGCAGTTATAAACCCACAACCTGGTGGTACAGTCTTGCACAAGTTCTTAACGAACATGATGAAATACACTGGAGTTTAGATGGCTGGGATCAAGAATCAAACAGCAAGTATCGTGTCAACTGTGATTGGCCCAGTATCATAACAGGCATCCAAACTTTTGTCAAGCACAATACAACAACCTATACAAAAATTGCCACTATTGCATTTCGATTCAATGAAGATCATATTGAAAAAATCATGGATGTTGCTCTTGAAAACAACATCGACTGCTGGCAGTTAACCAAAAGCACAAAGTTTGGCAGCAAGTATCCAGATGCATACGGGTCAGATGATTTGCTAGAGCCACTAAATCCAGAATTGGTTGCAAGTGGTCATAGATTTGAAAGAGTGCAGTATCCATTGAGTACAAAAACACAACCAGGCAGCGAACTCAAAGAACTGTTTTGGCAACGTGCGCAAGCATTGGATGCTAGCAATGAATATCCTGCACTGTGTTATATTGGCAACAAAGGTGTGTTTTTAAAAAGCACTGGAGAATTCTATCCGTGTTGTTGGACAGCATTGCGCTATCCGCACAATGCAAAATGGAATGAGCTTGCAGAAACCAAATTTAACCTGTACAATAACACACTGGACCAGATACTAAATGATACTTGGTGGACTACAGAGTTTAAGCAGTTTGACAATCAAGAATGCAAGACAAAATGTATTAAAAGCAAACTTTTGGATCAGGCTCATGTCACAGAGTGGTAACTATCACTATGACATGGTATTACCAAGACAAAGAAGTAACTGACATTCCAGAAGGTGCAATTGGATTTGTGTACATGATTACCAATTTAACAGACAATCGCAAGTACATTGGTAAGAAACTAGCACAGTTTAAACGCAGCAGAAAACCACTTAAAGGTAGAAAAAACAAACGTAGATACACAGTTGAATCAGATTGGCAAGACTATTATGGCAGCAGTGATGCGCTAACTGCGGATGTTGAACTGCTAGGCAAAGACAAGTTTAAACGCGAAGTAATGTTTTGGTGTTCAAGCAAAAGTGAACTCAGCTATGTTGAAGCTAGAGAACAGTTTGCACATCGAGTATTAGAAAGCAAAGACTGGTATAACGGACACATACAGGTTCGGGTACACCAAAAAGGCATATTGAAAGAATAAATTTATAGGTATATGATAACTAGCATAAACATATACACAGGCACAGTGAGCAATGCTCAAATTTCTCTTCTAAAATTTCTCAGCTAACATCGGAACACAGTTTGGTCGGGGTACCTCGACTCACCTTGCAGTCTGCCAACAGAAATGTTGTCGCCGTCAGATCTGGTGCGTTCCAAGGACATAGCTAACTATAGGCTAAAATGACATGGGCTCTGTGAAACAGATACAACCCATGCCCGAAGATACTTTGCTTGAAGGGGTATACAAGGGTTCCGTTGCGAGTCAAGGCTAGAGTAGGGGGTACAGCGTAACCGCCTCCGATGCAGAAATGCAAATCTCTTTATTCAAGTGACTGACACGACTCAGATGATGACGTTCGGTTTATGCTTGCCCTGTGTAAGGGCAAGTATGACCAAAAAATCTAGATGATAACAGAACGCTTCGCTTTGCTCGCGCTTCTAATAAAACATCATTGCTGAGCGACAGCGAAAGCAATAGATGTCTTTAGACATCTCAAAGTGTAGTAAATACTATATGAGTTTGATAAAGTTTAAACACAATAATGTGTTATATGGCATTGTGAGAAACCAAAAGTGTGCAACCACTACCATGATGAGTTATGTAGCACAAGCACTTTGGAATGCCGATCCTCTTGAAATACAAAGTTACAACACATTCCAAAACAATGCTCCAGGTGTGTATATCAAAAAATCTAACTTTGAAGATTATGCGCAAGATTTATTAGAGTGTGATGTAAAAATTGCATTGTGGCGTGAGCCTGTTGACAAGTTTGTCAGTGGATTTTATCACACCATGTTCAATCCTACAGGTGCTCAGGATTCTTTGTGGATTGGGCATGAACGCTGTTTAGACAATTTTTTAGACAATTTTGAATATTACAAGCAAAATCTAAATGTGCAAGATCATTGTAGCACAAACACTGCACGTTTGGGTGATGACAAGCGTGTATACACTCATGTATGGAATTACAGTGATGTATACCGAATTGCACAATTGCTTGACGTGCCCAGTGAAGGTATTTTTCACAGAAAAAGCGCAGAAAGACCTGCGCTTACTTTTGATCAGATTGATCTAATTGAAGATATAATGTTTGAAGACATTGTTAACGGCTGGAACTACTAAGCCAGTTTAGAAACCAATACTGTGCATATATTCCAATTGTTCATTGCTAAACTTGTGTGTATTGGGCTCCAATAACAAATATACATCCTTGGCATTGGTTGGAAATTTTTCGTAATTTTTTAACAATAGTTTATGTTTGAATAACAATATATGCTGTACAACAATTTGTTGGTCGGTAGTTAGATTTAGGGGTTTATCGTCTCCGTTTGCAATTGAGTCTGCAATACCGTCGACTGCTTCAACAAATTCGATCAACGGCATTATACCATTAACCCATTGTTTGGCAATTGGTATCCAAGTTTCTAATCTGTCTTTTTTTATGGATAGTTCAAAATAATTCATGATATGTTGCATGGTAGTTTCTGTATCGTGCCAAAAATCTTTGCTTTCAACAGTTAAACCGTAATTAACTGGCAGTTCTTCTCCAAACGGGTTACTAAGAAATTTGTTATCAAGAATGATTTTTTGTCGCCATTTATAAGGATCACTTTCATTGTTGTTAACTAAAAAACCCAACGGGCTGCTTGTGCTGTTTGGAATATATCTGATAAAATGGTCAAACAGTTCGTAACCTTTTGACAGTTTCATGTACAGCATCGGTATGTTTTTTTCAAAAAAACATTCAATTATTTCGCTACATTGGTAATTTGAATTGAATCCGGGACTAGGATACAAACTGGTCAAACTAGACTGTTGCGTGAGTATATTAATTGCACGCCTGATATCAAATGGTGATTCAGGATTGTTTGTGTGGTGGTTATGACTGTTGTGCAATCTTACTGGGTTGTTGGTTAGTGTAGTTGGTTTGCCCTGTCTTACATTAAAGTATTCTGTTTGGCCACTTAGCCAAAATATACTCCATTCGGCAAATGTACAGCCAACACTGTTGCGACTTACTAGTCCAATTGTTTTATTCATATTGATCAGGCCAATCTCTATATAGTAAATGTTGAATTGTTTCCATGTCAACCATTTGGTTAAAACCATAATGCTTTTCTTCAATGTTGTCTGTGTCTGTGACCACATGTTTCATAGCATCGTCTAAGTCTTGCATATTTTTGAATTCCATGTCAATGCGCCATTCGCCAACATCCATGCTGCGGAAGCCCAGTTTCATTCGGGTAATTCGATAGCTCTGCATGGTAGGCAGTGCATCCAAAAACTTTTTCATATTGGTTACAAATTCGTGTGGGTTGACGCCTTCGTTAACGTCACAGTAAATAGTGTAGATGTCCATGTTATGTCCTTGGTCCTAGTATTTCAAATCCGTTGATTTTTTTCTTGTAGTCGTTGGCTTCGCCTAGATACAGATAGTCAAATCCCAATTGCTTATACAGTGCGCACTCGCTACGCAAACTGGCAATGCCAAGATGCAGTTTTGGATTGGCATAGTCCCAAGCAAATTGAACTGCTTCGATGTTTTTGCTATTATAACGTCTAATCAAACTGAATGCAACCAGTTTTTCTTGGTCATAGTAGCCAATTACGTCATTTTTTTCGTCTAGATATTCTTCAACAAAGATTGGTGTTACACTTTTAAACTGCTTGTATACACAGTAGGTGTTGTAGATGTGTTCAAGCTCATCAGGATCAGGATTGTCAATGATAGCACTGTTTGGCATTACGGTGTAATCAGTATCTGCCAGTTTAATCCTTGCGTATAACACGTGGGTCCTCTCTGTTGGTAAACAAGCCTTGCAAGTATTTTTCGTCCCAGCCATTGTAAAAACCTTTTTTACCCAGGACTTTTGCATGGCTGTGCAACTTGCTGAGACTTTGCACCAACGCTAGTGCATACTTACCCTGGTTGAACTGTACCCCTCTAACTATTTCAGGATTGCCTGGGTGATCAGCTAGTGCTATCATGTCAACTGGTACCAGTGTTTCTTCATTGATACTGTCGACTGCATCTTCAAAGTCAAGTGGATCATATTCATTTGGCCAGTATGCATAAATGTATACATCTTGATCACCCATGCCTTCTCTAGCAGCATCTAGCATGTCAGCGTACAAATCTGTTCCGATACGCACACTGTACTTGTTTTCCAGTCGTGCTTTTCTGGCATATGGACACGGTGCCCAATTGCCTAGTGCAGGATGCGGCACTTCAACAAAGTTGATCAACCAAGATTCAATGTCAGCTTTTACGTCATCTATTACCAAAACGGCTGTCCTGTTTTCTTTGCAGTCTCAAGATTGTCCTTGATGATACCATTAATAAGCTCACGTTCATTAACGCCCATGTTGCATGCTTCACTGTAAGTTATTCCGCCTCGCATGAACCAACACATTTTTAACAAGTCTTGTTTCAGGCTCTTAACTTCCTTGTCCATTTTTTCAACGATTGCTTCAATCTGGTCAGGAGTAGATGTCAAGAGCCTTATACGAAAAAATTTGCAACATTCATTGTAAACGGTGTATCGTATTCGTGTTTGCAGTCATTGCATGTAATATGCAGCGGATCAATTTCAGCAGCTTTTTTGATTTCTTCAATTTGTGTGCGAATTTTCACAAATGACTTGTTGTCACAGTTTCGGATGTATTCTTCAATGTGTTCTTTGTCTACCACAATGTCGTCACCGGCTTTGATCATGCTAATACTGTCAGCAATTGCAGATAGTGTTAAGTCGCTGATATTTTGAAATGCCTGTTGTAGCATTTCCAGTTTTTGTTCTTCAGGAATATCAGCTGATGGCAGTGTTTCTAACATTCTTTGATCAGAAAACTGTGCAGCATTGTTTTCGTTTTGTTCTTTGTAGGTTAACGGCCTAAAATGAATTTCAACATCTCCTAGTGTAGCCGGCTTTGAAAAATCTGGAGACTTAATACGCTCCATGATGTCACGAAGGTCAATGGAAAAGTTGTTTTCTTCTTCGCATTTTGGACATTTGCTGATAAACTCCATTTCGTGACCGTAGCTGGCAATGCGAATAGCAATTAGTAGCACGTCAAGATCCAGTGTACTGGTCTGCCATGGATCTTTGTAAGCAGGTACACAGCTTTTGATAACGTTGGCAATGGCTGCACCGTTAAACAGTGCGTCAGCAGTTCTATAGGTAATTTCATCCATTGCTGTCATTGGGTAAACTGGTACTTCGCCGTTAACAGGAATTGTCAATGAATCTTCATCATTGAACGCACCCTCGCTGGGCAACTTGATATAGATGCTGGGCTGTCTGAAATGTTTAGCCAGCGGATTTGGGTTAGTGTTTGACATGGGTTTTTCCTACCATAAATATATGTATAACGTACTTATACGACGTAAAAATGGGCAAAAATTAAATGGATGAACAAGAACTCAAACAAGCAATCGAACAACTTACACAACAGTTGAATCGAATGGCTCAGGTTGGATCTGGACCAGACAGCCCTGAATTTAAAAAAGCTCAAAAAGATCTTGACAATCTACAACGAAGTTTAACAGGTAGCACTAGAGCAACCAAAGACAATACAGCATCCACCAAAGATGCTACCACTGCCAGTGGAGCAATGGCCCAGGGCTTGGGTAAAGTAACATCTGGCACTGTGGCATATGCAGCTAAACTGGCAGAAGCTGCCAGTGACATGCGTGAAAATCGCGAAAGCTTCACCAGTTTAGACAGTTCGATACGCATGACCGGCGATGCAGTCAGCATGGTAGGCAAAACTGCTGGCATGGCTGTTGATGCTATAGGTGATATGGCTGGTTCAATACCAGTGGTCGGCAGCGTTATTGGCGGCGCAATCAGCGGATTAGGCAAACTCACTGCTGCCATGGCAGAAGCCACTGGCAACATTATTAATACTGTTGGCCCAATGCTTACTGCAGAACTTGAACGTGCAAGTCAAGCATACAGAGCTGCTGGTGCAGTTGGTGCTCTTGGTGCAGAAGGAATGTCTGGACTGGGCAGGCAAGCAGTTCAAGCAGGATTGAGTTTTAGTACATTTAGCAAAGTTGCTGCTGATGGTGCTGAAGGATTGGCATTTGCATTTGGTGACAGTGCAACTGGTGTGCAAAGATTTGCTGATGCCAGCCAAGCGATGCAGCCGTTTAGACGCGGACTGCTAGCAATGGGTGTTAGTGCCGAACAGCAAAATGAACTGACAGCCAAATATCTTGCACTAGAAGCAAGACGCGGTAATATTGAAGGCAGAAACGCTAGAGATCTTGCGCAAGGATCACGGAATTATATTAAACAGTTAACAACGCTGAGTCGAATCACTGGTATGAGTGTTGATGAAGCGCAAAAAGCCATGGATGAGCAGATGCGCAATGTGCGTTTGGCTGCCGCAGTTGCTGAAGTACAAGCCACAGCAGGAAAAGAAGCTGCTGATGCAATGAGCGGCACGGCCTTGGCAATTACCAAAATTGATCCTAATATTGGCAAAGGCTTACAAGATGCACTAGCGGGTAACTTAGGCACAGAAGCTGCACAGCAGTTCCAATTGGCTTCCGGTGAGATGGGTGCGCAAGCAGTTGAACTATTGCGTAATGGCAAGGTCAGTCAAGAAGAAGCCATTGCAATGATCAGCCAAGGAGTTGAGCGACAAGCAGAAGCCATTGGTGGACCACGAACAATTGGTGCAATTGCAGGATTAGGCACAGCGTTTGATGCAGTACTTCCTGGTATGCTTGCATTTAAACAACGTGCCAATTTAAGCGCAGAAGAACTTGCAAAACTTGGAACAGCACAGGAAAAACTAGCAACTACCACAGACGGCACAACCAATGCAATGATTAATGCAAATGAAAGCATGCTAAAAAGTGCGCAAGCACTGGATGCACTTGCATTGCAAACAACATTGCCGCTGGCTGCCAAAGGCATTGAAACTTTCACTGAAGGCATGATGAAAGCAACTGAATACATGTTGAGTTTTGCTGGATTGAGTGCAGAAGAAATTGCTGCTAAACTGGAAAAAGACACAACCAAAGCTGCTACTGGAAAAGATGAAATTGATTGGACAAAAGCTGCTGCTGATTCAATAACAATGGGATTAGGAGGTGCAGCTTTAGGTGCCGCTTTTGGCGGTCCAATTGGTGCAGCCGTTGGCGGCGTACTTGGTACTGGATTGGGTTTCTTCACCAGTATATTTGGAGGAGAAAGAGCAGTAGGCGGACCAGTTGAAGCTGGAAAACTGTACAAAATTGGTGAAAGAGGTGTTGAAGCATTTGTGCCAAATATGTCTGGCACAATCTTGCCAAACGATCAACTGTCACAAATGTCAGATGCAGCAAATACAAGATCTAATATGGTTATGCCAAACGATCAACTTACAAAAATGTCAAACATAGCTGGTCCTGCAAACAGTTATAACAGTGCTGACTATGGTAGTGCAGTGTCAGCAAATTTACCTGAAAGAACACAGCCGGCTGAGCAACCCACAGCAAATACAGCAAGCAGCCCAAACAATGCTCTAATGGAAGCCAGTATCAACAGACTGGATCAACTTGTATCAGCTATGAGTCGCAACAACGACATTAATACCAAAATACTCCAAGCAGCGAATCGATAACGATAAATACTCTTGTTAACAGCAATGCGCATTGGAAAATAATATATGTCTTGGAAAAAGTATTTTAAAGTAGTGGGCAACGAAGGCGGCCAGCTTTCTCCCATTAGCGGACAAACACAGCGCGGTCCGAGCTATGGCACTGGTGGATCCGGCGGACAGTTTGGTTTTAAAAACTATCAAAGTCATTTGCCCGAAGTATATTCTGGACATCCCAACAGAATTGAACGCTACAATCAGTACGAAAACATGGACTGTGACAGTGAAATCAATGCTTGTTTGGATATTATTGCTGAATTTGCTACACAGACAAACGAAAGCAACAACACACCGTTTGAAGTTGAGTACACAGATACTCCTACAAACAACGAAATTGAAATTATTAGAAAACAGCTACAACAGTGGACCAAGCTAAACAAGTTTGATCAAAGAATGTTTCGCATCTTCCGCAACACACTGAAGTATGGCGATCAAGTGTTTGTGCGTGACCCAGAAACATTTGAACTGTACTGGGTTGACATGACCAAAGTTGTGCGTGTTATTGTAAATGAAAATGAAGGCAAGCGTCCGGAGCAGTATGTTATCCGTGACATCAATCCCAACTTTCAAAATCTCAGCATTGCGCCAAAACAAACCACAGACTATGGATCAAATCCAAATGCAGGACAGATCACAGGTTCGGGTGGTGCTAACGGCAGTGCAAACTATACCATTCCAAATACACCACTAGCAGGTGGACAAAGCAGATTTGAGCATACCATTAATGAAACAGTTATTGATGCTAAAAATGTTATTCACTTGGGACTTAGTGAAGGCCTAGACTTTTATTGGCCATTCAGTCAAAGTGTGCTTGAGATGATCTTCAAAGTGTTCAAGCAAAAAGAACTGCTAGAAGATTCAATCCTTATCTATCGTGTACAACGTGCGCCAGAGCGCAGAGTGTTCTATATTGATGTGGGCAACATGCCTTCGCACCTTGCAATGCAGTTTGTGGAACGTGTTAAAAACGAAGTGCATCAAAGACGTATTCCCAATCAGCAAGGCGGACAAGCCGGTACCACAATGGATACCACATACAATCCGCTATCAATCAACGAAGATTACTTTTTCCCACAAACTGCTGAAGGCCGCGGATCAAAAGTTGAAACACTACCGGGTGGTGAGAATCTTGGACAGATTGATGATTTAAAATACTTCAACAACAAGATGTGCAGAGGGTTGCGTGTTCCTAGCAGCTACTTGCCTACTGGCCCAGACGATTCGGATCGACCAATGAATGATGGTCGTGTTGGCACTGCACTTATTCAAGAATACAGATTCAATCAGTATTGTGAAAGACTGCAAAAGCAGGTTATCCAAAAGCTAGATGACGAATTCAAAATGTTTATGCGCTGGAGAGGCTTTAACATTGATAACGGGTTATTCTCAATCAAATTTGCTCCACCACAAAACTTTGCTAGCTATCGTCAAGCAGAGCTTGATACCACTAGAATGCAAGCATTTGGCGCATTAGAACAGCTTCCTTACTTTAGCAAGCGTTTTTTAATGAAGCGTTATCTAGGTTTAACTGACGATGAATTGCAAGAAAACACTGAGTTGTGGGGCGAAGAAACTGCCCAGCCTATTGATTCAGAACCGCAAGGCAGCGATTTGCGTACAGTTGGCGTTAGCCCAAGTGATATCGAAGGCGATATTGAAATGGGCGATGCAGTCAGTGCAGAAGCAGGCGCCGAAGGTGGTGGTGAAGTTGATGTCAATGTTGATATGGCAGCACCAGCAGCACCAGAAGCACCACCGGCATAAATATTATTATGAAACTATTTGAATTTTTTGATGCAGCACCAGAAGGCTACCAGGATTTAGAGGATGATAACTCTACTCCTCAGCTTGGCGAACTGCGTAAAACAAAACTAACTCTTAAACAGATTTCAAAGTTGCGCCGCATGTATGACATGCGCAACTATGAAAAAGAGCAAGAGCTAAAAAAGATTCAAGCCCAATTTGCGCCACCACCGCCGCAAATATAAGAATTTATTAGAGATTTTTTCTTTAGCACAATAAATTCTTCGTTTTCTACCCATTTTACCACTATAACTACATAGTTTTTGACATTTATGTTAAATATTATACTGAGCCCATACAAGGAGTATAAATTTATGAACAAGTTTGAGCAACTAATCGAATACGTCATCAATGACGAACAAGATAAAGCTGAAGCACTTTTCCATGAAATCGTAGTAGACAAGTCTAAGGACATTTACGAAGAGATCATGGCAGAAGAGTCAGAAGCTGAAAAAGATGACCATGCTGAAAAAGCTGGCGAAGAAGTTAAAAAAGACATCGAGTATGATGACAAGATGGATGAGTCTATCGAAGAGTCAGAGCTTGGTGGATCACAAGTTGACGATCTTATCGACGAAGTAGAAGCCGAAGAAGAAGGCGTTGCTTTTGAAGATGAAGAAGAAATTGAAATGATCGACGTTGACACAGACGACGATGCAGATGAAGACCTAGAAGATCGTGTAGTTGGTCTCGAAGACAAGCTAGACGAACTAATGGCAGAATTTGAAGAGCTAATGGGTCAGGTTGATGACAACACTGACGAAATCGAAGACGAGCATGGTGAAGAAGAAGTTGACATTGATGTTGACGACATGGCCGGCGACGATATGGATGTAGACGTTGACATGGAAGAGCAATTTGAAAGCCTAGAAGAAGGCGTTGACCTAGTTGCTGCTCCTAAGCCAGTAACAACAAGTGATTCAAGTAAATCACCAGTTGCTGCTAACAGCGGTGCAAAGGGCATGGATGCAAAGCCAGTATCAACAGATACAGCAGCTGAAAGTGGCCGTCCAACACCAAAGTCAACTGACCAAGGTAACACAACAAAGCCTGATGTAAAGCCTGCTCCTAAGCCGGACCTAGCACAAGCTTCTGGTGTGAACACCAAAAGTCCAATAGCTTAATTAAGGGATAACCGAGTATGGCTCTTTACCTTAGAGAAAACCTTACCTTCGAAACCGCACAAATTCAACTTGTTGAAGGCAAAGACGGTAAGGAACTCTATATGGAAGGCATCTGCATACAAGGTGGTGTTAAAAACGCCAATGAGCGAGTTTATCCTGTAAGTGAAATTACCAACGCAGTAAAGACACTTAACGAGCAAATCAAAGAAGGTAACAGTGTTCTTGGTGAAGTAGATCACCCAGATGACCTTAAAATTAACCTAGACCGTGTATGTCACATGATTACTAACATGTGGATGGATGGTCCAAATGGTTATGGAAAACTAAAGATACTTCCAACGCCAATGGGCGAGCTGGTTAAAACCATGCTACAATCAGGTGTAAGATTGGGTGTATCAAGTCGCGGTTCAGGTAACGTGGACCCGCATAACGGACATGTCAGTGACTTTGAAATTGTCACTGTCGATGTGGTCGCACAACCCAGTGCTCCAAATGCTTACCCTAAAGCAATCTATGAAGGATTAATGAACATGAAATATGGTCACCAAATTCTTGAGATGGCTAGGGAGTCTGGGAAAGACGACAAAATACAAAAGTACTTGAAAGATGAGGTTTCTCGTCTTATCAAGGACCTAAAGATTTAGGAGAATCGCATGTTAGATGCTATTAAACCACTACTGGATAGCGATCTTGTCAATGAGGATACTCGCCAAGCTATTGCCGAACAATGGGAAGCAAAGCTAAGTGAAGCCAAAGAGACAGTTCGTGCAGAACTTCGTGAGGAGTTTGCACAACGCTATGAGCATGATAAAACTGTGATGGTAGAAGCCCTAGATAAAATGGTAACAGAAGGCCTGACAAGTGAACTTTCTGCTCTTAACGAGGAGAAAAAGGCACTTGCAGAGGACCGTGTAAAGTTTGCAAAATCAATGACAGAAAACGCCAACAAGTTTAACAACTTTATGGTTACAAAGCTGTCTGAAGAATTGCGTGAACTACGCAAGGACCGCAAAGTACAAGTAGAAGGTTTTGAGAAATTGGAATCTTTTGTTGTAGGTGCTTTGGCTGAAGAAATCAAGGAGTTTGCAGCAGACAAGAAAGACCTAGTTGAATCTAAGGTAAGACTTGTTCGCGATGCACGTGGACAACTTGAGGCACTGAAGAGCAAGTTCATCAAAGAATCTGCTAAGAAGATGTCAGCAACTGTTTCAACACATCTTAAGGCTGAACTAAGTCAACTACAAGAAGACATCAAAATTGCTCGTGAGAACAATTTTGGTCGTCGTATCTTTGAAGCATATGCCACAGAGTTTGGTGCTACTCATCTCAATGAGAACGCAGAAGTACGCAAACTAAGTGAACTAATTGCCGAAAAAGACAAGCAGTTGGCGGAAGCCATCCAAGCTCAAACACAAGCTAAAAAACTTGTAGAGAGTAAAGATCACGAGATTAAAGTCATTCGTGAAGCCAATGAGCGTGATGCTACATTGGACGAACTTCTATCTCCTCTCAATGATGAGAAGAGAGCAGTAATGACAAATCTACTCGAGAACGTTCAAACATCCCGTTTAAAGAACGCATTCGAAAAATATTTGCCAGCAGTACTCAGCGAAGCAAAAGCCACTAAAAAGGCTGACAGCTTGGTTGAAGCAACTGGTAATAAATCTGCAAAGGCCGTCGAAGCAACCAGCAACACCAATAATGTTGTTGAACTAAAACGCCTAGCAGGGCTTTAAAATATAGAAAAAGGAGACAGAAATGTCACAAGAACTACTAGAAAGCCGTTGGGATGAGACCAAAGAAGCCCTCCTAGAAGGCCTCGGCGGAGCTCGCCGCTCAACAATGAGTGTTGTACTTGAAAACACTCGCAAACACTTGGCTGAGAATGCCACAGCTGGTGCAACCGGTTCAGGCAACATTGCTACACTAAACCGTGTTATTCTTCCAGTTATCAGACGTGTTATGCCAACAGTTATTGCTAACGAGTTGGTTGGTGTTCAGCCAATGACAGGTCCAGTTGGTCAGATCCATACACTTCGTGTACGTTATGCCGACGCAATG
>Ga0208645_1001652_pt1 | contig 19108 bp, 28 predicted proteins | sample VirMetDEL_Sep_01_FD_184519 | JGI IMG/M metagenome (GOLD analysis project Ga0208645, IMG submission 184519) | Aqueous microbial communities from the Delaware River and Bay under freshwater to marine salinity gradient to study organic matter... | ecosystem: Environmental > Aquatic > Marine >... | reverse complement strand
GAGGTTTGCAGTTAAATGGGTCAGAAAAGATTATCCAATCCTGTCAAACTGCATGAGATTCTGATTGACGTTTTAAACGTCTTTTGTCTACATCACAAACCCACTCGTAGTACTCTTGTGCTAACGTTAGTGAGTTTGTCATATCTGCAATACTAGCGTTTTGTTTTGCCAAACGCAAACATTCTGTTCTTAGTTTTACATGATCTTCATAAGTCATACTAACATCTCTCGTAACTTTAACGCTTCTGCTACTAAGCGATCATGATCTGGATGCATTCCATCCCAGAACCCACTATCTGGTTTCATGATTTCTGACAATCTGCTTTCTACTTGCGCTCTACCTCCTGCTCCTGTGCCACCTATATCAGTATTTAGTAGTCCATCTTCTTCTAAGATTTCACCAACCTTATGGAAAATCTTAACTACTTCTGGATGATTTCCTAATCCAGTTTGTTCAAACATCTGCAATGTTTCTGCATCAGCTAACTGCAAAAAAGCTTGTCTGGCTTTGGTTGCATTTCGCTGAAAATCTGAACCCCAATCTGATTTTAATCTATTTACATTTTCTTGCTGCAATTCTTCAAATTGCTGTTTTGCCATTTGGCTGGATAGTTCTCCATTGTTCTTAATGAAATTGTATACTTGTTGTCCCTGAGTTTTCGATAACCCCAATTTATGTATTTCGGAGGCAAATTCCTTTTCCATATTGGTGTCATAGGGAATCTCATACTCATCCGGATTGGCTGGTCTACCTAACCTGTCATAAACCTCATCCCAATTTTCTTGACCGGATGGTAAGCGAATTAACGAATCTGGAGTTGCTCCCAACTTCTTGACTAAGTGTACATACGACTTTGCTAACTTATTGACATCATCAAAGTTTCTAAGAGATGGCTCATGTCGTAAATCATCCGAAAGCATTGATGGATTAAAGGAAGTATTGGATTCTGCTACTGGTGCTGCAGATTCTTGTACTTCTGGCTCAATCGCTAATGCTGCTTCTGTCATATCGTTCCTTCATCGAATCTTGTAGGTATTGTAAATCGACATTCAAAAACCTAAGAATGTCCAGCACTACGGCTTTCCTGCCCTCTAAAAATGCTCCAGCGAGTGGATCTGGCTGAAAAGAAGAATAGAGTACACGATGTCTGTCCACTAAATCCTTCAACACGATTTGTCCAATATCGGACTCAAATAGTTCTTTGTAAAATTGTTGCCGCTGATTTTCTTTCATCGATAGACTCTACAATCATCTATTGGAATCCGCACACACGGTGATATGCGATCACGTTCTCTGCGATCCTGCATTGGTAATAATTCGTGTGGTGGAAACGTATTGGTGATGTAGACCAACAATGCATCAGACAGTAACCAAAAAAACATTAAAGGAAGATTGGTGGCTTTTGCGTATTGAGTAGCAGTTACATATTTCTCTACCGAAATACACGGGCCACCAAGTCGATTCATAAAATCAAAATCATCTTTTCTACATTTAAATTCAGCAAATGCTTTTGCACCCGTAATTGGATCAGTTACAATCCAATCTAGCGGATACTTCGATTTATTGGACATTACAAAAAACTTTTTACCCTGCAAAAATAACCGGACTTGTTCTTCTATTTTCCGGTCTGCCTCCGTCTCATATTCAATCATTTCTATACCTTCGATGCTTTGGCCTCATTCAAAAATGCCTGTGAATCATTACGTCTGCTTTCGGCAATTAAATTCTGCTGTTGAGCAATTGCCATTGCCTGTTGCATTTCCATAGCACGTTGTTGTTCAGCTTCCTGCTGTTGCGCTTCTTGTTCTCTTTCCATAGGTGTTTTAAAGACAGATGGGGAAACTTTAAGTATTTCTGCAGCTAGTTCTCCGATTCGATTAAATTCAAATCCCTGCAGAATTTGTGGATCAATTTGAGCAAACGGAACCATAAACTGGACTAGCTGATTAATAGAAGCTAGCTCACCACTACGTTGAGATACTGCAACCGGATTGCTGTACACTACTTTGACATCTGAATTAATTAGCTCAGATGGTGCAGGAGGCAATTGTCCGTTACGAATTAGCATTGACAATGTGCGAATGACCAATGGCCCCAACAGTTCGGATTCCTGTCTAGCCACAATTGGCCCTAAGATTTGCAAGCGATCTCTCTGTCTTGCCGCAATCTCTGTTGCACTAAAACGCAGGATGTCTCCATCCGGTGCTATATTTGCTGGCAGTTCCAAAAGATCTAAATAAAAAGCACGTTCAATGGATTGACGTACCATTCCTATTTTTTGTTCAGACAAATCAATTCTGCCATTTGTCTGCAATGGCGTGATACGATCTTGTGGCCCTAATCCAGATCTAAAATAATTTAAACCTCCGGGCGTAGTACGCACAGGAGACAAAAATCCATCGTCTGGCACAAGCAACGGTGGATCAACCATCTTTTGTAGTGCAATTAATCCCACTCTTTCCATTTCGTTAATCATTCGCACATCTGGCAAACTTTCTGTGCCACAACCTCTGCCGTATACTTCTTGTGAATTCTTATGCCATCTGCTGCAAACAAATGGGAATTCATCAAAGCCGCCTTTCTTCAATAAATGATTGCTTTCTTTTTCTATATAATACGATGCATACGGCTTAGAATTCTTGGTACGTCCCTTACTGTCACGTGGCTTGACCACATGCATGATTTCAAATACCCGAAATGGTTCTTTCTCTGCAGCTTTCTTGATTCCATCGGATACGCTATCAAAGGTGGAAACAATGGATCGTGCCGTATCAAAATAAGTGCGATATACCGAATTGATCTTGCCGTGCTTGTCTTCTGCTAAACAGCAATCTCCTAAAAAGTACGATCTGAATTGTGCGCCTTCATCTTCATCGTAATACACGAACAGGACTCCTGTCCCAAAAGTAACCAAGTCAATGTAGTATTCGTGTATAGCACTATGAAAATTAGATCGTGGAGAATTAAAGACATTGGAAGTAATGCGTGTGGCTTCCTCTAACCAAAGTTTGGTTTCTCGATCTCTCATGATTTGTGGATCTTCTGTTTCCAAACCAAACCACGGGACTGTATTGCTGGTTAATGTATTGTGCAGTCCACTAGCTGCACGTACTACGGCACGAACTGCTGTAGATTCGTAGATCCTGCTTCTACGTTGCTCCCCACTTGCACGATTGCGATTTGTAAAATCTGCTCTTCTGGGAATCATCAATTCGGCAATGTCTTGCCACATTGTTTCCCAATTGCCTCTATCTCCTTTGAGTGCTTCGTATTCAGCAGTTAGTTCGTGTGCTATGTTCATAAGGCATATGTCCTGCGATTAGCAGTATCGGCAGTTCCGGTTAGAATTGTATCTTCCCGTCCATAACGATTAAGCAACAACCTGCGAATTCTCTTCATTTTTTCTTCTTCTGTCATCTGATCGTCTTTGGCTGTTCCACCTTCAATTGTATTAAATGGATCATCCATTGAAGTCTCATCTAACGGTTCTAGATCTGCACCCTTTCCGTAATCTGCTCCCAAATCTTCTATTCCTTCTTCATCCGGTGCTTTGCCTGTCAATAAATCATAAATATCTGAAAAAGCATCTGCAGTATTTTCAGCAGCAGTGGTCAGCATTGCCGCACCTTTTTCAGCTTCTGAGGTAATGCCAGCAGCATTGGTTTCAAATATCTTTGTTGCTTCTGCTGCACCACCTTCTACGGTGTGGGTTATTTCCTGCGCCCATTTCTCTAGTGTCTCATTGCGTCCTAAATTATTACGATCCGCAAACTCAACAGCATCTTTTTGCAAATTGCTTGTGTTGACAATAGTCGCATTCTGAATGCCTTTGGCAATATTTACTGCCTCTCGCTGAATATCTCCGGTGGTTCCGGTAACTGCTTTTTGAATTGCACCACCATCTTTGGAAGGATCATATCTAGAACCTAATAGATTTTGATTTAGATTCTGGGCAACTTCTGCACCTGCGGCTGCTCCTGCATATGCACCGTAAGGGTTGCCACCTGTTATTAAAAAACCTTCTGCTGCTCCAATCGTTGTACCTGCTACGACAATTGCTCCTTTGACAAAAGGAGAAAAGTCTTGGTCTGTATTTAATTTTAACTGGTCGTAATTAATTGTTCCTAAGTCTACATTTCTTAAAGGTGTGTTAGAAATGTTTGTCTTAAATGCTTTCTCAGTACGTTTCCATTGTTCAGAAAACCAACTCATAAATATCCTTTATCTTGCGGCTCCAGCACGTTTGGAACCTCTAGTTAGTATTGATTGCCGTTGACCTACTCTTGTAGCGGATTTACGTGGATCTAAATCAATTTGGACACTTCTTTCCAAATCAGTAATCCTAGAACTAAGACCACTCAATGCATCAACTGATGTTTGATAATCTGTTTTAAGCTGATCTAGTGTAGGTTGCATTCCTTCATATACGGTTTTTAGCCGATTAAATTCTGTTGCTGTTGATTCATATCTTGTTTTCTGTGCGCTGATTCGACTAGTCACATAGTTCGTGTCATTGGCTACTTGCTCATACGATTGCTTGGCAGGATTGTACGTGTTGCTAATGTACTGATTGTACGTGTTCTGTGCAGGTTGTACGTTTTGATTGTAATAATTGGTAGTTGCTTCTCGTTGAGCATTTAAGGTAGACACGTAATCTTGTACGGCTTTTGCTTCTGAAGTAGTTGCGGCTGTTGCGATTGGTCTGGCAAAGTCTTCTAAAGAAGTTGCTGTAAAATCTTGATAAGCTTTTCTTTCTTTTTCTGTTCTAGAAGAAACATAGTCTGCTTGAGATACTGATACAAAATCCTTCAATGAGTTTTCTGCAATGTCTTTTTGAGAAATTAATGCTTCTACTGATGTGTAAGCTTCCGTTGCTGCTGCTCTTCTGCTTTCACCTGTCTTTTTAAAAGAATCAATTAGTCCTGTTTTTGGAGTCAACCAACTATCTAACGTTTTTTTCTCAACCTCCAACCACTTATCATTGACATAAGACGGGATTCCGTAAATGTCTCGATTGCCTTCTTGAATCGTTTTTAAATAAAAATTATATTTTTTTACCCTGTCTTGTACTTGATATTGAAACGAAACATCAAAAGAAGAAGGTGCTTGCTTGATATTGTATTTTGAACCAGCAATTGTGTATTCAAACAGATTGCCCCCTAAAAACTTGGCAGAATCGTATCTCTGTACTACTTCTTTCATTGGGTTGTACACTGTGTTGCCTATGCCCTGCTGGTTTACATAAAACAAATCTGATGCATATGTTTTGTTATAATCTGTTAAAGCTTTATTTGCTTTGTCATATGAAGCATTATAAGCTTTTGTCATTGTATTTCTTGTAGTTGTATATTCTTTTCCTATGTTGGTTTGAGCAACAGTTAAATTACTCAGTAATTGATTGGCTTGTTGCGTGTACTGCTTTTCTGCTCCCTTAATCGCATTGCTGTATGCTGTGTTGTAGGCTGTTGTTCTTCTAGCATACTCTCCTTCATACGGATCTAGATTTGTTTTTTTGTAATTCGCATAGTTGGTGTTGGCTTGAGTAACTACTCCCTGCAGTCTCTGCGCTTCTCCCAATGCAGATTCGTACTTAGCTTTTTCCCTAGCAAACAACTGATCATATTCTCCTTTTGCTGTATCAAAGGCAGACTTGTACTGGCGATATGCTGAATCAACAACGGGCTTGTACTGGTAGGCTGCTGTATAAGCAGGTTGATACTTTTCTGTTAAAAAGGTGTTGTAAGCCTTTAGGTATCTATTGCCAGTAGTGGACTCCGTCTGGTAACGTGCTCTCTGATTCCGCAATTGTGTTAGGAGACTTGCCATACTTCCAATACTCAAATGGATTGTGTTGCGAATCCACTAGAGAACCTATGGCATGTTCTGATCGTGGTCGCCAATTATTAATCGTTGCATACCGTAAGGACTGTACGGCATATCTGGTTGCACTCATCAAATCATCATGCTTTCTAACTACTTTGCCTTCTTTTCGATGATAGACTCGAAACTCTTTAAACCATTCCTGCAAATGACTGAATACCTTTAGTCTGCCTGTTTCAAATCTTGTCATCATTGCCATCAGTCCTGCTTCTACACTGATGCCACCTTCCGGATTCTGAAAGTGACTTCCCACAAAATTTACACCAGCTTTGCGGTATTGTTCCGCTAACGATATGCCACTTCCTTTGTCATGTTGTGAACCATCATGGGGCCACACTACGGGAATCCAGTTTCCTCTCAATCGTATAGCTTCTGCGTGTTGCAGCATTCCAGAACCCGATTGACAATAAATATCATACACATACACCGTATCTGTATCCCGATCCCAACTAATCCACACGACAGCAGTTGGATGATCAAACCCGAAATCAATTCCTGCCAGTTTAGGCCAATGATCTGGTAGCGCAAAAGCATCTACGGAAAACGAATCTTCTGATAATGGAAACACTTGTCCGCTTCCAAGTACCGGAATGCCTTTTGATCTCATCTGCCGTTCATGCATTGGCAATGCAGCTAAAATCTCTTCCTTTACTTCTTCCGATAAATGCGGAGCATCATCCCAACTAGCCGTAACTAGTGCTTGTCCTTTCTTGCGCTCATTTAAAAAGTTCTGAACTACTCCCGTCACTCCACGTTCTGGTGTAAACGTTAAGTAAACAGGGCCACCCGTTTTGAGTGATGCACGTAAAGACTGTGAATAAATATCCTGCGGTGGTTCTTCATCTAACCAAATCACATCTACGGCTACTCCCATCCACGCAGCTGCACCAGAATCATAACTTTTAAACATTAAACGAGAGTTTTCTCCACTTACATGTTTGACCAACACCATCCCAATTCCATTAGGTACACCGGGATTTCGCTCTGTGTTGACAATTAAATGCTTTGGAATGGCTCCTGTTCCTAATTTTTCCGGATCTCCTGCTAACCCTAACAATTCGGTCTGAACAATATCTCTTGTGGCATAATGACTCTGTCCTGCTGCCCACGCTTGAATTGCTCTCTCAAACCTCCAACCATTCCACCAATCCGGATACAATCCTGTTAAGTGATACGAAAGTTCAGCTGCACCACAAAACGTTTTACCTGTCTTGTTTCCTGCCATCAAACAACGTTGTCTGGCTAGATCTCCGTAATCATCTCGACTTGAATGAAACGCACTCTGAAACTCATACGGACAATACAAGCTCAACTGATTGTATTTTGCCGCTTGCTCGTACTCTTTCTTTAGCTTGAGAACTTCTTCAATCTGCATTGGTTTCCAAATACAATCTTGATCCGGTTGGGCCACTCTGATGCAAGTACTTTCCTCTATACGGATTCCTACTTTCATTCGTCATCTTATAAAACACCAACTGACAAATCCGCACTCCTGCCATTAATTCAATCGAATAAAACGTTTGATTGTGTAGTTCCAACGTGATTTGCCCTTCAAATCCTGCATCAATAAATCCAGCATTCTGCACTTGTACACCTAACCTGCCTACACTGCTTCGACCCGCTACAGATGCTGCTAAATAATTCGGAATTCGTACTTTCTCCTTTGTGGTTGCCAGTACAAACTCTGATGGTTTCAAAAGATATCGATCCTTTTCTATCCTTTGGTAGTGCAGAGATTCTGTCATTCTCTGCGTGTAGTACAATGAAGAAGGCCCATACTTCTGTGGTTTCGGCCTCAAAAACACACCATCCAATGTCAGATCCACACTAGATGGGCCAATCGTTACGTCTTCTGGCAAATAACCTAACCTTACCAATTCCCATAAATCTTCATCATTCAGAATCATTTCTACCCTTAATCGGTTCTACAATTTCCCAATACTTCTGCCAGCACCGATCATATTGCTTGCAGACCCATCCATACAAGCAAGTCTCACAACTCTTGAAATCCTTACGAATGCTGGCTACTCCCTGACTCTCTACTTTTTTGTTTTTAGGCATTTGCCCATCATTCTACATTTTGTTGGTGTGGGACACGTAGCACATACTTGAAACTTCTTCTCTGCCATACCCTTACTCCATTAAATGTCAGCTAACTGTCTTAGTGTCACTGTGACAATAAGAAAAAACTAAGCGCACCTTCTGATTACATCCCAAGAATCATTATCGGTTTAGATCCACTACCCCATTGCCAATAGCGCCCACTTGCGTGGAATCAAATTATTCGGCATCAACACGATGTGCTGCTTTCACAGCAGATAGCTTTCCGTTAACGCTTATTGCTTTTAGGCTTTTGTCCATTGCCCATCTTCTATCTCCACTTTTGCACTCAACCCTAACAACTTCTCTGCTAACTCATCCCCTAACTTCTTTCTGGCTTCCAATTCAATTTCTTTCGGATCTCTACGTGTAATTTCCTGCTTAATGTCTACTTCACTTTTCGGTTTGAATCCTGCCCGATCCAATAAATCCTTTGTGGCAACTACCCGTACATGCTCGTTCTCTGCAGTAAATGCCAAATCCACCATATTCTGCAGTGCATCTACGGCTACCTTTCCTAAATTCGCACGTACCTGCTTCTCAATGTCTGCTTGATACTGCTTATTGAATTCCTTCACTGCTGTGATCGATACGCCCGATACCTTCGCAATCTCTTTCGGTGAACACTTTCCTGCCATTCCCTGTAATAACACAGAAGCTACTGCATCATTCTCTAATGATTTTTTCTTTGGCTTAATCGTAATGTCCCGTTGCTCTACTTTTCGCATATCTCTCCGCAAATGTTTACTCATTATTGATCATACTTATATAAAATCAATCATAAAAAATCTCTCCGGATGGGGGAAGGGGATGACCTCATTCGTTTCGACAGTCAATTTTTAAGGCCACCCATCGATATTCAAATCTACAAATATTTGATATTTAAACATTCAAATAATAACCAAAGCAACGATTCGAGAGTTTGGATACAGAAACAATTATCAGAAAAGGATATTTTTTAGAGATGAGTTACATTTATTTTATTATCGAACTTATAAATTGTAGTGGTCAAGTGGTCAGACCATATATGATATATCATATGCAGGTCATGATTTCATATTGATTTAGTGGTCGAGATTCAAACCACCAAACCCAAACCCAATCAAAAAAGATCAAAAAGAATCGAACAAAATGCACTTTTCAATTGACTGTTGCGATAATCGCAATAGGATTGAAGGGCATCATCATTCAGATGATGAGATTCTATACCATATTATAAGGTGAAACAGATGAAACGATTCAAAGTATTTTTCAGCAAATCGGGATTGATTCACAGAACTGGACAAAGTCACAGGTACGGATCCTGTGATAACATTCAAAAATTCTTTGTACCTATTAATAATAACATTGGAGATTACAAGTTCTGTAAAAACTGTTTGAAAGACCAAACAGTCCAGCAAAAGGTAATCACATTATTAAAGAACAAGATTAGAGTGCAATCGGTTCATTCAATCAAAAACGGGAACAAAGTTCATTTCGAACAAGTATTGTAACCACATCAAATAGCATTCTCCGGAGTGCTATTGAATGTGGAAGCAATAAAGCTTTCACAGTAGGCAATTTGCCTACAATTACTAATCATTACTAAGGTGATGAAATGCAAAAAGCAATCAGAGTCGCTTGCACTTTCTACATTGACGAGACGCAACAACTTGCTTTGCAAGTTCATTTAAAAAAAGCAATGTGGAGAACAACAGCACAAGCCTTTCGAGAATTACTAGAAAAGGAAGGCAATGAAATTATTCAAGATGCTTTTGTAAAGCTATATCCTAATGAAGAGTTCATTAGCTATACAAAAGAGGATAATTACACATTAGCAGATCAGGAAGCGGAACTCAAAAATCTTGATACTGAGCCAATAGTAGAAAGAAAGGTTGATTTGCGGAAAGGGAAAGTAGCATGATTATTTTTGATTATCCCTCAAAGAAAGTTCTCAAAGAGCAGATTGGCAATCGCTTGCGATATATTGAAACCAGTATGTTTGGGCCAGAATATCGCTCAAACGGCACATTAACTGGTGCTAATCGACCACATATCACAGGAAAGGGAAAAGAGTTCTTTGCTAACGTCACAATGCAAGATGATTTGATTATTAAAGTAAAATAATCAGATCCAATTGAACCCAACAGTCTTCGGATTGTTGGGTTTTTTATTATCTAATTTTGTCAGAAAAAGGTATCTATCATGAAATTACATCTAATCTCAAATAATAACCATAAAATCATGAAGTCGATAATTCATGACACCAAAGAGAGAATCTATTATTCATTAATGTTAGCACCAGCAAGCACTAGTGGATTCAATGTTTGTAGTGCAAGCGGAGATTGCGAAAAGTTCTGTGTTTCGTTTACTGGTAAGGGAGGAATACCAACAGTACAAAAGGCAAGAATAAGAAAAACTCTTTTATTCATGAATGAAAGAGATTTGTTCTTTGAATTACTAGAAAACGATATTTGCAAGCTCACTGAGTTTGCATATCAGCAAAAGAAGCAACTAGTAATTAGATTAAATACATTTTCAGATCTTGCTTTTGAATTGATCAAACCAGAACTTTTCAAAACTTTTCATGATGTGATCTTTATCGATTACACAAAAAGAAAAGATCGAATTTTACGATATATCAGAAACTTGTTTCCTCCCAATTATTACTTGGCTTATTCAAACAATGAGAAATCAGAAGATTTCTCTATGTTTGCACTCCAAAATGGAGTGAATGTTTCTTTTGTTGTTCGCAGACCAAAACAGATGCCTTTACGTATCGAAAGATTTCCTGTGATAGATGCAGACTATTCAGATAGTTGGATTATTGATAATAAGGGAACAATTGGCATTCTCAAAGCAAAAGGAAAACTAATCTCATCAGATTCTCCATTTGTTTTGAATTCATTTATTGAAATCGATGCACAACTCTCATACGAGATGCTTTCTTATGCTATTTGAAAAAGCACTCCAAAGAAGACTGATCAAGATTGAAACAGTCCAAAATAATTTGCTGGTCACGCTCCCAAACAAGCAAACAATGCTAATCGATCCATTGCAAATTCCATCATTAAAAAGATCATTAAAATTGATTTATGGTCAATTCTATTTGGAGTTTGGAGATGATGTAAACGCATTGAATGCATATTTAAATAACCAATAATAATCGATTATGAGTGGGTGCAAGCCCACTCTTTTTTTGTGTCTTATAAAACATTCAAAAATAAATTCAGATTATTCAAATTATTATATCTTACATCATGATATTTAAATATTTATTTATTGAATTATTCAATATTCAAACATTCAAAAAACAAAATGTCCTGCAATCCCCGATTGTTATGTTTTTTGCAGATCCGCTGATGACTGCCAAAATCAAATGCCGCTGATGACCGCCAATCTTAAATTAAGGGAAAATCATGTACTCGCAGAAAGAAAATAACTGTCTTTTGAATATGGATGACCAATTGTGGTTTGCTGAAAAATCTGAAGGTACTTGGATGAAGGATATCCGATTGGCACTTGGATACACACAAAAAGAATTTTCACAGATATTGGGCTACAAGATTCCGGAGATCTCACGTTTTGAAAACAACGTGCGTCCGATCCCCAAAAATACAAGAGTAGCCATCCTGTTAATGTTCTTGTGTTACCAAAAAGGAGATCTAACTATGAAAAAGTTAGTCACTTCTCCACGTGTACACAGTGCGTTAGTGCAGACAGTCAGTGCTAGATTGAAGATATACTGAATCAGTAATAGTAATTATAATAGTAATAATTAATATATATATTATTAATACGGTATAACTTTCCAAAAATAGGGGTAAATTAGGTTCAAAATAGGCGTTTTTGAGCTTAATGTCAGACTAAGTGTCAGTAAGTGTCAGAGTGACTCTGACAATAAGGAATTTCCTCAATGATTTCATCATGTTATAACCACTATTCTACTCTGACACTTAGCTGACAACAACCCATCCCTTACTGCTCCTTTTGTCATTTAAGATAATCTTTTCAGTAATTTGTCCCGATTCGACTAACTGATTCAGCAAATCATTTCTGTACTTCGTAGGCAGATCTGTTGTCGTCCTGCTGAGTTCCCGATTCGATATTCCCTCACCACTATCCTTAATCTTTTGATAAAGGCGCATCATGTGCCTTTCATGATTCGTAGAACCCAAATACAATTGAGCTTTGTCACACGCATTATCGCACAGAGTGTTCACAAGCCTCACAGACCACTCTAAATGAGTTAACCCTATAGTTGATATCCCCCCTTCAGAAAGTCCTGCTGATGAAAGAATTAAAGCTACTTTACGACACATGTCATTTGCACGTTTCCATAGATCACGTGCTTTGTTGGTTTGATCCAATGATTTTTCTTTCCATTCCATCATTGCTTCACGTAAACATTCACGTGCCTCTTTCTCCATTGCTATCGTAATTGGTTGCGGATACGCAGGATCACAACCTAACGGAACACGTGGCAGTCGATACAACTGCTTGAATCGATCTCTGATGAATGCAGGAATACTACTGATCGATACTTCTTGCTCTAATGGTTGCTCATCATCATTCTGAAATACAAAGAATCTATTTAAAAAGCCATTGCTTACCAAGTCTGTAGAAATCATAGGCCAAAACTGTTCGGGTGTAGTCGTGGCGTACAAGCACACATGTGGCTGATTGATAATCTGACGTTGCGTTTGCGTATTGGTTTTTGTCCAGCCGCCACGATATGTACCATCTGCCAACCCATACAACTTCATTAACATTTCCAAAATGCCACTGACATATGGTGAAGCATTCGCACTCTGTGTTCTTTTAATAAACTTTCCAAACTCATCGATCAGATACAGTAACTGAGGTGTGTGGGCTAACTGATCTACTATTCCTACATCACTGCTGATATCATCACCTGCAATCAGTGCTTCACATCCACTATCTGTTAAAATTCGATCTATCATTCTACGTGGATGCTCTTTTCCGGTAGCCGTAGGGCCGATCACCAAACAATAGAGATTGGATCGCATTCCGCTTTCCGTCATCACTCTCTGACCTACTACGGTTCCAACAGCACAGAGAGCAGATGCCAACGCATATAATGGCTGTTTTTTATATCCTGTTTCGCAAACAAATTGAGCCAGTTCGCCAACAAATCCTGCAGGATAGGTAATTTGTGGTTTAGTAGGTTTAGTGATTTTGTTTAGTACTAGGGGAGGATCTTCTGAGGTAGGTAGTGGAGGTGGAGTAACTCCTGCTCTCTTTAAGAAAGCGATTGCTCGTTCATCACGCAAATGGTTACTAGACATCGACTGTTCTCCTTATCGACTTCTTGTCTTCTAACAATCAACTCATCTATCTGATGGTCATTAACGTAAATGGTTCCTTCTAACGAATCCAAACAGGCTTTGATTCTATTATCGATGTCATATCTACGATGTGAATCTGCGTAGAGATCGATGGTAACCGATAATCTATCTGTAAGAGGAAGGGAAGACTGAAAAGAACTAAACTCTAGTAAGTTCGCTTTCATCTCACTAATCATTGAGTCCTTAAATTGTCTTCCCTTTGTAGATAAGTGAACAACCTTAGACTTAAAATTAGTCCGATAGTAGTTGTTCACACTAGGCGGAAAAGGAAGTGTTAAAACCAGTTTAGTAAGGCTGATCGTCATCTCCTGCAGAAGACAATTCCGATTTGTACTTCTTTACCTTTGGTTGTGTTCCGTAGTCAGCAGAGTACTCATGCTGTACTTGAATCACACATGCTCGACTAAGAAGCTGATCTGTATCATTAAATTCACCTTCAAGTTTACATGCTTTTGCGATTCGTAAAAGTTTTTGTTCATTCATCTGAACCACTTCTGGATTGGAATGACCACAGATTAAGCGATCAACAATCATTTGGCCTTCATCATTCATCATCGTAATCACCCACATCCAACCACCACTTTTTGTAGATCTCTGCTCTATTTTCTGGATGGCTACCACACTTTCACCAGCAGGAAACACATCAGTTTCTGCTACTTTGTCCATATCTACGCTATATCCTAATTCCATTTCGATTCTCCATTAATTAAAAAAAGAAGGGAGTAAGGCATCTTAGACTCGTTTGGCATAAGGAAGGCAATGCCGATAGGTAACTTATCGTATCGATTTGCCAGCACATGAAATGGGACTTTTTTTAGGGAGGTGATGTCCCTCTGACTTGACCTTACTCTTAATTTTATGTGTTCACCTTTGATTGCGATTCTTGCGATTCTTTTTTAACTGCACTTTCGCAATTTCTCTTTGCCTACATCCGCATGATTGGGACGTTCCATTTCGCAAAGTATAAGAGACGATTCTACCTTTATAACCACACTCGCATTTACACCAATAGTAAATGTGGCCCCATTCTGTAATGGTGTCGCTTCTTTCCAGTACTGTCCATCTGCCGAACTTCTTGCCAGATAGATCTTCCCATCTGCGTTTTGCTTTCATACGTCATCCGGATTACTCATTACGCCTACCAACGCTTTTGCTTTTGATAGCTCATCACGATAGGTCAAATAATTTAGTTCGCAACTACGTGGTAATGGGTAGCGTGATTTCGCTACATGTCTGTCTGTAGGCTGGAAATACAGTAACCTTTTCTCTTTACCTACCTGTCTGTTTCTTGTTTGACCAAATCCTTTGTCTTCCTGCACCACACCACCGGATTGGATATGTGCAAACATAACAATATCCACATACTCTTTAATAATGTTGGCAGGTTTTTGATGAACGGCAATATCATATACATCAGTAGTATATCCGCTTTCTGGATCGTCAACCGGATTCTTCTTAGAGTGTGCAACAAACGTAATCCCAAAACCTTTATTTTTGGCCTTATCAAATAACGTAATCTGTTTACGTATGATATCCGCCACCTGTTGTTGTCCTGACCCCCATTGAAAATCCGTAATGCTCTTCTTGTTATGTTTTTCACAGAGATACCTTTCAATTTTAGAAATGTACCAATCCAGTGAATCGATGACAATTCGATCATACTTAGCAGCAATCTCTTCATCATTGATGACAGCTTCCAATGTCTCACTACATTCAATGAAGGGAGCCTCATATAAATTAATACGATCTATGGGAAGCAAATGAGTAGAGTTTTCAAAATCCAAAACCAATGTACGTACTGTTTCGGGTGTCTTGATCAAGCCAACCTTTGCATCAAACCCAATCCTACATGCGATGGTACTTTTACCAGTACCGGATGCACCATAGATCAAAATCGTTTCATTGTCTGATCTGATGCCTTTTTCTATATCTAACTGAACTTTAGCCATTTCTCTTCTCCCTTATTTTTTCATCACATTTATCTAATGCAAAATACAATAGACAGTTTGCTAACTCGTAAAACTCATGTTTGATGGCTATCTGGGCCAGATCGAAAGTATAAGCCAACTCCTGCGTAATAGCTGGATTGTTCGCTATCATCCTCTCCGGTAAGAGCGGAGGTATGTAGATTTGCGAATCGGCTGTTATATCCTTCTGCGTATCGGGTAGCATACTTAGTGACTCTTCCACCATTTTTAAGATACTCATTGATTTCCTCCATGAAATTAGATTGGCCTTCAATCGTAGTTCGTTTCTCTGACTGAATTGAACGATTGTTCGATGCAATCAGTTTATCAATCTGTTTAGCAATCAGTCTCTCTGACTTGTTTTGATTGTAGTTCATAGGATCTCCATGATTCCATCGTGGTATCCCTTACAGACCATTTCTCCATCGATAAATCTTTTGTAGAGATCGATAGCCCGATTGATCAGATCCTGTGCTTCATCCAGCAGATCATCTGACAGTGAATAAAGAGCAGTGTTGTAGGGGGGATGATTTTCTACGGCAGCAAAAACAAAGGTAGGCAGAGTACCGTGTACTGCACGATACCCCACCCGATACCACTGTGCTTGTAGGTGATAAAGGTAACGATACACAGCAGAGCGGAATCCCTTAAAAGATGCATCCTGACAGGTTTTTAAATCTGTGATGACATGTTCCTTTTTCTTGGAATAATCCAATCGTGCTTTGGCTTTGATCCCTTCGTGGTTCCAAAGAATCACTTCTTCTACATCTGCATCCTTTAAAAATTTCCAGAAATCTGGATTGCTTAAAATGGCATTCCCCATATTCACTACGTCTTTATAGTCTGCCTCTGATAAAATCTTGAGATGACTATTCTCACGTAGGAACTGATCTAGGATTTCCTTTCCAGCCTTTGTGCGTTTATCTACAGTTGGTGCGTAGGTATAGAAATTATCGAATTCTCTACCTGCAAACTTGTGTTCTACAAAGTCATGTAAAGCCACACCTTTCATCATTGGTGCAGTTTGCTCTGTATCTTGACACAAATAATGGTTGAGACTCTTTGATAGCTTTTTTAAGCTACTGGCGTTCATTGCATCAAGATCAGTATACTCATCAAAAGTCATGGAAGCTTTTCGCACTTCATGCTGAGTATGCTTGATCACTTCACCTAACGGAATAACGTGTGGTGATCGATCACTGACTTGAATCGTGTTCATTTCTTTTTTGCTGATCATCTTTCGTACTTGATCAACCGATAACCCCAACATATTTGCTGCTTGCTGTGAAGACAGCAGGTTTGCATTTTGCATAGTTACCTTTTCTCTTCATGTTAAACAGTTAACTGTTAACTGTTATGTGATCGATTATCTGCAATCATTTTTAAAATTTCAATAAAAAAAATCATTATGAGTCAAATTATTGATCGAATTAAGTTTCTGCAAAAAAAACAGGGACTTACCCAACATAATCTGGCTGATTCTATTGGATGGGATCGATCAAAAGTGCAAAGAATTTTAAATGGGAAGCAAAATGATTCTTTGCCAGAGTTTGCTGATCTGCTTTCTCAAAAACTTAAATTTGATTACGAATATTTGATCAAAGGCAATGGAGAAGAACCTAAAGAAATGACTTTTCAGCTAGGTAATGGGGAAGGAGTCCGCACGAATATTACGATTGAGATTGAAGGAATTATCCAGCTTACGATCAAAGGAAGGATGGTGTCTGATGCAGCATAACCAAACCGTGGAACAGTTTTTGAAATCTATTATTATATATAGATCTGATCGAACATTTTCGACTTATAATAATCATTTGAATAAGTGGACACATCTTTTTTTTGATGAACCTGCTCCGCTCACGCACGATCATTTTGCTCAATTCATCGATTACTTGCGATCACAATCATTGTCTGATTCTGCAATCAACTCGCATATCCGCACAATTAAGGCTTATCTGAACTATTGTCACAAATATTTAAACAAACCAAAATATCATGTGCCAATGTTACGTGAGATTCGTAAGTTGCCAAATGTGTGGACTGTCGATCAATTGAATCTGATGCAGACCGAACTAGATCAACGTGCCACTAAATCAAAAAGATTTACTTGTCTTCGTAGAGCGCATTATATGCTCCGCTATACGGCAATGAGAGCAGGAGAGTTATTTAATCTAAGATGGGAACAAATTGGGGATGGTATTCGATTGGAGAACTCTGACACGTGGAATACAAAAAATCGGCAGGATGCTGTACTTCCTATTGCGAATCCGTTACGTGAATTCTTAAATAACGAACCACATGAAGATGAAGTCAATTACCTAAATCATCACTTCAAAGAGATTAGCCATCTCACGTATTCAATGCGGAAGTTTCAGAAATCAATTGGAGTCAATGGCCCGAAACCATTACACGGTTATCGTGCCTCTGTAGCTACAGAACTGCTTTCTTCTAACCACAATCCAATTCATGTGCAGCATTTATTGCGGCATGAACGCATTGAAACAACGCAACTCTATTTAAATGCGAGTTACTTGCCTCTGCAAGATTTGGTTAATGAAATTGGCAATTGTAACGAAAGGTGGCCAGAGCGGGAATCGAACCTGCGACACACGGATTTTCAGTCTCTACAATCAAAAATGGATGAATTGCTATCAATTGTAAAGATTAGTAACTCCAAACCGTAGGACGCAATCGTTTATTGTCTGAAAGCAAATCATCCAAATGGACGTAGCGAGTAGCATGTGGGCCAGTACCTTTGATTCCAATGCCCGTCATGTTGTGCTTAAAAGCTAGTCGAATCAATTCATGCATGTCTGAACCACTAACTAATATGTCTGCTGCTCTACCCGTAGTATGTGGCCCATTTGGGCCTGTGCTACTAACAATATCATTGTATCCTTTGCAACGATAACCGGATGAAATTCTCATAGACTTTCCAAATTCATCACGAATCAATTGCAGCTTTTCAATAAACACATCTTTCATTTCATTCTGACCACAACAAGAACAACGAAATTCGTGTTCTTTAAAATTAACTGTTTCTTGCATTCTTGAATTTCTTATAAATTTTAATGCCTACTACTGCACTAGCTGGTGCGCCCGTTGCTAATAGAATTGCTTCCAATGCTCCGGTGTTTAATAAAATGTCTGTGATTTCTGTAAATAAATCCATTAGGTAGACTCCACTACGCCAGAACAGATTTTTGCATATCGCTCAGAGAAAGCTAATCGATCTTGATCTGTCATAATGATCAGTTCTCCATACGGATGATACTCCCGAAATTGATCGATCACGCATGAGCAGGAATGAATCGACATCTGCAGTGATGTTGCTTGATCAAAACCACGAATCATGTAGGAAGGTTTCAGATTCTCACTACAATTATAAACCCATTGCAGTAAAAATAACGTTTTGTAATCTGGAGGATTTGCCCATGTGGTTGAACCAATGAGCATCAAACAAAGTAACAGTTTTTTCATTTTTCTATTTTTTGTTCTAGTCTTGAAATAGCAACTGTCATCTCTTGAAGGGTTGTATTTACATTACTTAGAACAGTCAGCAATTGAGTATGAGAATCTCTTTGTAGTTCTGCTAACTTTGCATGACTCTCCGCTAATCGGATATCGCTTTCTGTATCTTTAGCAATCCACATTTCTTCTCTAGCTTTGTGGGTGTCTGTCAGGTACTTAATGTACCAGAAACAAGCACACAACGTCATTGTGACTGATCCTAAATTATTTGCCAATTCTATCAATGAAGTTGCTTCACCCATCATAGTACTCTTAGTTAGAAGGCCATTGATTAATAATTG